>Ga0209541_10015694_pt1 | contig 11279 bp, 16 predicted proteins | sample RifCSPlowO2_01_FD_184027 | JGI IMG/M metagenome (GOLD analysis project Ga0209541, IMG submission 184027) | Groundwater microbial communities from Rifle, Colorado - Rifle CSP2_plank lowO2_0.1 (SPAdes) (version 2) | ecosystem: Environmental > Aquatic > Deep subsurface > Groundwater | place...
ACAAATACTAAATAAAAAGGAGCGCTTCATCTCAAACTTTTCAGAATGAAAATCCACGCTCCCTCAACTCAATAACTAACTACGTGGTCGGGGGTCGCCGTCGTTATCGCAAGTAACTGTCGTCTTGACGATATTGACGCGGCAGGCAAGGCGGTAAGCACGGTTCGCAGGCGATTTCGGAAATGCCTTGAGACACTCCGCAAAACAATTCCGAACCTACTCCGAGCAAACATCCCACGCCACCGGCCACTCCGGAACCGATTCCACCGACGACCTTCACGCCACCGCCGACGATGTCGCAAACTCCATCGAAGCCGCATCCGAGAGATTCGCACGGGTTGAAGCATGGAGTGCAAATCGTGCACGGATCCGGCAGGCAGAAATCGAAACAACCCGCGACGGCCGGCGTCGGCGTCGAGAACAGCGTAACGAAAAACATCGTAACAACGAAGATGAAGCTTTTCATGATAAACCCTTTCAATTCGTATTGTCTCACTTCGTTCGCATTTCATTAGGATATCACCATTTTTCCAGACACAATGATATATCAGGAATTTTTGGATTAACCCTTTACAGCAAAGAACTCTGCCATAGGCGAGTTAAAAGCCAAATTATAACACGAACGAAGCGAGTGGTAATTCTTCGAAACCGCCAAGCGATTTCATTTACAAAACCTTTCTCCCCTTACTTTGGATGACTAGTCCGATTTAGTCGGAGACTCCTTTCGTTTTGTTTTTTTACTTTCTTTTCTTCCACTCTTCTATGAAAAGCAGAAGGTCTTTGAAATCGACGTCGTAATTCTCGTCGATATCAGCTTTGTTCCAACTTTCGAAAGTTGATTTTGAAATAGATTCAGAATCTGGACATTCGCAAATTGGCGTCGGTGTTGGCGATGGCGGGATTGACAAATCACATGAATCCTTTTCTATCACCGCCGGAAAAGAATAATCAATTGGCCAATCATTCCACCATCCAGGACTCCCTCCAGAAAGTTCTCTGAAGTAATTCATCGTAGCGACATTCTCATTTCCATTAGAAGGTTGCCCCGAAGAATGCCAATTTGTGTAAGTCACTGGCTCGCCGCTTATCCATACCCAAATGCCACTATTCGCGATTGCATTAAAACCTATCCACATATCGGCACCCCGACGAGCTTGAGAATTATTAAATGTCGCATCAATCCAAGACTCCTCGGCAAAGTCATTTATTGTAACAAGATAACCTCCAAGACTCGCCGCGAAATCCGCCGCATCTTGCCAAGTCATTTTGGAAGTTATAATATAACAATGACCATTCGCAGGATTGTTTACCCACGGTAAAACAGGCGTTGGCATCGGAGTTGGAACAGGATTACATGGAACAATTTCCATGATTCCACTGAAGTAATCATATCTTAAATCGATATCATTCCAACCCCCTCCGAAATTCATTTGAGAATAATCCTCATTTCCTTGCCAATCATTTGGATTATCCCCATGCCAATTTGTGTAAGTCACTGGCTCGCCGCTTATCCATACCCAACCGCCAGCCGGTTCATTACCTTCTGAATTCGGCTGATACAATCCAATATACCACAATTGATCGCCGATGTCAAAAGTATCTTTTATCCAACTTTCTTCTCCCGCATCATTAAGAGTAGCGAGATGACCTCCGCAAGAAACAGCATACTCCTCTGCCTCGAGCCAATTCATTCCAGGAGTCAAACCATAAAAATGGCCGTTCACCGGATTCTGAATTAAGCCGGGAAAATTTGGCATAGGACAAGTTGCTGTAGGAGTAAAGATGGAAGTAACAATAGGAGTTTCTGTTGGCGTCGACGTTTCGGTCGGAAGAGGAGTCGGTTCTTCAGTGGAAATTTCAACCAACCCGTGATACTTCTTTATATCACAGCTGAAATCATTCCAATCTCCGTCGAAAGAAACGAAAAGCATTCCGCAGTCTTCGTTCTTTGCGTTGTTGTCCGGCCGTTTCGGATACCAATTCGTGAAAGTAATTGGCTCTCCGGAAATCCAACTCCAACCTTCATTCGGCTCAACACCATTGACATCTTGATACAACCCGATGTAAAGATTGAAACCACTAAACGTTTCCGAAATCCAATCGTTCTCTTCTTGACTTCGAATCGTCACGAGATGTCCTCCTTGCGAAACAGCGAACTCCTCTGCGTCGAGCCACGTCATCAAAGAAGACGTGAGAAAATACTCGTGTCCGTTGATTGGACTTACGACTCTCTCACCTAACTTCAGACCCTCAGCAAAAACATTTTGACAGAGAGCCAACACGACGATAAAACAACCAATAAAGCTTTTCATTTCCCTATACCTCATCTTTCGTTTAGTTTCGTTTATTTTTCAAACGCGCAAGCGCGTGTTGTTTCCAATTTCAAAATTTTTGGTTCGATTAATTTCATCAAAAGCGATTTCATTAATTCACTAACGACTCGGGCGGGTGGTAGGGGAGTGGATGGTGGGATTATGAAATCGCTTTCAAATTCTTAAAATTTCGAACCAAAAATTTCAAATCCTCTAAAACACTCCTACTTTAAAGTCATATTAAATCGAGATAAAAAAATAAAAAATAAAGCGAAAAGAGAGGAGGATGTCCTCAATTAAGAGGTAAGATAATCTATAATGGGATAAAAATTCCTCCTCTCTTTCACAACTAAATTTCTTTTTCCCTTACGAAAAGAAGAGCGCTTCATGAAAAGGTTCGTTCTCCCGGAAGTTTCCAATTCAATCAACGCTCTCCTCTCACGCTTTTTGTTGTGTGTCTTACTTCCTCCTTTCTTAGATTTGTCTTGCAAATATTTTTTCTTAAACTTTTCCCCACTCCCCTTAAAAAGAAAAACGCTTCTCCCTATTTCCTGCAGTGAAGCGTAAAGTTGTTAAAGTGGGACCTTCTCATCACACCTTTGTCGTCTTCAACGATAATCATATTGCCATTTTTGCAAATGACTTCGTATCTTTGTCCGAGAGTAAAAAAACCCAAGGACGAATCTAGATTAACAAAGACGACGATGTCTCCAGGAAAAATAGACTTGAACTCCTCGAAAGACATTTTCTTTTTTGAAGCACCTAGAATAGTCATCTCAGACTCCTTTCCTCAAGAATTGATGGAAAAAACTGACAGATAACTTAAAATCACTCACTCGAAAGTAAAATGAACTCAAAACCCAACGAATAGAGAAGCGTCCCACGCACTCGTTCGAGTTCAACAAGTGCAAGGTAATAATCGACGACCGCTCTCACTTTTCTCTTCTGAGATTTAGTGTATTGGTTTTGAATCAAAAGCAAGTCATACGAATTAACAACACCTTGCTCGTAACCGATTCTTCCTGATTCCAATCGACTCGTCTCGGCTCGAACAGAAGAAATTGCTGATTCGATTTCTCTTTGCAAACTATAAATTTTCCTTACAGCCTTGCGATGAGAATAAATAACTTGCTGCTTGACATTTAGCACCTTTTCCGTCGTGCTTCTCACTTGAAATTTTTCGACCTTAACTTCTGGACTTTCTCCCAAGGCTACTTCTTGCGACACCTCTTCGTCAACCTCAATCGGAAAGAAAATAGGTGGATCAGTAGGAATAAGAGGTATTTGCCAATCAGGAACTTTTTGATTCGCAACAACCAGTTGTCGAAGATTATCCATCCTATCCTCAAGCTCTCTTTCCGCTTCGATAAGCTTAACTTCTTGGAGCCTGACACGAGCCTCAGTTTCATATACCTCAACAGAAATGAGATCTCCGTATTTGTACCTAATTCGATTCTCTCGAAGAAGATCAGCCGCCAGCACCAGAGCTTGTTGTCTTATTGCAAGATTGACCCTCGCGTAGACCAGCTCCCAATAAACTTCATGCGCTTGAGCAATTTTGTCCAGCGTGGTTCTCTTCAACTCCTGCTCTGCAATCGATTTATCACCACGCTTCGCCGTTTTGAGTCGCGCAATCTCAAGCTCCAGATTATTCTCGAGAGTTTCCTCAACAACATTATATAGAGAAACGGCCTTCAAACCAACAGGAACAACCACTTGAGTGGCATCGATGATCTTCTGCGTTTCTCTCATCAAAAGATTCGTGCTCGTCGCATCATAAATATCAAACGGGAGTTCCACATTCGAACTCACCAACGGACCATCGACTGATACCTCATCCATCGCTGGTAAAAACGCTATCAACAAAACGATTAGGTAATTCATTTTTTTGTACCTCTTTCTTCAATCTTCTTCAACGCTCCCTTAGGAAAATCCGCTTTCTGCAGTTCTCCCAGCGTCGTGAACCACGAACACGAAACATTGCATCCGTGGATTTTCGTAACAGTCATCTTTCTTTTTTCCCCAATCAAACTGACGATATCCCCTATTTCGAACTTCATAAACCACTCCTTTCTTACTAATTAACTCCTCTCCAAATTCTTCGGAGCCGAAACAACACCCTCAATACATGGACCCTGCTTTTATTTTTCATGATTCTCCTTTCCTTTGGTATATCTCTTTTTTGTTTAACAATGATGTAAAAGTCTTCTGCATTAATCCCGTCGTCAGCGAAGAAATCAAGCGAAGCAGATTTCGAGAGCCAACTATTTCCCGTGAGAAAATTTCCTACTTAGAACTCGCCCACAAGATAGCGAATTCAATTAAACAAAACAGAATGTACCAACACATCTTAATTACCTTCTTTCGTTTTATTTCTTCTTCGTCGTTTTCGACGAACGCAGATTTTTTTAACCTTCGGCTTTTTCTTTTTCATTTTCTTCCTCCTCATCTTCGTCGTGTTTCAGAACCGGAACTGAATTCATTCGAGTTATCGGCTCTTGAGATCTTACTAATTGAGACAACCAACTAATTAACAACCCGATTACCCCCATGATAGATACTACCACAAAAAGCGCCAAAAGAAAACTCTTTAACATGATTGTCTCCTTTCCTATCAAGTCTACTTATTACTTCACACACAAAGTGTGTTTGTTTCTACGTTACCACTTTAAAAAGGTAATCCTCTCTTGAACAAAAAAATATATTGAAAGAGAGAATTATAATCATAACTCTCTCGTTAATTTCAAAATGGGGCATCTCCACGAGGGAAACCGGGATGAAGGACGCCCCCAGGACTGTCTGCGGCTGGGACTTTAGACAGCCTGTTTCTTAGTTCAAAAAAGAGAGACCAGCCCATAATTTGTTATCTACAGGCTGGTCTCCAAGCGAGATGGTGGGTGTGAATCTAATATGAATTGTATGATTGCGAGGAGGAGCTCGGCTTTTCGTGCTTAGGACATTTAGTCTTTATTGCGGCCGAGCCCCTCCCATACTTCACTTACTTGACGTTTCTTTCCTGGCGTTTCGTTCTTACGCCTGATTGGAAATCACGTCGGTGCAGTTGGTGATGTCCATGACAAGACCGAGAGTCTTCAGATCGTCGGTTTGCCTGGACTGTTTGACGGCGCGGCCTTGTCCGAAAACAAAACCGGTGCTTCCGCGAATGCGACTTTCGATTTTCTTCATGATCTGTACTCCTTCTTACTTACTCAGGGTCTAATTCAGACCGTTGCGTTTCTGGGCTTCTTTGTTTGAACCCTCCTTAAGGTGGCCTATCAAACATTCAATCACCTCCTTCCAAGACAGGTTGTCTTCTTACTTCATACTCTTAATTCTTTTCTTTGCACTCCTTTCAATGAAAGGGAGGAGCTACTTCCATTCCCTGAATGGCCCACTTCTGCTCTTCGCAAACTAGCACGCGAATACGGCGATCGTGAAGTGGTTTCTTTTTTCACTCCTCCCTATCTGACCCATCGTCGGTTAAGTATGTCTTAAAACCTTTCCGACAACTCAAAGATAAGGGGCATGTTCCGTCCTTTATGAAGACGTCGCATCCTTTTTCTCCTTTCAGTCCCAGGCAGGAATATAGAATTGAACTATCTTCCTGCAACCTCTTTTCCGAGTTTCGGTTTGAGCAAATTCAGGACCCCAACCTGAAGCTCATGAAGCACTGCGATGCAATAGCGCTTCAACTAAATCACCTCCTTCCTACGGACGACAACAAACTCACGACGATATCCATTCTCGAGATTATTTGTGGAGATCGTCAGCGACGCTGAGTTTCAAGTGGCCCCCGTCCGGTATCTCCATGACTTATACTCATTGGAGAATAGACCGGATCACAATCCTGAAAACCCACAGCTTCTGGTTCTTTATATGAAGCCAGAAGTATCGGTTTCGTGCCGACATTTTGTTTCTTTGGTTTAGGAAGTTCTTCTCCTCTCCTTCCCCGAAAAACTTCTTTTCCACTCTGTTCGTTCATCTTCACACCTCTTTTCAAAGTTGAGCCTCGCATTGCGAGTTTACTTATTATTACTTCTTGTTCTTTGTTTTCTTTCCTCCTTTCCCCATCAACTTCCGGGTGTAATCATATGACTTGCATTTTAAACCGAAGAATGTGAAACTTGTTCCCCTTTTCATAACAGCTCCTTATCAAAGTTGAGCCTCGCATTGCGAGTTTACTTCCCGACGGCAGAAAGCCTTTTCTTCCAGCCGGGCTGTTCTTTTTTCTTCTTCTCCTTTTCAAAAAGATTCGGCCAAATCTCTTTGGCTTCCCTGACTTGTGCCGACGATGCGACGTGCATAGTACCAAAACTCGCTTCACAACTTTGTTTCTTCTTCATGTAAACTCCTTCCTATTGGAAATGTTTTGCTCACTCGCAGGACGCGAGATTATTTTGATTTGAATCCAACTTGTTCGAATCTCCCACTAAAAGAAATTAACACATTATCCTCTTCGTCGCGAAGAAGCTTGACAAAGTCAGCTTCGAGCCAATGATGACACGAGCGAAAGCGAGTGTTTTTAAAAAAGGGCAGAGCTCCAGAGGTTGTAAGCGCGTTTACTTCAATCTCTGTTGTAAAGAACCCCGCCCCATGAACCAATACTCTTGAAGATGCTTTTGCTTTTTCTCAATAGGCATGTCCCCTTTCAAGAAATTGAAGGAGAGGAGTTCTGTCAAGAAAGGATGGGCTTCTTTCAAGACAAACGCTTGGGGGCACGACGTGGCGTCGGGATAAGCGCGAACTCCCCTCCATGATTTACATCTTGCCGTCGGTGTTTCCATTTATTTAAAACATCTCTCCTCGCCACTTGAAATATCCCATAAACATTATCCCCCCTCCACAAAATGCAGCAGCAATCCCCAGTAGAGATTGATGAAATTCCAAAGGCAAAAAGACTTTCACGACGGCCGCGAATCCACACACACCCAAAAGAATGCCAATAAACCTTGGAAACCATTTTGGGAACAATGGCATTCCCATAATAAGAAAGAGTCCAAGAATCTGAAGCAAACTACAAATAACCGACAGGTAGTTTAACATTTCCTTATACCTCGTTTCATTTCTTTTTCCTTCAACGCGACAAGCGCGTTTTTTTCTAATTAATTTATTCTAATCACATCGAATTCTCTCGACGTGCTTGTTTGAAAAAAAGCGGGCGATGTCATATTGAGATGACGAAAGGATCCCGCAAATGGCTTTGGAAAAACTGTCGACGCTGAATAGCAGGAAGATAAGCAAGTGACAGCGTCGACTAGGAAAAAACTGAAGAGGAGAGACAAGCAAGTGCATGGCCTTACACTTCTCCTTTCTTAGAGTTAGTCAGAAGATTAACTTGCCTCTCCTCATTTCTTATATTCAAAATCTCAACGTCTTTGCTTTCATCGACGGAGAATTAGTCTCAATTTCATGCTCGACTTCGTTTCAATTTGGCTCACTCCAAATACTCGCAACCCCGCTCGGTTATTTAATTATATAATTTCTCCTTCGCAAAGTTGCTCGTCGCTCGTATCCTTAATAGCTCGAAGATTCCATTTCATTTGAATCTTCCGCTGAGAATAAGTTAATGTATTAAATATTTTCTAAGCGAAACATCCGAGTAAAACAGGATGTTGAGCCATATTAAATCTCGCGAGTTTACAAGCGAGCATTATTTTCAAAATAAAAAATTGAGCGAGGACAATAACTACTCCAACACGTGCAAGAGGGCTCGGAGTTGTTTCATTACTATCCTCGCTTGAGTCATAAGACTCTCAGGTGGTTTTCTGTTTTACTCGGCGACAGGGCCAGAGCAAAGCCGATCGGGGTGGTAAGTTAAAGCACCGACGGGAGCTCGATAGAAATCGACGAGCATCGTCTCACCGACATCTGCGAGCTGAGTGGTTCTTTTGAAAAACCCGCACTCCTCTCTCTCGGACTTTTTCTCGTCGCAGACGTGAGAACATGCCTCTTTAGCGGCGAGAAAAGGCTGGGAGATTCCGTCAGCAACATTGGAAACGAAGAAACAGAATCGCTTCTTCGGCGCGAGACATTTGCTTTTCTCTCTCACGCAGTCGAAGCCGTCTTCGATGCATTCGCCAACATTGTCAAAAAGCCGTCCGGTTTTATCGGCGATTACGTCGAGTACGTTGTGACAACAACACGGCCGACGACAACACGTCCGGCAGACATACACTGTTTCGTAAACCGTTTCATACCGCGGAGGCGGAGGCAGCGTCGGCTTTTCCACCACTTGCTGTTGAACCGGAGCTTGTTGTTGCTGTCGCATGTCCACTTGTGGCACCGTCGAAGAAGCAGGCGCTTGAAGCAGAACCGGTCGTTGTTCGACTCCAGGCTCTCCTGAATAGGCAACTGCCGAAAACAGGACAGCAATGACTAGAAAACCCAATTTAATTCGGAACATGGGAATTTCCCCCTTTTCCTTTAGAATGACTTTGGTCGCAAGGCGACACAATTCCCTACTAGTACTCGTATTGACTAAATCGATTGAATCACCTCTTTTCTTAAATTGTACTACCGTGAAGTATTGTTTTTGTCCCAATGGTCGTCGGCCTTATATGGGTCCTCGCGGGAAGTGTCATCGTGAGAACCATTGACATCTTTTTCACTGCCCGTCTTCGAAGAAGCAATGAAAAGAATTACCAGTACGAAGAGTACTAATTCCACTAAGATTCCAATTCTCATCACTAATTCCATCTTTCTCACCTCGCTTTTCTCATCTATTTCATCAACGCATATTCGCGTTGTCATTTTGAAAAATGCGAGCCCAACCGGCTCCAAGTCGGGCTCGCTAAGTGGGTAAACACCTCATGTAGAGGTGGGGTAGAAACAAAAAAACGGGCGGGGACTCGACCGCGTGAATCAACCCGCCCAAGTGGGATGGAATATTCAAGAATAAAAAACGAGGAGGAAAGAGGCTCGTCGAGATGCGGGTTAGTCATCTCTAGGAGGTTGCGCGTTTCGAGCATTTCCTCCTCCATTCCAAAGAGGTATAGCGGTATGAATGATGATGGATGATTGCAGGAAGGGAACCGCGTGGCTCAATCGCAATATTTTTCACCGACGAAACGGTCAAGTTAAAATCGGCGCCCTTCCGTTTTTTGTTTACGATGAAAGGAGAATAAAACTTTCCCCCTTGATTTAATCTTTCCATAGTCCTCGTCCAACCAGGGAATCTTGAGGAGGGGTTAATTTCTTCTTTTCTTGCACCACCCTCTCTTTCGCCCTTATGACTATCCTCTTGACTTCTATTATTTCGTCGAAATCAAATTGAGGACAATCCACCGTATCGTGATTACCTTTGCATATCTTGCACATCTCGTTCACTTCCTTTCTCGCGTTAGCGATTTGATTTTATTTTTCAATTTTACTTTCTTCGACACTGAATTCAGCGTCGCTGTTTTCAAACTCAAGGCAGGACTACTCCTTATCTCCCCTCAATACCGCTAAGCGGCTTTAGAGTTTAAAGCAGTCCTGCCTGTTTACAATTTCTTCCCGTCAAAAGCACTCGCAAGCTCGTGTAATCTTGGCTCAAATCCGACGCTGTCAGGATTTTCGCATTAATTTTATTTAAGCGAAGAAATCTGCCGAAGGCGATTTCTGAGCCATGTTCACCTCGCGAAGAATGAGCGAGCTATTTCAATTTCTTTCCCCCTTCCCCATTCATTCCGAAAACAAAATCCGGACAAGTTCGGTAAAGCCACCCGACATTTCAGAGAATACAAAAACCACAAACACAAACGCAATTACTACAATGACGTTCTTCATGATTTACTTCCTCCTTTTCACGTTAATTCTGCCTCGACAACTTCTCGAGGAACCAACCAGCCTTCATCCGGAACAACTTCTCCAGATAAAACTTTCTCCTTGAACGACTTTTTCGCCGTCGGCGATTTTTGTTTCTTTACTTTCCGACGACGAGTTACCATTTTTACGATTTTCTTCTTCATGTCCGTATCCTTTCTTTTTAGAAAACCACTCACTCCAAAGTCGTTCGTATTCTTAATAGCTCAAAGATTCCATTTCATTTGAATCTCCTCGCTGAGAATAAGTTAATGTGTTAAATATTCTCTAAGCGAAACATCCGAGTGAAACAGGATGTTGAGCCATGTTCATCTCGCGAGTTTACGAGCGAGCTACTTCTTGTGAGAAAATTTCCACAAGATTGCAAACTCAATTAAACCAGCAATGAGATAGTAACACATTTCTTTTTACCTCGCTTTCCGTCGTCATTTCGTTTTGAGTCGCTATTGCGACTTTTATTTATCTAACTAATCGGAGAAAAATAAACTCCTAATGTAAACAAACCCCCACCAATCCAAAATACGATAGATGAACTAACAACAGAATAGTCTCCCACTATTCCAATAAAGCCAAGTAAAAGAATTGCTCCCCCGGTAACTTTCAACAAGTTGACTTTCATCGTCCTTCTCCTTCACTCGTTTTCCGTCGTCGTTTCAAATCGCTAATGCGACTTATTAATCAATCAATGCAGTCAATGTACAGATCCCACCTAAAAGCAAAATCATAACCATCGTCGTCGCCCAGGTCCAGACCAAAACAGGTCTTAACCTTATAGAACCACAAAGTTCCCTTACCTGTTGTTCTTCAGTCATAATTCTTCTCCTTCTTCCTTATCTTCTCCTCATTCTCGAGGTTATTTCACTATATCCTTCTCTGGAATACCATATGATTTCCTATGGAAATAGGTATTTCAGTTATTTTATTTTATTCTCAATAGATTTCTCTATATAACTTCTTTTTAGAATTCAAAACCCTAAAGGGTTTTTCTTGTTTCATCAAACGAGTTTTTCATCGTTCAACTAATCCACTTTTACAATCCAGCAATCAGATTCAACTTCAACATATTTCTTTACTTAACTTTTTTTCTTTTCGTTTTTTTGGTTAAGTTAATCAATGTTGTGTCTTTGTCTGTGTGGGTTGTTTTTGTGTTTTGTTTGTTTTTTA
>Ga0209541_10015695_pt1 | contig 11278 bp, 9 predicted proteins | sample RifCSPlowO2_01_FD_184027 | JGI IMG/M metagenome (GOLD analysis project Ga0209541, IMG submission 184027) | Groundwater microbial communities from Rifle, Colorado - Rifle CSP2_plank lowO2_0.1 (SPAdes) (version 2) | ecosystem: Environmental > Aquatic > Deep subsurface > Groundwater | place: Rifle...
CATTCCGGTCTCCCAACTGGCGCCGGAACACTATCCGCGCGTTGAGGGCGGCAGCGGCATGGAAATCGCCCGCCGTTTGCAAACCTACATCGGGCAAAACTTCAAAGTTAAAGTGTTGAACGTCGACAAGCAGGCCAGCAAATTAATTTTTTCCGAAAAGATGACCCAAGGGCTCATGAAAGATACCGCGGTTGATACCGTCAAACTGGGCGACGTACTCGACGGAACGGTGACCGGCATTACCACATTTGGCATATTTGTTAACGCCGGCGGCATCGAGGGGCTGGTTCACATCTCGGAAATTTCTTGGGACAGGGTTGCCAATATCAATACAATGTTCGAAGTTGGCCAGGCGGTTAAAGTCAAAGTCATACAAATTGACGGCAACCGCGTTTCCTTTAGTATTAAGCGGCTCGAAGCGGACCCATGGCTTAAGGCCTATGAGGAGATGAAGCCGGGGACCATCATCAAGGGTGAGGTAACGCGGGTAACCGATTTCGGCGCTTTTGTCAAAATTACCGACCAGATTGCCGGCCTGTGCCACCTCTCGCAAATGGGCGAAAACGTGGTCGATCCAACTAAAGTTATGGCTGTGGGCGAAACACACAACTTTAAAATCGTCAGCATCGAACCCTCCACCCACCGCTGTAGCCTCCAGCTTATAACTGGTGAGGATGCGGCGGCGAGTGCGAAGCCGGCTCAGAAAAAAGTGGTTCCGGCAAAAGGAGTTAAAGAAGAAAAAGTTGCCGGAGAGTCTAAAATCTCCCAAAAAACAAAACCATGACCCTCAAGTGCAAAAACAAAAAATTAGTCGGCATAACTAAAAAAGCGACCATTGAATTTGGCGACGACCTAGCTATCAACGATATTAAAATTCCCGGTCCCGGCGAGTACGAAATCGGCGGTTTACTGGTAACAGCGCCGGAAGAAAACGTTTATTCCCTGCGCACCGAAAATGATCTCCATGTTGTTTTTTGGCACGCTCAAAAAAATAAGATATCTGCGACCAGTGACGAACTGGGTAATATCGATGTCTTAATCCTATCGCTTGGCGATGATCCCAAATCGGTGAGTGGTGTAGTAGCAGTCTTGAACGAGCTTGAGCCCGCCAAAATAATCTTGTCCACCCCAAATATTAAAGAAGCGTTTATTAAAGAAGAACAAATTCCGACCGAGACGGTGGAGAGCTGGAAAGTAGTGCCGGTCGTCGGTGAAAATAACCGCCACTTGATTCTTCTGCCATGCTCAAACGAGTAGCAGCTTGGCTCGGCCAAGCTTCTCGCGTCCTCATTATTTTTCACGAATCGCCTGATGGCGACGGCATTGCCTCGTCTTTGGCGCTGGCCCACGTTCTTTGGGAGCGGGGCAAAAAAGTTAGTTTGGTCTGCCGCGATCCGGTGCCGCCGGTTTTTAATTTTCTGCCTAAGGTCGATACTATTGCCACTGATTTTATCGTGGCGGATTATGATGTCATTTGCACCGTTGATTGCGGTGATGCCAAGAGGACCGGTTTTCCCGACCGTATTAGAAAATTCGCGCGGACCAAAAAACGACTCATTAACATTGACCATCACCTTAAAAACGACCTCCATAAAATTGCCAATATCAACCTTGTCGACAGCCAGGCCGCCGCTTCGGCGGAACTGGTATATCAAATCATAAACGCGCTGGGCGCGCGCATTGACAAACATCTTGCCACCCTCCTTCTGACTGGTCTTTTTACCGACACCGGCGGCTTTCAGCACTCCAATACGACACCGCGTGTTTTTAAGCTGGCGGCAGAATTGCTGGCTAGGGGCGGGCAGTTGCGCAAGGTTTCAAAAAATGTCTCGTCAAGCAAGCCCCTAACCACTCTCCAGCTCTGGGGCATAGCCCTTGAGCGTCTGTGGCGTACCGAGTCGGGGATTGTGGCGTCGCTTATAACACAAGAAGATTTGAGATGCGTCGGCGCGGTGGCGGACGACATTGCCGGCGCGGTCAATGTCTTAAATTCTATTCCCCAAACCAAGCTCGCCATCTTGCTGCAGGAGGAGGCAAATGGTAAAATTAAAGCCAGTTTGCGGACCGAGGAGGAGGGGGTAAATGTGGCGGCGCTGGCGGCCTACTTCGGCGGCGGTGGCCACCGCAAGGCCGCCGGTTTTACGGTTGACGGCAAACTGGCGCGTTCTTCCGGCGGCGTTTGGCGCATTGCCCTGTCATAAGAAAATCAGGTGTCATTGCGAGGAGCCCCGACCCACTGGGGCCGTGGGCGACGAAGCAATCTAGTATTAGTTAGTGGCGCGGTGGTGGAATTGGTATACACGAAGGACTTAAAATTCTTTGGCCGCAAGGCCATGTGGGTTCGACTCCCACCCGCGCCACCATAAATCAACCCAATCGCACCCCGTAGGTGTGTTTATGGTTTGTAATAATAGGATAATAGGATACAACTTCGCATCTTAACCTGTTAAAGTACACCTCGTAGGTGTCCTTTTTGGTTTGAGAAAGGTGGCGAGGGTAATCATATTTGACCCATTTCTCTTAAAGATGTAATATTTTTAGCAGTGGGCGGGTTGCTTGGCTTGTCACGCACCTTACAAACTTGGAAAGGCGGCGGTTCGCGTGGAAGGACCCTCCGATGGCTATGGCCTCAAATACGTTGTCCCCAACGATGCGTGGGGCATACAACTTTTCAATGGCCACATCCTTGAATACGTAGCCGCCAGCGGCGCGTTGGGCTTTGACGGCAAGGCCTGGCCGTGGGAACGGCTTTTGTGCTGGCTTGGACTCATCGATATCGACTCCGACTTTTTCACCGTGGTGACCAAGACCCTAACCCGTCAGCCGACTGAAGGCAATCTTCGGTGGTACGACCCCTGGTTCTGTGTGCGGCCAATTCGTGACGGGTTTGTCAATGCGGTAGGCCTTACCAACCCCGGCATTGATTGGTGGTGCCGGAAAATCGGTCCGTCGGTCAAAAAGGAAAAGCTTTCTCTGGTTGCTTCGATCTTTGGCGAGCCGGAGGAGCTTGGGGAAATGGCAACAATGCTAAACAGCTTCGAGTTAGTCGGGCTGGAAATCAACGCTTCGTGCCCCAATACCAAGGATGACGGTTTTCAGGACACTGAGAGAGTTGTGGCCGCTTGCCAGGCGGTTAAGGCGAATTCCAGCTTGCCGCTGATACTCAAGCTCTCTGTTGTTCACGATGTCGCGCGCATCGCAAGGCAAGTTAAGGGTCTCGTCGAGGCATTCTCCATCAACAGTGTGCCCTGGGCTGTGGCCTTCCCTGATCACTGGAGCCCTCTCGAACGGCTTGGCGGCGGCGGGGTTTTCGGCAAGACCGCTCAGCGTTTAACTTGGCCGATGGTCGGTAAGATCGCCCGCGATACCAATGTGCCGGTTATCGGCCCTAGCGTCTGGGATTATGATGATATCGAGCGGTTGAGGACGCTTGGCGCTCGAGCCATTAGCTTCGGCTCTCTCTTTCTGCGCCACCCCGGGCGCCCCACACAGTATGTGATGTGGGACGTCCGTGCCCGTATGGCCGCCAAGACAAACCCCCATACCTAGCGGCTCTCGTCCCTTGAGAGAGCCGCTATTTGATTCAGATTCAGATACAAACAAGCTTAACCTGTTAAAGTACACCTCGCCCGCCTGCGGAAGCTTAATTTTAAGCAGTACGGGCAAGTAGGTGGCAGAATAACCGCACGTACACCTACGAGGTGTACGTGCGGTTCATATAACTGGTTCGCCTGATTTTGATAGATACTTACATCTCGTGGCCCGCGCGGTTCGGTGAATTCCCCAAGAGGCAATTCAGGAATTTTGTGCACCGCACAATCGAGACAAGATTCGCATGCATTCAAGTGATATATTGATATCGGCGAAAATCTGCGTTATCGGGTGGGTTTGATCGGCGCCAATCTGCGTTTATTGTAATTTGTTGCCCATTTGTGTGGTTCTGATAAAATGTGGGTGAAAGCTTGCAATAAGAGGCGACAAAACTAACCAAGCTAATGCGCAAGAGAATCAATCTTATATTATTTTTGGTCGGGTTAGGCCTGATCGGGGTTTTGGCGGCTTTTAAGTTGCCGGGCATTTTGGCGGACCAACTTTATCCCCTGCGCTACGTTAAAGAAATTCGCGAATGCTCTGCGCCTTACAATCTCGACGAAGCGTTGGTGGCGGCTTTCATTAAACAGGAGTCGAACTTTAACCCAAAAGCGGTTTCACGCGCCGGCGCTTCAGGTTTGGGACAGATTATGCCGGCCACCGCCGCCGGCATCGCCCGCAAATTGGGGATACCGAGCTACGATATTTTTGACCCTAAAACCAATGTTTGCTTTACGACATTTTACATCGCCGGTATGCTCGGGCGCTACAACGGCGACCTGGTCGCGGCGGCCGCGGCCTATAACGGCGGCGCGGCGGTGGGCGATCGCGTGGTGGCGTCCCGCAATGCCGCCATTCCCGGCGAGACCTCGCGCTATATTGTCGCCGTACCTCGGCTTTACGAGGTTTATAAAGAAATTTATGGCATCAAACTTAAAAGTGTGCCCGATGATTACAGCGGGTCGATGGCGGGAGGCGAGGGCTATAAAACATTTGTCCAAAAACAGCCGCCCAAAAAATTATGGGATGTGATTATCAATGACTTGGTCGGGAAATATATCAAGTAGCCAGTTGAGGGAACTTTTTGTTAAGTTCTTTATGGAAAAGGGGCACCAGTTGGTGTCCCATTCTTCTCTGGTCCCCGCCGACCCTTCTGTGCTTTTTACCACCGCCGGCATGCAGCAGTTCAAAAGCCACTATCTTAGTCCCAAAGAAGCGCCTAGCCGTCGCGTCGTCACGGTGCAACCCAGTTTTCGCACCACCGACATCGAAGAGGTCGGTGATAAAACGCACTTGACGCTTTTTGAGATGCTGGGTAATTTCAGTTTTGGCTACGAGGGTGGGGATAAAAACAGGTTGGAAGAATCACAAGCGGAGGCGGACTCAAATGAGCCGTATTTTAAGAAAGATGCGATTGTCTGGGCGTGGGAGTTTCTCACCGGCCAGGATTGGCTGGCTATTCCTTACGAAAGGGTATCCGCATCCTTTTTCAGGGGTGACGAAACACTGCCCAAAGACCAATCGTCGAGAGATATTCTTGAGTTTATCGGCGGCTGCGACAGAATCACCCCGGCCGGCAAAGAAGATAATTTTTGGGGACCTACCGGCCTGGAAGGCCCTTGCGGCCCGACAGTCGAGTTTTATGTTGACGGCGTGGAGATTTGGAACTTGGTTTTTAACGAATACTATTTCAAGGATAATAAGTACACAAAACTGGATTATTGGGGTGTGGATACGGGCGCGGGGCTCGAGCGGCTCTTGGTTGTCCTCAATGGGTACGAAGATGTTTACAACACAGATGTATTGAAGCCGCTTATTGATTTGGCGGCGCGGGAGGGTGTAAGCCAGCGCTCGCATCAGCGCATCCTTGCCGACCACGCGAAAGCGGCGGTTTTCGCGCTGGCCGACGGCGTGGTGCCTTCCAACAAAGAGGCGGGTTATGTTGTGCGCCAGCTCCTGCGCCGCGCCATGGTGGCGGCCGGCAAGGGGAATGAACAACTGTTAAAGCCCGTGGCGAAAGAGGTACAGTCAATCTATCAAAAACCGTATCCTCATCTTGGAAGAGTGGATTTGGGGGTGTTCGACCAAGAAATTGTCAAATGGCAGTCCGTAGAAGCGGTCGGTGAAAAATATCTTAACAAATACATCGAACGTGGGATTAAAAAGATTTCCGGCAAAGAAGCTTTTGACATCTTCCAGAGCCACGGCTTTCCCGTCGAGCTTTTAAGCGAGATGGCCAAAAAGCGTAAAATTGAGGTTGACCAGCGCGGCTTTTGGCTGGAGTTGGAGAAACATCACAAAGTGTCTCGCGTCGGCGCCCACAAGAAATTTAAGGGCGGATTGAGTAGCCGTTCGGCAATTGAAACCAGGTATCACACCGCGACCCACCTCCTTCACCGTGCTCTTCTTGATGTTTTAGGCGAGCATTCTTTTCAGCGCGGCTCCAATATTACCGCTGAACGGTTGCGTTTTGATTTCGCCCATCCCCACGCGGCGACCCCGGCCGAACTGGCTCAAATAGAAGAAATAGTCAATCAAAAAATCAGTGCCGGCTTACCGGTCACCCACAAGCATATGACCCCCGCCGAAGCGACATCTGCCGGCGCGCTGGGATTATTCAATGAAAGATACGGGCAAGAGGTAATCGTTTACGCCATCGGCCAGTGGTCAAAAGAGCATACGCCGTATTCGCTCGAGATTTGCGGCGGGCCGCATGTCGACAACACTGCCCAAATTGGCAAGCTTAAGATTGTTAAGGAAGAAGCGGTGAGCGCAGGCGTCCGTCGTATCCGTGCTGTTATAGGCAAATAGTGGTAATATTAACTTGAATCAGGAGGGGAATTAGTGTTTAAGCTCTTTGGTTCAAAATCCCAAAGCGATCAAGCCGCTATATCTTTGGATATTGGCACGGAGTTTGTCAAAGCTCTGATTTTTAAGGTTGACAAGGAAAAAGCGACAGTGGTGGGTGTCGGCCGCCAGCGTCAACGCTTGGCGGATATGCAAGGTGGCATGGTTACCGATATCCAAGGTGTCATTCGCAACTCGGAGGCGGCGCTGTCTGAAGCCGCCGAGCAGGCGGGTTTTTTACCCTCGCAAGTCATTATCGGCATCGCCGGTGAGTTGGTTAAGGGTATGACGACAACCGTGCGCTATATCCGCAACAAACCGCGCGAACAAATTACACTCGACGAGCTCAAGGATATTATCGCGAAGATTCAAATCCGTTCTTTTGAGCGGGTGCGCAGCATCTTGGCGCTCGAGACCGGCCACCAGGAAATTGATGTGAAGTTGGTCAACGCGGCCATCACCGATGTTAAAATCGACAGCTACCGTGTGACTAATCCTCTCGGTTTTCAGGGCAAAGAAGTCGAAGTCGGTGTTTTTAACGCTTTCGCGCCCATCGTCCATCTTGGCGCTCTGCAAACTATCGCCTCCAGCTTAAAACTGGATTTGCTGGCGGTGGCCGCCGAGCCCTATGCCGTGGCGCGAGCTTGTGGCCCTAACCAGGGTTCGGATTTTAGCGCCATTTTCATTGACATTGGCGGCGGGACGACCGACATTGCCGTGGTGCGCCAAGGCGGTGTCGAGGGAACAAAGATGTTCGCCCTGGGCGGTCGCGCCTTCACCAAAAGTTTAGCCTCGATTCTCAATGTTTCTTTTATGGAAGCGGAAAAAGACAAACTGGCCTATTCGGACGGCAAATTAGCGAGCCAACGAAAGCTGGAGGTGGTTAAAAGAGCGGTGAGTTCCGATTGTGAAGTCTGGTTCGCGGGTGTAGAATTAACCCTAGGGGATTTTGTCAATGTTGACTTACTGCCCAGCCGCATATATCTCTGCGGCGGGGGAAGCAAGTTGCCCGATATTATGGCAACGCTCAAGCAGGCGCGTTGGAATAAGGACTTGCCTTTTGCCCGCCGGCCGGTAGTGCAGTATTTCGAGCCGACGGAGATACCGCGCGTCAAAGACGCGACCAAAGAATTAAACGATATTGCCGATGTTACACCTATGGCGCTGGCCAACCTAGCTATTGAACTGGTCGGATCGGAGGGCGTTGTTGACAGTATCCTATCGAAAGTAGTCGGGTCGTTAACGGAGTAACTATGGAAGAATTTATCTATCTTGAAGTTGACGAGGAGATTACCTCGATTATCGATCGGATGCACCAAAATAAAACCGACAGGTTCGGTTTGGTGGTGCCGCGCGGCGCCACGGTGCTTCAATCGGTGGTCAACCTAAAACTCATAAAAAAAGAGGCGGAAAAACTTGACAAAGCCATTGCCATCATCACGCTTGATAAAATCGGCCGCAATTTGGCGGCGCAAGTCGGCTTGCCCGTTTATGACGACATAAAACAAGCGGCGGTAACGGTGGCGCACGGCAAGGAGCAGAAAATATCTCACGCCAATGATGTGATAGAGATAGATATGAGCCAACCGGAGGCGGCGGGTGAGGTGCCGGAAGGAGTCAATGTGCATTATTATGACCAAGAGGGAACAGTGGCGCCCGGCGAGGAAAAGCCCGATAAGAACTCGCAAGAGGAGGAAGGCAAGGAAGAAAAGGAAAAAGACGAGGCGAAAAGCGCGCCGCCAGCCAAAGAGCCCGATTTTAAAGCCAAAGAAATTAAATCATCACCTATGAAAACCATGCAGCAAATCGCCCAAGCCTCGCAACCCGCCAAATTCGCCAAGAAAAAAGGCCTAAAGCGCAAAATAATTTTCGCTCTCGCGGCGGCGGCGCTGGCGGCCATAGTCTACTGGGTGGTTGGCGCCAGAGCCCAAGTAACCATCGGTGTAGACGCGGAACCCTATGAGGCCAAAGCGCCGGTAAGCATTGACGCGACCCTTTTAGGCAATGACACGGAAAACTCCAAAGTTGCCGGCACTTTGCTGGAAACTACCGTCGATGTTAAAGAAACTCTCAAGGCCAGCGGCAAAAAACAAGTCGGTGAAAAAGCCAAAGGAACATTAACTTTCTATAACAATGACGGTGTCGATCAGATATTGGCATCCGGTACCACTGTGATAAATTCCGGCTTAAAATTCAACCTAACTTCCGCTTTGACGGTGCCCAAAGCCGTAGTCAGCGGCGGTGCCATAGTACAGGGGAAGGCCGACGGCGAGGTGGTGGCGCAAGAGTCCGGTGCGCAGTTTAATCTACCCTCCTCAACAACATATACGGTGGGAAAGGCTTTAATTTCCGCCCAGGGCGGGACAGCGGGTGGGACAACTAAAGAGGTTACGGTTGTCGCGGCGACCGATGTCAGCGAAGGTAAGGATAAGATTATCGCCGCCCGTTCGGCCGAGCTGCGCGACGCGCTCAAGGCCTCCGCCAAAGGACTCTTTATTATCGAAGGCGCTGTCAATTACAGTTTTACGGAATTTACCCCCTCTAAAGAAGTTGGTGCCGAAGCCGAAAATTTCGAAGCCAAAGGAAAAATCAAGGCGCAAATTATCGCTTTTGACGAATCGAACCTGCGCGTTGTCGTCGCCGATAAGGCCAAAAAAGATTTGCCCCCGGATAAGTCCTTGCTCATTGACGAAAAGGATGTGATTACCCCGACGCTCACCAGCGTGGACTTGGCGAAAAAGGAAATGAAACTCCAAGTTGTATTATCCTCGCATGTCGGCGCGGCGGTTAATACAGATGGGTTGGACCGCAAGATAAAAGGTAAGTCGGCGAAAAAAGCGCGCACATTAATTGAAGAGCAAACCGGCGCGAAAAATATTGACATTAAAATTCGGCCCAACTTGGGGCTATTGCGCCTGCCATTTTTGGCGAGTAGCATAAAATTTAAACTTGACTACGTTAACGCCGCGCCGGAAGCTAATCCAACATAGGCGGCGTTATGATCTCGCAAGGAATTATCCTCGCACTCGACTTGGGCGCCAAGCAAACCGGACTCGCGCTCTTTAAGGAAGGTTTTGTGGTGGGGCGCGGCGTGGTCGGCGGCTGGCTCGAGTGGCAACAATTATCAGCCCAACTGTCACGCGTCATCGCGGAAGAGCAAGTCGCGCGTATCGTCGTCGGCGTGCCGCACTCGCCAAGCGGCGACCAAGCGCGGCAGTATGAAACCTACATTGCCGTCATTAATAAGAAGTTTGCCTTGCCCGTGTCAACGGTAGATGAAACATTAACTTCGGTTGCCGCGCGGGAGCAGGGCGCTTCCACCGATGACCACGAGGGGGCCGCCAAAATAATATTGGAGGATTACCTTGCCCAAAATCGGTAAGAAGGTAATACTGGGCGCCGTATTGGTATTGCTCGCAATGCTAATGATTGGCGCGGGCTACGGCTGGTGGCGCTGGCAAGCGCGGCCGGCGGGCAAGAGCGGCACCATCGTGGAAATTACCGCCGATAATTTTTACGACCTCCGGCTCCAGCTTTCGAGCAAGAAACTTATTGGCTCCGGCCTCTACTTCGCGGCCATCTGGGGGGATAAAAAACAACTGCCGGAGAGGGGCTATTATTCTTTGGGCGGCACCGATGCTAAAGAGTTAAAAAAACTGTTAATGGCCGGTCCCAACATTGTCAAACTGACCATACCCGAAGGTTTTTCGGCGGGACAAATCGCCGCGCGCTTGGTCGGCGAGGGTTTGCCGGGTGAGGACTTTCTTGCACTCGCTTTGCCGCTTGAAGGCAAACTGTTTCCCGAAACGTATTTTTTGCGCAAAGCGTCAAACGCCCAGCAAATTATTGACAAACTGACGGCGACATATGACGACAAAACCACTGAACTGACATTGTCGAATAATGATTTGATATTGGCATCCATCATCGAACGCGAAGCTAAAAAGGACGAAGAACGCCCGAAAATTGCCGCCCTTTACCTTAATCGACTAGCACAAGGCATGAAGCTCGAAGCCGACCCGACGGTGCAGTACGGCCGTGATTTAACTTCGCTTAAAGCCGACGACTTAGTAAATGTAAAATTGTGGCAGCCGCTCGCCTCGGGCGACACCCACGCCATTGTGTCAAAGTATAATACTTATGCCTCGGCCGGCCTGCCGCCCGGTCCCATTTGTAATCCCGGAATCAAGAGCTTGAAAGCGGCAAAAAATCCCGAAGCGGGTATTACCGCCCTCTATTTCTTTCACGACGCTGGCGGTGTTGTCCATTTTACGAACTCTTTCACGGAGCACCAAGCCGCTATCCAAGAATTCGGCCTATAAATTTATTGACACCAATGCACTTCCCTGTTATTATTAACCTTCCCTCTGCGTGCTACTACGCAGGAGGTGCTACTTAACAAACAATTCATTTTTGGCTTTTGGGAGCAAGCCAGAAACAGAAAGGGAGCGAAGAACACAGAGCACAGAGCACCAATTACTACCCCGGCTTCCGCCGGAAAACCCGCCGTACAAGGAGTGAGTGTAGTGGAACGTCTACGTCTAGAAGGGCGACCGGTAACACTCTTCACCGGCCAATGGGCCGATCTCCCTCTCGACCAGTTGGCCGCAAAGGCCGCAAACTGGGGGTATTGTGGCCTTGAGCTGGCCTGCTGGGGCGATCACTTTGACGTTGTCAAGGCTCTTGCGGAGCCCGGCTATGTCAAAGCTCACCGCAGGTTGCTCGATAGTCACGGCCTTAGGTGCTGGGCGATCGGGGCGCATCTTGTCGGCCAGGCAGTTTGTGACCCCATCGACGCGCGTCACCGGGGGATCCTGCCACCCGAGGTGTGGTATAATGG
>Ga0209541_10015697_pt1 | contig 11278 bp, 8 predicted proteins | sample RifCSPlowO2_01_FD_184027 | JGI IMG/M metagenome (GOLD analysis project Ga0209541, IMG submission 184027) | Groundwater microbial communities from Rifle, Colorado - Rifle CSP2_plank lowO2_0.1 (SPAdes) (version 2) | ecosystem: Environmental > Aquatic > Deep subsurface > Groundwater | place: Rifle...
CTCTACGCCTTCGCTACAGCACCGATACCTCTCGAGGAGGCACCAATGTTTAGTGTGCAGTGTTTACTGCTAGGACTACACGGGTATCTAATCCGTTTTGCGCCCCTAGCCTTCATCCCTCACTGTCGGATCCGTTCTCGTAAGGTGCCTTCGCTGTCGTTAGTCCAGTAAGGATCAACGCATTTTACCGCTCATTTGTGTTACTTCACTTTCATAAGAAAGTTACTTACCCTTTAGGGAAAATTTATATAATTTAGAAAATAAAAACAGGTAGATGGACCAGTCGTCTAATGATAAGACAATAGCTTGTCACGCTGGTAATCCGGGTTTGATTCACTTCAATCTCGTAAGAGTTGAAGTTCCCAAAATTCTAAAAGAATTTTTAGGACCGGCTCGATCCATCTGGACCTTTATATTTTTAGTTGTCCAGATTATTTAAACTTTTCTAATGGCGAGTTGATATTTCTACCAACTTCTTCATATCGCTATGAAGATCGGACTATATCATCACCAACTAATACTTATGTCCAAAAACTATTTCTTCTAAATATAATTCTTGTTTCTGAGCATCGTATCTAAAAATAATTCTCAATTTTCCGATTCTGATTCTACAGAATTTATTCAAACTAAAATGAAGATGTTTATATCTTTCAGGATTTTGAGCAATTTCTTCAAACTTATCTTTTATCTGGCTTTGAAAATGTTTATCCAGTTTATTGAATTCTCTTTCAAATTCCTTAGTTGGAAGAATTTTATAACTCATTCCAGTTTGCAAATTCTCTGTTTTTTATTTGCTCTTCTGATTTCTTTAGAGATTCCATGAATTCTGAATCGCTCATTAATTCTAAAGATTCTATTCTGTCTTCCAATTCTTCTACCAATCTTGCTATGTCGGCAAAAGCTCTTCTATTAATTGTTATTGTTTCCATAGAATTTGTTGGAAGTTGAGTTATTTATAGTTTTTGGTTAGTTTGTGTTTGGCGTATAGTCTCTGAGGATTCAGGAATTTTAATTGTTTGATATAATTGAACAGGAAGTATATAAAGAATCTGCTCTTTATCTTCAAAAGTGCTTATCTCTCCTTTAATGAAAGAATCGGTTCCTTCAGGTATAGAATGACTCCTATCATAAGCTCTTTTAAAATTTTGTTTTTCTTTGTCATACAAAACTTCTTTTGAACTTCTTTTTGATGTTCTTGGTTCATACCAGAAAACTAATCTAGGTTTTCCTAAAGATTTAGCTTCCACGCTATTTCCTCCTAAATCAAGTATCCTTCCAAAACCATCAAACCAAAGTTCTAATAATTCATTTATTCCCATTCAACTTCCCAAATAATTGTATATATAAATCTTTTGAATTCCTGTCTTTCCTGCTGATTGTCCGCACTCAAATATTTTCACTGCCGATTTCTCGACGAGTAATTTGAGATTCTCGGATTTTTCAGCATATGGCCAAATTTGTTTAGGGCATTGTTTATTTGAACATGAGTTACCCTAACCGTACTCCTTACGTCTACCGGTCCCTAGCAACGCAGTATCTCTTGCCCGCCTGACCCTTAAGAGGCCAGATTTCACAAGAGACTTACGAAGCAAGCTACGGATGTTTTAGACCCAATAAAAGTGGCTACTACTTGGACCGCTGGGATTACCGCGGCGGCTGGCACCAGTCTTGCCCAGTCCTTATTCGTGAGAATTTTTACATCTCACAAAAGCTGCTCAAATATAGAGTAGCACTCTGGCTTGCTCTGTCATACTTTCGTACATTGCAGAAGTTCCCTAGCTGCTGCACCCCGTGGGGCTGGGAGTAGTGTCTCAGACTCCCTCTCAGGGCTTCTCCGCTAAGAGCCCTTACTGATCTAAGCCTTGGTGGGCTATTACCCCGCCAACAAGCTAATCAGCCGCAGCCCCATCCTAACTTAAAAGATAGCTCATTCCAGAAATTATCTTCTGTTCGGTGTTAGAGTCAGTTTCCCGACATTATTCCGAGCGTTAGGGCAGGTTAGCTACGTGTTACTGAGCAGTTCGCCTTTCCTTAATTCCGAAGAACAAAGAAAAAAACTTGCATGCCTTAGTGCAAACCAGATAGCAGTAGCCTCCAGCAGGATCAACTGGATTTTAGGTTAATCGATATTGATCCTTGATACAACCAAAATTAATTTAGTTGTAATATAATCAATTAACTTTCGCTCTCGCCTCCAATTATTAAAAGAATATTTACAAAAATTTCAAAGAAATTTTTGTCCCTTCAACTCTTACGAGATTGAAGGTGGCGTTATACATCAACGCCAAGAATTAAAAATTCTTGGACACTCAAAACTCTCTAAAATGTATAAGAAAGTTCTGAGTGTTTCAACGTTTGCATACCTCATACCTTAATATGCGATTGTCGGACTTTATGATTATAAATAGTCTCCGACGTTAACATTAAGGCACTCATTAAAGTTAACATTTTATGTTTTTCTTAGAATTGAAGGTTATATAAAGATTTCGGGAAAATTTTACGTTGAGAAAATAGTTTGAATTTAACTTTTTTCAGAAAATTTTAGATGAAAAATAAAAATCTTGTCTAAATTTATTATAGTCAACCAATTAAGTTCTTAGGTTTTTCTATTGGTTGACTATTAGCGGAGCAACTAAAAGCAGCCGAAGAATTTAGTTGGTCTGCTATATTTCCACAATAATTCGCAGGAGTATTAAAACCCAAATTCGAAAGCAAATTTGATTATACACATATAATAAGTTACATTTACTTACTATAGATGATATTAGTAACTTTTATAAGTATTAAAACATATATAATAAGTAAAAGAGATGAAACCAGAAACGTATTCTTTAATTAGAGAATTAGAAAAAAGAATAGAACAATGCAATAAAGAGAAAAAAAGAATTTTTGATTATTTGCAGGAGTTAAAAGAAAAATGGATCGAGCGCGAGATTTCTTATTCAGATTATGAAAGGATTATTAATGAAAAAAGAAACGGAAAAACAATCCAGGAATGGCTCGATTATTATGATTGGTATATTAAAAAATGTGAGGAAAGAAAAGGAAATGAAAAATTAAAATCAAGGAAGAAAATTCTTTCAAGTTGTATCCTATTATTAATCTCCTTTGGAATTGTTTCTGTTTTGTTTTTCTCTTATCAGGAATCAACTTTACTTGCTCCTTCATTCGAGAGCCGCACAGGCGATTTGAATTTAGTTTTCGAAGAAAGCGAAGAGCACACTTGGATTGTCGGAAATATTGGAAAATTAGAAAGTGTGAGAATTTCCGGCAGTATCGAAGGAGAAGGAAATGTCAAAGTTTATCTTGAAGATTATTTAATTTTAGATAGCAATAATTTAGAAGAAAGTTTTATTCAATTATCTCCAAATGGCTTTTTTAATATTTCGAATGAAACAGACGACGAGAATGTTGGCGAATTTCCTGAGCCAGAGAATGAAACCAATATAACCTTGCCGCCTGTTAATGAAAGCAATTTTACAGATAATAAAACTGAAGAGAATTTTACTCTGCCAACAGAAAATGAAATTAATATTACTCTGCCGCCCATAAATGAAACCAACGAGACGATAGAAACTGCAATAAAAGATTTTTTCGAATATTGCGAAGAAACTTGTTCAGGGCTTGATTTGAATAAAGAAAATTATGTGTTAAGAATTGAAATTATTGGAGTTGCTGTTTTAAATTTTGATAAGATAGATTATGAGATTTCTACCTTTGAGGAAATTTCACCAGAAGTTTTTCCAGGCAAGATTATAATTGAAGAAAACATTCAAAGAGGAAAAAGCGTCACCGTGTCTGATCCTGGTGGGACAAATATCTCTGTTCCGATAGAAATTTCTGAAAGTTGGAATATACGAGATGCTAACAAATTGAAAATTTTTTCCAGAGGAGAAAATGGTCTTGTTGATTTTGATTCAATAGACTCCGACAATGATGGAATTATTGAAGAAGTAATTATTATTTCATCCGGGCAGGGCGATCAAATTTATGATATTATCATCATAACAAAAGCAGAACATTTAGATTCCAATAAAACTTTCATTTCCGATATTTATGAAGAAGTGAAAGAATTAGACGGTGTTTGGAGCGAAACAATTCCAGAGCAGCATTATGTGAGAGTTAAATTTGAACAAAATTTAACCAGCGATAGAGATATTACAATTTATCCAAGAGTTACCGGCGGAAATCCGAAGATAGAAGTTTATGAAATTAACGGAAGCGAGATAATTGCATCCTTTAATAATTTGACTGATAACGAATATAATACCGTCTATTTAACAAATCTTTCTGGCGAGCAGGATACTTTTGATTTGCGCGTTGTCGGAGGAAGTTTAGAGTTCGACCACATCGTTGATCCAACTTATTCAACGACCGGATTTAGAGATATTGGAATCGCCGCGATAGACGATGAAAGTTTCGTTTTGGCATATATTGACGGAGTAAGCAACAACCTTACTTTTTCTATAATGTCAACTGAAGGAATAATCCTGCAAGGCCCATTCACCGTAGATAATAGTGTCGGATTAAACAGCAGAGTTTCTGTAACTATGATAAATGCAAACCAGTTTGCTATTGGTTGGGTACGCCAAACTTTACAGGACGATATGCGGGCAATTTACGATACGTCAGGAAATTTAATTTTTGGTCCTTCTTCCGGAGATGCCGTGATAGGCGCGGGATTTTATGACATATCTGTTGCTCAAATGGGAGATCGTTTTATGTATTGTTATGTGGATCGAGCCGAAAATGATGCCGATTTGAGAATGTATCTCAATGATGGCGCCCCTGCAGGAACAGAATTAAATATTGACATTGGTATGGCACCAAACCAGAATTTAGCAAATATTTATGATTGCGCCGCAATCAACCCAACAAGAGGTGTTGCTTTTTGGTATGACGGAGGAGGAGGAACACCTGTAAACGACGCAACATATTCGATAAGAAGTGAAACAGGCGCGTCATTATTTACAGATACAGATATAGATAATAATGTCGGAGCAGGAGCACAAGTCGCTGTAACTGCTTTAAATCAAGACAGATTTGCGATGGCTTGGTATGACAATGACCAAGCAGATCAAGATATAACTATAGCGATAAGAAGTGTAACTAATACACCTATACTTGCCCCATTTGACATTGACACAAACGCTGGAACAAATCCGAGAGTAGATATAGCAACAATAGGAGACGGCACCAATAATGACAAATTCGTAGTTGTGTGGTATGATCAGTTCACCAGCGTCATTTTGGCTGCGATATATGATAGTTCGGGGAGTCAAATAGTGTCTCCATTTGTTGTAGAAAGTTCTCCGAGCACGACCTTGCCAATCATAGAAGCATTTGGTAAAGATAGTGCGGCGGGTTTTAGTTTATGCGCAAATACATGGGTGGTTGCATATACAGATTCAACAGACAACGCGATAACAAAAAGTTACGATTCAAATGGCGCTGTTTGGGACGGAATTTGTCCGAACAATCCGCCGACGATAGTTTCTGTAAGTGTGATACCTCCTGTAAGTCTTCTTGCCGGTACGACGACAGATGTGACTTTTCAATTTACCGCCGAAGATTCAGATGGGGCTGATGACTTTGATGATACTACTGCGACCGCTTCTTTCTCGAAAATTGGGGAGACAACGAGAAGTGATAGTTTGTGCAGTGTTGTTGGAAGTCTTGTGAAACAAAGAACCTACGAATGCACTATAACCGTGGAATACTATGACGGACCGGGGAGCTGGACAATAACAGTTAGTGTTAGTGATTCTCAGGGCGCCAATGCCCAGGATAATTCCAATAGCGTCACAGTTAATTTGTTGGAGGATATCACCTTGAGTGGAACGCCTATTAATTTCGGAATTATTTCTCCAGGCACCCAAACTAATGCTCCCCCTATAACAATTACAAATAATGGGAATTATGACGGAACTTTGAAGATAACGGCGTATGATCTTAGCGGACCTCAGCAATTACCTGCTGCGAGTTTTTATGGCGCAGAATCAAATGTTGCAGAGATTTGCGGCGTCAACGGAAATCAGCTTCAGGATTCAACTCTAATTGAAATAACAACTACGAATCTTCCGAGGGGTCCTGTAGGAAGTAATAGTGAAGATATTATTATTTGCTTAGATGCTCCCGGAGTTTTAGCTTCCGGATCTTATACTGCGACTGGAGCAGATATGTGGACGATAAGCACTCTCGCTTCTCTTCTCGCAGTCAGAAGAAGAAAGAAAAAAATTAAAGATGAGAAACTTGTCAAGGCGTTAAGTTTGATGACTGAAGAATTAAGAGAGAAATATAAATTAGGAAGAAATGAGATAATTGAACTTCTTGGGTTGGGTGGAGATGAAAGTATTCCTGTTTCTATTTTCAAGAAAGAAATTGGAGGGTTGGAAGCGATTAGCAAATATATGAAAGAAAATCTTGGGAAGAGTTACAGCGAGATAGCGAGAGAATTAAAGAGAGATGACAGAACAATCTGGACAGCTTACAACAAAGCAAAGAAGAAATATAGGAAAATAATTAAAGTGAAGGAAGGAGAGCTTTCTGTTTCATTGGAAGATTTCAAAAATAGGAAATTAACTATCTTAGAAAGTGTTGTCATTAGTTTGAAGAAGAATGGCAAGAAGATTAGTGAAATTTCCAGATTAATAGAGAGAGATCCAAGAAATATCCAAACAATTTGTTCCAGAGCGGTGAAAAAAATTGCAGTATCTCCGCACAGTCATAAAAATCACCTGCAGTTTTTTTTGCATTAAATGATCAATTTCGTGCACTAAAAAACTCCACAACGGAAATTGCACGAAATTGAACTAATTGGGTGGGGGGGAGGGAGCAAAAAAACTGCTAAAAATCCTTATGCGGAGATACTGAATTGACAGGAAACTTTAAAAATAATGGAAACGTAATATGATAAGAAAATGGATTATAAAATCAAGGTGATTTACAGCATAGCTCTTTTAGCAATATTTATTTTCTTAGTAAGTTCTGTATCTGCGGATTTGAAAGATATTCTTTTAGGACCGAGTCCTCAGCCGACAGATGTTAGTGTTCAAGTAAATAGTGCGCCGACAGTTACTTCGATTATCGTTGATGGAGATGGATCTCCGCTTGATTACGATGGAGTCCAAAATGTGCTCTTACTGGCAGCAACGACTAAATCGGTAAATGTTAAATTTGATGCAAATGATATTGATGATAATTTAAATGACGCGACTGCAACGGCACAATTTACTCGGGCTGGAGAAACCAATAGACCAGCAGTTCCGCAGACTTGTGTATGCATTACCGGATGTGCAACAGACACAAGAACTTATGAATGTGCTACTCCCAGTGCAAATGCAATTGGAATGGAATGGTATGATGATGATGGCAGTTGGACTGTTACAGTTGGAATATCCGACACATTGGGTTCATCAGCAAGTGTGGGAACTACCGGGACTTTTAGCGTGGATTTGTTGAGCGATATTACTTTCATTTCTGGATCTCCAATCGGTTTCGGAGTTGTTTCTCCCGGAGGAACTGATTACGCTTCTCTAGACTTAGAAATTAGAAACGATGGAAACTATGATGCTACTCCAATATCGGATGGAGGAAATGGGGATGTTCAAGTTACGGCTTTTGATTTATGTGATGAAACAGCACCATTTGATTGTACACCTTCACTTCCCGCTTCTAACTTCGATGCATCGGATGATTCCGTAAATCCCTGCGATATAGGAGATGGAACTGCCCTTGCTGATACGATTACAACTGATATTACAGATGTTAACCTTCCAAGAGGAGATGGAACAGGCGGGAATAATATAGGATTTGTTAGTTTTTGTTTAGAAACTGTTCCGGCATTACAATCAGACATATATTCTGCAAAAGCATCACATCCAGATAATAATCAAGGTGGACCATGGACAATAGGATTAGAGTAAAAACAATATTTGCAGTTTTAGCTATTTTAATAGTTAGCACTAACGGAGTTTTAGCTTTTGGAATTAGTTCTCCATACTGGAAAAATCACCCGTTAGAAATGTATCTCGGAGAAACAAGAGATATAGAATTTAATTTGCAGAATTGCCCATCATTGAAAGATCACTGCGACAAAGAGGACGCTAATATTGTTGTTGAATTTGAAGAAGGATCTGAAATTGCCGAGATAACCAGCGGCGCAAATTATTTAGTTAAGTATGGGAGTTCAGATCAAAACATCATCCTAAAAATTAGCATTCCTGAAAACGCTAACATTGGTGATGAACACACGGTCAAATTCTCAGTTAGTTCTGTTCCAGAAACAGATGAAGGAGGAAACGTTCAGTTAGGCACTAAGTATTTTAGTAGCTTTCCTGTTAAAGTCATTGAAAAGCCAGCTGAAGCAGTTGAAAAACCCGTTATTGAAGAAACAGCTCCTAATAAAAAATCAAATGTCCTTGTCTGGGCTCTTGTCGTTGTTATTATCTTAGTTATATTCTACTTTGTTTTCAGAAGGAAGAAATAATTTAAATAGATTTCATCGTATTATAGCATATGAAAAGAAAAGTGGTTTTTTTGATTGTTTTATTTTTAGTTAGCTTGGCTGGAGCGGTTGAAGAAAGTTTAAGTCCGAGCAATGACGCAGATGTTTCCGTCACAGTTGACGGAGATACGCCTGAAATTGTTATACATACTCCGGAAAACAAGACTTATAATAATTTGACACTTATCTTTGTAAACTATACTGTGAGGGATGTTTCACATCAAGCGACTTGGTATTCTTTAAATTTGGCGAATAATCTTAGTGTTTCTGGATTATTTAATTTGAGTTTGGCCGAAGGGAATTATTTATTGAGAATATATGCAAACGATAGTTTTGGAAGAGAGAATTATTCGGAAGTCAGTTTTAGTGTTAATAATTCAATAGTTTATTGTGGAAATGCTGTTTGTGAATTGCAGGAGAATTGCAGCAGCTGTGTTGCAGATTGCGGAGTTTGTCAAATTTCAGAGCCATCACAGGGCGGCGGAGGCAGAAATTCGAGAAGAAGTTCAGAAATAAAATTCGAATTAGATAAAGAACAAATAAAAGTTAAGATGAAAGAAGGAGAAACAAAAAGAGAAACATTAAGAGTTACAAACATTGGAAACAACGAGGAGAATTTTAGAATTGAAGAGAGTTTTATTGAAGATTTTATAATCTTCGATGAAATAGATTTTGAGCTAAATCCGGGAGAAACAAAAAATATTATAATTGATTTCATTGCCAGTGAAAATTTAATTCCTGACTTATACATAGGAGAAATATTTGTAAAGAGCGGATTGGTTGAAAAGAGGATTTTGACAGCTGTTGAAATTGTTTCAAGAGTTGCTTTGTTCGATGTGAGGATAGATTTTGATGCAGATGACTTAACTGTAAGTCAGAGAGACAACATAAAACCACTCATTAGTATTTTTAGTTTGGGAAGAGAAGGAAGAGTTGACGTCCAAGTCAATTATCAAATTAGGGACGATAATAATGAGGTAATATCGGAAAGTAATGAAATGATTGCTGTTGATACACAAATTAGTTTCGTCAGAGAGTTTGCGATTCCAGAAACAAACGAAGGAAATTATGTTTTCTTCGTTAGTGTTAAATACAATGGACAACAAGGAAGTGCTACTCGGCTGTTTAGGGTAGTTGAAGAAAAGACTTTCTTATTGAAAAGAGAAAATCAAGTTTTGGTTTTGATATTTGTTTTATTTGTGCTTCTTGTCTATTTTATTGGGCGAGCCTCAAAAAACAAAGTGCGGCAGAAAACTAAGAGAAAATAAGCTCTTCTATAGCATCGGATTTAAATAATTGACCAGAATATCCGATGATATATCTAAAAAAGCTCTGCTTTTTTGGGCACAAAAATCTCTCGATTTTTGTGTTCGGAGAACATAAAAACAACGTTCAATTATTTATGTTCTCCGTTATAATTACTCAAAATTATCTCTGCTCTTTTGACACATTTTTTGAACTTGTGTTCCGTCGGTAAAAATCTAAAGTCACTCAAGAAAAAAATCAATAGTTTGACAGTTGGGCAAAATTGCCGATAAATTCAAATAAATAACTGAAAATAGCGTGAAAATAGACGACTTTAGATGATATTATCTATTAAACAGAACTCCTCATTGAACTTTTCACTAAAAATATGCGAGAAAATCTCAACTGTCAAAACTCGTTGAGTGAGTATTTTCCATGTGGCGAGTCAGGTTAGATATTATAAATAATAAAAGAAGACCAACTATCACACCAAAAACGAAACCACCCATCGAACCTTTATTTCTCATGATTAGCCAGTATACAATCGCTAAAATGCCTGCGAAGATGAATCCAATAAATGGCTCACCCTCTCCGTAAAAAATACCTCGAATACCTACAATTATAAAGAATATGAAAAATCCCAAAAATATTGCTTGAAGCAATCGAAAATACCATTTTTTATGAAGTGTTTTCTTATCCATATTATTATAAGGGAAATTGTTATTATAAAATTATCTTTTCATAATATTGGCTTGAAGAGAATCGAACTCCTGACTATGCGGTGTAAACAAACAGCATTATTTCGGAGGCTGCAAATTTTCCCAATTATCTATCCATTCAGAGACGGGAGGTATTTTTACTCCAAGCTTTCTTTTTTCTACATATATTTTTGCAATAAGATAAAAAATCATTCCCAGACTTTTTGCACTTTTATTATTTCCTGGAATTATTTTATCTATGTCTGCTGTATAATTATTTGTGTCGCATATGGCTAAAACAGGAATTTTTATTCTCTTTGCATCAATAAGAGCGCTCTTATCCGTCCAAGGATCACAGACGAAAATCATCTCGGTTTCGAGGAAATTGTCGAGATTAGGATTTGTTATTATACCCGCAGGATATTTTTTAATAAACGCTCTTATTCCTGTGATTTTTGAGAATAACTCCACTGCCTTTGCTCCAGATTCTCTTTTACATACAACTATTGCCTCATCCGGGGCGTATTGCGCAAGATATTCAGCTCCTTCTTTAATTTTATCGTCTAAAAGAGAAGTGTTGAATACTGCTAAAGAATCCGCTCTTCTTTTGTAAACATAAGGCTTCATGTCCGGAGTTATCGCTCTTGTTCCTAAATGGATAGAGGATTTCAAGTAATCTTCAATTGGGGCGAGTGCGTCTTTCTTTTCCTCTGGTTTGATCTTCTTTCTGATGTCTACGTCTTCAGATTTAATTCCTTCTGCTAATTTTGCTGCTTTCTCTTTAAGCTGGGCTAATTTTTTTTCGTGTTCTGAACTGGAGGAAATTTTT
>Ga0209541_10015698_pt1 | contig 11278 bp, 15 predicted proteins | sample RifCSPlowO2_01_FD_184027 | JGI IMG/M metagenome (GOLD analysis project Ga0209541, IMG submission 184027) | Groundwater microbial communities from Rifle, Colorado - Rifle CSP2_plank lowO2_0.1 (SPAdes) (version 2) | ecosystem: Environmental > Aquatic > Deep subsurface > Groundwater | place...
CAAGAAAAATATATATGCTTGTCTCATGTCTTTACAGAAGAGACCTGCAGTTATCCGGTCTTTCTTTGATACCAAGCTCACGATGTATGCTAAATGATGTATTTGTGGGGTTGGTTAATAACACACCTTCTATATTTTGAAAAATATCATTGTTCCCAAACCTTAAAACACAAATATCTAAACTTTGCAACGCATTATCTCGTTCCTCATCTTTAAGTCTCATAGTTTCTTCGTAATGCTGATCTCCATCAATCTCAATTACTAATTTTGCCTTAGGGCAATAAAAATCAATAATATAATTTGCGATTGGCTTTTGCCGATACCATTGCAACCCTCGGACTTGTTTACTTCGTATCTTTGACCATAAAAATCTTTCAGGCTTAGTCATGTTTCGGCGAAGTAAACGTGCGTTTTGTTTAAGATTTCTACTATATTGCAGATACATGAATTTCAAAAAATCCCCCTTAATCCCCCTTCTCTAAAGGGGGAAACTGCTGTCGTAATATCCTTATTTTACAACGGTTTTTCTGGTAGCACTTGACATAATAATAATAGTGCGGTATAATGTAGACAAATTTACAGAAGGAGGGTAGAAATGAGATATGTGTTTTTTCTGATGCTGGTAACCCTGGTGGTACTTGCCGCAATGGTGGTGGACATGGTCCACACCGCTGGCTTGACACTGGGGCAAATTATCCAAAGACGAGTGGAGAATGTTTCTTCTCCGCCCCATATCGATGAGGATGAGTATAAAGCAAGGGTCATGGCGGTGGTGGAGGACATCCCCAACTCGCAGTTAGTGCGAGTTGTAGTCAAAAGAGATGACGGCATGGTTTTGGGTGTGTTAAGTACAAAGCACACTCAGCTGACTGTGGGACAAACCGTACTGCTTGCGTCTGCTGAGTACAAGCAGACGGAATTTCATATCACGGGTATATTCTACATCAAAGAATAACCCCTCCTTTCCTAGCACCTTCCACCGCACTTGAAGCCCTACTCATTCCATGAGCGGGGCTTTTTTTTACTTTATCCACTTCTCAAACATCCTTTCTCACTCTATCATACTGTGAATTACGAAACACCAGAAAGTTCTGTCATTGCGAGGCCATAAGCCGTGGCAATCCCCTTACTATGCAATGTGAAATGAGATTGCTTCGCTATGCTCGCAATGACAAAAGTGCGTTTCGTAATTCAAAGTATCATACAGAAATTAGTAACATAAAAACAAATTATGATCGTACGAAAATGTGATTCTTGCAAGAAAACAATAAAAGGTAAGATGATCTCGGTTGGATACAGCGAATATTCAATGGGAAATAACATATTTTGTACAACTTGCAGTAAACCGGTTCTTGCTTTCCTGAAATCAAACGGATTTTTAAAAGAAGAGAGCAAAAATAAAAAAACTAAACCGGTGTCATCCCGCACCTGATGCGGGATCCATTACAATTACAATAATGTTTGATACAAATCTTTCCACTTTGGATTATCTTTTTCAATAAGTTTTATTTTCCAAGTTCTCTTCCATCTTTTTAAAAGTTTTTCCCTTGCAATTGCGCTTTTGATGTCAGGTGTTTGCTCGAAATAAACTAACTTATGAACGCTATATTTTTTAGTGAAGCCACTTATTTCCCCGCGCCGGTGTTCATCAACTCGTCGAATCAAATCATTTGTTACTCCGACATACAAAGTTCCGTTACGCTTATTTGCAAGAATATACACATAATATGTATCCATACAATTCTGGATCCCGCATCAAGTGCGGGATGACCCACGGCACGGCGGAGTCACTCCCACCCCTTCGCTTTCAAACCCTTTTCAGCCGCATCTTGTTGTGCTTCCTGTTTTGACGACCCTTTGCCTTCCGCTACCAGCTCTTCGCCAATGTACACCCCCACCACAAAATTCTTCGCGTGATCCGGCCCCCATTCTTTAAGCACCTCGTAGGTAGGCGTAATACCAGAAACTTCTTGCGCGCGTTCCTGAAAATAACTTTTTGCGTCGCGGTAGAGTTTTTTATCAAGCACTTCTTTCATACGTGTTACCAATGCGCGCTCAATGAACCCCGCGGCCGCATCATATCCTTGATCCAAATAAATTGCCCCCACAATGGCTTCAAATGTGTTGGCAAGGATATACATACGGGCTTTGCCTTCGTCTTTCGTTTCTCCGCGGCTCAACAGCAAAAAATCGCCCAATTCCAGTTTGGTTGCCACATCCGCAAGCATTATAGAATTTACCAAAGCCGCGCGGTAACTGGTAAGTTCTCCTTCCGGATTTTCAAAATTGAGATACAAATACCGCGTAACCACCAGTTCCAACACAGCATCTCCCAAGAATTCAAGACGCTCATTTTGCGGCAGATGCCACGAGGGGTTTTCGTTAAGATATGATCGGTGAGTTAGTGCGGTTTGTAATAAATCCTTATTTTTGAATGCAACGCCAAGTTTCTCTTCAAGTTGAGCTATTTCTAGCATAAGAAATCCAAATGACAAAGCTCAAATGCCAAATCAATGCCAAATGATTTAATGTCAGACTACCGGTGTCTTTGACATTTTGGTTTTTGGCTTGATTTGAAATTTGGATTTTGACATTTGTCATTATTTAATAATCTTCATCGCTTTTTTCATAAACCCTTTTACATCATCATACATTCTTAATTCCGCGACCTCTTGCGCGGAAAACCAACGAACATCATCCAAGCCGCCGGTCGAGCCCAATTGAAGTTCGGAGTCTGACGTTTTTACCAAAAAGTAGACCACGCCTCTCCGCACATTGCCCTTGTCAGGGTCATGTGCCACATATTCATTTTCACCCAGCTTTTCAACTATTTTTGTGTTTATCAAACCCTCTTCTTCCCGCACTTTCCTCAACACTGCATCCTCAAGGATTTCCCCTTCTTTTGGACTTCCTTTTGCAAGAGTCCAGTATCCAAATACATCATGTACCAGGGCGAAAGCGGCATGACTATTGGCTTTTCGAAATACCACGGCGCCCACTTTATGTTCCACGGGGAGGTTCGCAATTTCATCTTCTGTGAGGTCTTTTTTTGCCTTGTCTTCTTTTCCGGGCTCGCCCATTTCACGGTACACCGTTCCCAAAACACCATTTACAAACTTGCCGGAATTAATGCCTCCGAATGTTTTGGCAAGCTCAATGGATTCGTTAATGGCAACCTTCGGCGGTACTTCTTTGTACATGCCGAACAACAGTTCGTATAACCCGATCCGTAACACATTACGATCTATCACCGCAATTTGCTGTAGGGGCCATTCGGGTGCGGCTTTTTCTATAATGGCATCAATATCCACTTTTTTATCTAACACGCCGTCAATTATTGTTCTTGCGAATTGCGTGTCTTCCAAACCCGGACCAAATTCATCCATATTGCGTTCGAGCATGCCATGAACCATTTCTAAAGAAACATCCCGCCCCATGGAAATCTTAAAATCCCATTCATAGAGGGTTTGCATTGCGATGGAACGTGCGAGATGTCGAGATGCCATTTTACAAAGAACAATTTAGTTAGTAGTGAGTGGTTTGCAGTTTTTCCACTTTTCCTTGTCATCCCGCACTTGATGCGGGATCCATATTATAAACTACACATGATTCATATTAATGTATCCTGGATCCCGGCTCAAGGCCGGGATGACACTCGTCTGTGTGGCGAGGTCATTTTCTTGAGAGTGCTTTGGGGGTTAACTGCTTTGCAGGTTTATCGTTGGATTCCTGATTCTCCAGTTCTTTTTCTTTTTGTTTCCGTTCTTTCTTTGTTAATTTTGCAAGTACATCAATCATCTGGCGCCCGCGATAAGTGCCACAATTAGCGCAAACCGTGTGAGGTGAGACGGGCGATTTGCATTTCTGGCACGAAGCGGCATTAACGCGCCCCAGCTTCAAATGCTGACGCCGCTCATTCCTGTGTCCCTTCGTATGACGCATCCGGATTGACATGTTGCCACTATATCATCTCGTCTACATAATGCAAATTCTTACAAAAACTCTTCCGGTGAACGTCTGAAAGTCCGTTTTTTATAATTACTTCTCTGTGTGCGGCTGTTCCATACCCTTTATGCCTATCAAATCCGTACAAGGGATATTTTTTATGCAGACGAACCATATATCTATCACGATGAACCTTCGCAACTATGGAAGCCGCCGCGATTATTGGCACGCGCTCATCGCCTCTTATAATAGTTTGCTGATGTTTGTATTCGGGAGGAGCATGAAGACCGCCGTCAAGAAAAATCCTGAAACCTGGAACTTGAAGCTTGAAACGTTTCAATAAAATAGAAAGACAACGAGAAACTGCAATTTTTGTTGCAAAAGAAATACCCTTTTTATCGATCACTCGGGAACCTACCGAAGTAATGGCAAACAGATATGTGTCACGGATTTTTTTATTCCATGCTTGCCTTTGTAAAGGAGTAAGTTTTTTAGAATCCCGTATGCCATCAAAAAAGTCAAGTTTCATGTTCCATGTTTCAAATTTCAGGAAAGGAGTAGCAATTGCCGCAACTGTGACAGGCCCCGCTAGAGGCCCCCGCCCAACCTCATCTATACCAATAATCCATCTTGGGCGAGGCTCGCTTTTTTTGGCGGCCCGCCCCACTTCATCGATGCCTATGGTCCATTTTTCTGGATACACAGCTTTTTTGTTGACTATTGCCATAGACCTATGGTATGCTATTTGTATCATATGACTCAACAAATTCTCTCGTATTTCCAGATAGGGGTTGCCATTCTTCTGGGCACAGCAATTCTTCTCCAGCAAAAAGGCCAAGGTCTTTCGGGCGCCTTTGGTGGCGAAGGCGGTTTTTACCGCACAAAACGGGGTCTAGAGAAAACATTGCTTATTGCCACCGTAGCGCTTGCGACAGCATTTATAGGAATCGGCATCGCTCGTATAACACTTTCACCGACAACACTCGAACCCGTAACCTCCCTACCTGAAGAACAAGCATCAAACACGCCATCATTTGAGTTAAAAACAGAACCCGTTGTTGATGGAGACACTATTTCTATCCCTGCAATTGAAGTAAATGCGGAACCTGTGTCTTCCAACGAAGGTCAATAAATACTTTCAGATGGAAACAACTGACTCTGAACAAAAATATTCTCTTTGGGCATCATACCGATCTTTTTCACCCGCACAGCGCCAAACCCTGCCACGGCTTCTTACCAAGAAAGATCGAGTGCTTCTTTTGATATTTTTTACCGCATTTATTGTCTCTTTCACCTATGGTGCATATTCTCTGACAGATCGATATTCCATTGCCGTGCCCGCCGAAGGAGGCGCTCTGCGGGAAGGCATCATAGGCATCCCGCGCTTTATTAACCCATTGCTTGCAAGCTCCGACGCGGACCGTGATTTGACCGCCGTGGTGTATTCCGGGCTTTTGCGCAATAATGGAAAAGGCGAACTTGTGACATCTTTGGCTGATCATTTTGAAATTTCAGACGATGGTCTTACCTATACATTTTATTTGAAGGACGATCTTCGATGGAGCGACGGAGAGCGCGTTGGCGCGGATGATGTTTTGTTTACCATCTCTTTGGTAAAAGACCCAAATTACCGCAGTGTGTTACGGCCCAACTGGGAAGGGGTTATCGTAGAAAAAAAAGATGAAAAGACCATTGAGTTCAAACTTGCAAAACCTTATGCTCCTTTCCTTGAAAATGTGACAATTGGCATACTTCCCAAGCATGTGTGGCAAGATGTGCTTGCGCCAGAATTTACCCTAAGCGAAAAAAATCTGCGACCGGTGGGCGCGGGACCCTACCGCGTCGTTTCCTTCGAACAAAATTCCACCGGGCGCATCGCTTCCTATACACTCGAACCAAACCCGCATTATATGCCACACGCCCCCCCTATTAAGACGCTTACCTTTGTTTTTTTTACATCAGCAACTGAATTACAAAACGCCTATCAAAATAACCTTATTGATTCCGCAAGCATCCCCGGGATGATACCGCTCGCCTTCTCGGATGCCACGACCCTTTCTTTGCCACTCCCGCGAATTTTTGGCGTCTTTTTTAATCAAAATTCTTCCAAAGCGCTTGCTGATGATGCGGTACGGGAAGCTCTTACCTACGCAACAAACCGCGAGCATCTTGTTGAATCAGTGCTACAAAATCAAGGCATTGCCATTTGGGAGCCCTTGCCACCGCAAACCCTTACATCAGAAAACACCAGTAATCAAAACCCCTATCTTTTTGATGTAAGCGCCTCAACTGAAATTCTTACAAAGGCCGGATGGATTGATTCGGACGAAGATGGCATACGAGAAAAGGAAATTGACAAAGCAAATGTTCCGCTGTCATTCACTATTAGCACTTCGGACGCGCCCGATCTAGTTAGCACCGCGCGGCTTCTCCAGGAGATGTGGCGCCAGGTGGGCGCCCAAGTCAACCTTTCTATTTTTGAAATAGGGGACTTTGAACAAGATGTCCTTCGCCCGCGGAAATATGAAGCCGTTTTGTTTGGAGAAGTATTCGGGTTTGAACCGGATCCATTTGCCTTTTGGCACTCCTCACAGAGAAACGACCCCGGACTTAACATTGCGCTCTACACAAATCCGCGCGCGGACACATTGTTGGAACAAGCGCGCACTCAAATTGACCGCGCCCAACGAGAAAAAACCTATCGTGAATTCCAACATATGGTAACAGAAGAACATCCCGCGGTTTTCCTCTACAGCCCTTATTATCATTATAAAATTTCAGCTACCGTTCACGGGCACAGCATTACACGCATCACAAACCTATCAGACCGTTTCGGAAGCATACATGAGTGGTTTATTAAAACTAAAAAACAGTGGAAAAACTAGATACACTCCGCACAAATGGAGGGCAAGTGGCGGAATTGGTATACGCGTACGTTCATCCCGTTAGAAATGCTGGAGTGGCGGAACTGGCATACGCGCTAGCTTCAGAAGCTAGTACCGTAAGGTTTGAGGGTTCGAATCCCTCCTCCAGCACCAATATTTCTAACGGGACAAGGGAGCGTATGAGGCAACTCTTGAGGGTTCGAGTCCCTCCTTGCCCACCATTTGTACAGGGTTCCCGCTCCAGTTTTACTGGAGCGAGGCTCGCCCAAAAATTTGGGCGGCAAGTCCCACCTTCGGCACCTTATTATCTCTTATCTCTAACTTATTAACTCATTTCACTATGATTACAAGAACACCACATCCAACGCGCCCCCCCGGGCGCGCGCCATCTCGTCCATTCGAGCAAACCCGTCTCCCCAGTCAAGGTCGTTCGATTCATCGCCGGCAAGCGCCTCGTGAAAAATCATACGATTCTTTGCCTGCCATGGCTCCCGTTCTTCCAAGTATTATTGAAAAAGGAAAACTTCGCATTATTCCTATAGGGGGGTGTGAAGAGGTGGGCCGCAATATGACCGTATTTGAATATGAAGACGACATTATTGTTATTGATATGGGACTTCAATTTCCGGAAGAAAATATGCCCGGCATTGATTATATTATTCCCAATATCGCGTATCTCATGCCTCGCCGCAAAAATATTCGCGGGGTTATTATCACCCACGCGCACTACGACCACATTGGCGCCATTCCGCACTTAATGCCCCGACTTGGAAAAGATATAACCTTATTTGGCACCGACTTAACGCTTGCCATCATCAACAAACGACAGGATGATTATCAGCAGATTTCAGGTCCGCTGAAAACCCGTGAAATTACCAACAGCACGCGGGTCAAACTGGGCGTATTTGAATGCACGTTCTTTGGGGTTTCACACAACGTGCCTGGATCGGTAGGTGTCATTATAAAAACACCCGTGGGTATTATTGTTCATACGGGTGATTTTAAACTTGATCTTAAATCAGACATATCGGGGCGCACTGAAATTGAAAAAATAAAAGCGCTCGGTGAAAAGAATATTCTTGCGCTCATGTCCGACAGCACGAACGCGCGCGAGCCCGGACATCAATTTAGCGAGCAAGAAATTAAAACAGAACTTGAAACCATTATCGCAAAATCAAAAGGCCGCCTTATTATAGGCACCTTTGCTTCGCTTTTGGGCCGCTTGCAACAAATTATCCAACTTGCGGAGCATCATAAAAAGAAAGTTGTCATTGAAGGCAGAAGCATGCGCACGAACATAGAAATCGCGAGCAAATTGGGATACATGAAGTTTGATAAAAACACCATCATACCCGTGCAAGAAATAAAAGACTATCCGCCGCATAAAATTTTAATTCTCGCAACCGGCGCTCAAGGCGAATCAAACGCAGTACTTATGCGCATCGTAAACAAGGAACATAAATTCTTGCGCATTCAGCCAACGGATACCGTTGTGTTTTCTTCGTCTGTAATTCCTGGCAATGAACGATCGGTCCAATATCTTACCGACAAGCTCTACCGCGATGGCGCGGATGTCATTAACTATAAAATGCTTGACATTCATGCCGGAGGACACGCGAAACAAGAAGATCTCCAACTTATGATCAGTCTGGTAAAACCCAAGTATCTTATTCCAATTGAAGGCAACCATTCGTTTCTTAAAATTCACGGAAAAATCGCGCGGGATATTGGTTTTCCCGCGGATAAAATTATCATTGCCGACAATGGACAAATCATTGAGTCAGCCGGCAAGGAAGAACTTACGCTCACCAAAGAATCCGCGCCCGCAAATTACATCTTTGTGGATGGACTTGGTGTGGGAGATGTGGAAGAAGTGGTGCTCCGTGATCGCCAGATGCTCGCGGGAGATGGCATGTTTGTCATAATTGCCGTGGTAGATTCCCAAACAGGCAAAGTGCGCGGAAGCCCCGACATCATTTCGCGCGGGTTTGTATATCTCCGTGAATCACGGGATCTTCTGCATGAAGCGCGAGGGCGCGTTCGCCGCACCATTGAAGAAACAACAGAACGTATGCACCCATTGAACCTCGCTTATGTGAAAGACAAAATCCGTGAACATATTGGGCAGTTTCTGTTCTTAAAAACCCAACGACGACCCATGGTTCTGCCGGTTATTATAGAAGTGTAAACGTGTCATCCCGTGCCACGACACGGGATCCATTTCCATAAAAAAATATATGTATTTTTAGATAATACTGGATCCTGCATCAAGTGCAGGATGACAAAAGTGTAAAATAAATTGCATGAAACCTGAACCACAAAAAAAAGTTCTCCTTAGCGGCGCAAAACCATCTGGCGAACTTCACATCGGCAACTACATTGGCGCCATTAAGCAGTGGATCCAACTTCAGGATACACACGAAACATATGTGCCCATTGTGGACCTGCACGCGCTCACCGAGCCACAAGACCCCGTAAAACTGCGCGAGCAAATTCTCACTACGGCCGCCGATTATGTAGCGCTTGGGTTAGATCCCGAAAAAGCCGCCATTTTTCTGCAGTCTGCGGTTCCCGAACACGCACAACTTATGTGGGTGTTAAATACGCTTACGAGCATGGGCGACCTTGAACGCATGGTGGTGTACAAAGAAAAAATTGCCGAGGGTAAACAAGCGCTTGCGGGACTTTTTACATATCCCGTGCTCATGGCCGCGGATATTTTGCTTTATAAACCGACAGTTGTTCCGGTAGGCGAAGACCAACGCCAGCATGTGGAGCTTACGCGCGCCATCGCCCGCAAGTTTAATAAACGCTTTGGACAAACATTCCCCATCCCAAAAGAACTGCATCCACCTGCGGGCAAAAAAATTCTGTCACTCCAAGACCCCACTAAAAAAATGTCAAAATCCCATAGTGTGTTGTCTTACATAGCTATTGGAGATTCACCCGAAAAAATTCGCCAAAAAATAAAATCCGCCGTAACTGATTCGGGAAGCGCCATCAAATACGACCCTTTCACCAAACCAGCAATTTCCAATCTGATGACCATTCACTCCTCATTTTCCGGAAAAGAATTCAAAGAAATTGAAAAAGAATTTTCAGATGCAAGCTCTAAAGATTTTAAAGAAGAACTCACAGAATTAGTAGTTGAAAAATTAAAACCAGTGCAAGAAAAACGAAAAGAACTGCTCGAAAACAAAGAAAAATTACTTAGGATTCTAAAAGAGGGAGCGTCAAAAGCCCGCGTGAAAGCATCAGAAACCCTAGAAGAAGTGTATCTCAAGATAGGACTTGACTTATATCATAAATAGTACTAGTGTAAGAAAAGGAGGTGATTTTATGAAAATATTGGGTCACCCGGAACTACGTGCCGGTGAAGTCTTCCTTGGAAACTTCACTGCTAGAAACTACCACCAACACGTTGGGTGGCAATTTAAACGAATGAGGTTGGTTGCGCTTGATACTGAAGGAAGAAAAATTGAAGACTTATTTCCAGTTTTCGTTTTGCGATTGGAGCTGGAAAAAGCAGAAATACCTTTGGAAGAATAAAATCCTATGATCCACCAGTCAACCTCATAACTTCCCGAAGGCGCGCATCAAGCACGCCTTTTTCTTTTGCTTCCTTAATATAACGCTAAAAAAATTACAAACTTACCGCGCGGTCGTACGTCAAGTTTGTAATTTTAAAAATCTTTAACCTACAATTTATGTATTCCTTTTCCGGTTCGGCTATTCATGTTGGATGAGATTCAGAATTTCAGCAAGGCGTTTTTCTAGCGCATCTTTTTCTTTTGCTTCCATGGTAATACGGAGTAACGGTTCCGTGTTTGACGGCCGCACGTTAAACCAAAAATCTTCATACACTATAGAAATGCCATCTGTATATTTTATTTCTTTCGCGTCTTTGTACCGTACGGCTACCGCGTCTAATGCCTTGTCTTTATCTGCAACAGACACGTTCACTTCCCCGGACGATACATACCGTAGAAATGGCTTTACCATTTCATCAAGTGATTCATTTTGCAACGAAAGAATGGAAAGCATGCGGAGCAGTGTCAGTAACGCGGACTCCGCAAAAAAGAAATCCTGCCAATAAAAATGTCCGCTCACTTCTCCGCCAAAAAGGGCATTTTTTTCGCGCATGAGTTTCTTTATAAGCGCATGACCCACACGAGACTCTATGGCTATTCCTCCGGACTCTTCAATCGCCTCTCTCGTCGCACGTGATGAATTTACTGTGTAAACCACAGATGGCAAAAGCGTAATGCCGGATGTTCCACTTCCGGAATAATAATTCCGGAAGTGGAACATCCGGAGATTTTGCCGCGCAAATAGCGCAGTTGTAATATCGCCAGGCACTGCAAAGCCAGAAGGTGTTATAAACCGCACACGATCGCCATCGCCGTCAAACGCAACTCCGAGATCTGCTTCTTTTTCTTTCACTGCTT
>Ga0209541_10015699_pt1 | contig 11277 bp, 11 predicted proteins | sample RifCSPlowO2_01_FD_184027 | JGI IMG/M metagenome (GOLD analysis project Ga0209541, IMG submission 184027) | Groundwater microbial communities from Rifle, Colorado - Rifle CSP2_plank lowO2_0.1 (SPAdes) (version 2) | ecosystem: Environmental > Aquatic > Deep subsurface > Groundwater | place...
GGCGACGAATTGAAAGCCGCCTATTGGTCGGCTGATATTGTCGTCGTGCCGTCAATTTATTTGGATCCGTTCCCCAGGAGTAATCTGGAAGCCATGGCCTGCAAAAGGCCGGTGGTTGCCACTTGCTATGGCGGCAGTCCCGAAATAGTGCAAGACGGCCGGACGGGTTATGTGGTTAATCCGCTTAATGCCGAATTAATGGCAAAAAAGATTATTGATCTGCTGAAGAATCCCCGAAAGGCAAAAAAATTAGGCCAAGCCGGCTACGAGCGAGTTAAAAAAGATTTTAATTTAGATAGCCATGTCGCCCAAACTCTCTCTTGGTATAAATTATTGCTACAGCAATTTTGACAGGCGGTTGAATGTTGCATTGCCTTCTTCGTCGGAACGCTCGGCTATTTTTATTTCCGGCCAATATTTTTCGGGGAGTTTGACGTAAAGGTTGAATGTTTTCATTAAACCTTTCAGCTCTTGCTTATATTCTTTCGGAAAATTTAAAATGCTCTCATCGCTTAGGCTGTGCCCATGAGAACAAATTTCGGCAGATAAAAGACCGTTTTGTCGGCAAAGATCGTATAGTTCAGTCCCTTTATACGGGAGAAACATAAAAACATTGGATTCAAAATTGGGATTGATTTCAAATAATTTTTTATTCAGCTTGATTGTCTCAAAGATAAGTTCCCGGTTTTCGAAAGGGAATCCGATCATGTTATTAAAAGAAGCCCCTGCGCCGCATTTCGTCAGAATGCCAGCCCCTTCAATAATTACCCTGTCCGGGCAAGCCCTCTTTAAAACATTTTTTCTGAATTCTTCGTTGCCATGCTCAATTCCCATGGTCAGCCAAAACATGCCGACATCTTTTAGCGCCTTGATGCGCTCCTCGGTTATTGTTTCAAATCTGGTTTGAAACCAAAACGGTATTTTTATTTTCCGGTATTCCTCAATAAACATTTCAAAATCTCTTCTTGGCATCGCCAGAAATGTTTCGCTTGAGAAATAAATAAATTCCGGGGAGTGTTTTTCTATCTGATAATGCATTTGCTCGATAATTTTTTCCATTTTCAGATTTCTGTAATAGCTGCCGACTTCATTTTTAAAAGAAAATTCTTTCAGGTAAGGAGATGAGCAGTAAGAACAGTTATAGGGACAGCCTCGCGAAGTTTCAATGTTCGCCATTTTGTAAAGCCTGCCTTGCATCGCTTTATAAAAGATTTGTTCGTCAAAGACCGAAAAGTCCGGATGAGGCAAATCATTGATATCCTGGAGTTTAGCCGGATTATTTTTATAAATTTTCCCCTTGTTTTTGACCCATAGTCCGGGAATATCAAGAAAATCTTTTTTTTCATAAATTCTGTCGCACAATTCAGGTAGAGCCAGTTCGCCTTCGCCGACGCAAAGAACATCAATTGAATTTTCTTTGATGGCAATGTCCGGCGAAAGGGTGGGGAAAACGCCACCGGCTACGATAATGGCGTCTGGGCATTTTTCTTTTGCCAGGCGGGACAACGTCAGGCTTAAGTCATAAACCGGTTCCGTTATTGATAAGCCGATTACTTTCGGTTTAAACTCGTCAAGAATTTTCATTAAATCTTCTTTCATATCCGTAGTTTTAACTTTCCAGTGTTCTTTTTCATTAACGATTTTTTTAGACATTAGCCTGTCGGACCTTAGCTTATCCCATTCCTGCTGGCCCAATAAATCGTAAAAAACCGTGTCAAATATTTTGACATCGTAGCCGTTTTTTTTCAGAGCGCTGCTTAAAGAAGCTATGCCGATATGCAATCCCGATAATTTGAAAGATGCAGGATATATTATCAGCACCGTTTTTTTATTTTGGTCCATAAATTAATTTGAAATTTAGCTCATCTTAACTCGTTTGCCTGAACTTGTAAAGGGAATTTATGAATTTTCGCGCTTATTGCCAGAAAATCTCCAAAATGTTAATTTGAAGTAGCTGAAATATGAAGATATTATTTATCTATCCGAACATAATGCTTGATAGCTTAGTGCCGGTACACCTTCCTTTGCTGTCCGCCTGCTTGAAGGAAAAGGGCTTCGAAGTTGATTTATTTGATACCACTTTTTACAAAACGGAAGAAATGAGTTTTGACCAAAGAAGAGTGGAGCTTTTGCAGTTAAAGCCTTTTAATCTTGCCGAAAAGGGGATTTTTCTCAAAGAAAGCGATATTTATGATGATTTGGCGAAAAAAATTGCTGATTTTAAGCCGGACTTAATTGGCGTCACCATAGTTGAAGATACCTGGAAATTGGCTCAATCTTTACTGGAAAAAATAAAGAGTTTTAATATCTCGGTGATAGCCGGCGGAGTTTTTGTCACCTTTTCTCCGGAAGAAGTTATTAATCACTCCGCTGTCAATATAATTTGCATGGGCGAGGGAGAAGAGGCCTTAGTGGAGCTTTGCCAGAAAATGTCTAAAGGTGAAGATTATTCAACCGTCAAAAATCTTTGGATTAAGAGAGACGGCAAAATTATTAAAAATCCCTTAAGGCCCCTTGTTGATGTCAATAAGCTTCCCTTTCTTGATTATGATATTTTTGGACGGCAGAGATTGGTTAGGCCGATGTTCGGGAAAGTTCTTGCCTTAATTCACGTTGAAATGGGCAGAGGCTGTCCCTACCAATGCACTTATTGCGAGTCTTCACAATTAATGCGGCTGTTTCGAGAGCAAGACTGCGGTATTTATTATAGAAGGAAGAATACGGACCGGCTTATAGCCGAATTAAAGTATTTGGTCAAAAGATATAATCCCGATTACATTAACTTTAATTCTGAAACATTTTTGGCTAAGCCGGTAGAAGAATTAAGGGAGCTCGCTCTTAGATATGCAGAAGAGATCAAGATTCCTTTTTGGTGCCAAACAAGGCCGGAAACCGTGACCGAGGAAAAAATTAGAATTTTAAAAGAAATGGGCTGCAACAGCATGAATTTTGGCATTGAACACGGCAATGAAGAATTCCGCAAAAGAGTTCTTAAGCGCTACGGTTCAAATCGGCAAATAGTGGAAGCCTTAAAAATAGTGGATCAATATGAGATACCTTATACCATCAATAATATCGTGGGTTTTCCCGACGAAACGAGAGATTTGATTTTTGATACGATTGAGCTAAACCGCCAGATTAATTCCCGCACCATTAATTGTTATATCTTTGCGCCATATAAGGGAACAGATTTATATAAATACTGCATTGAGAGGGGGTATTTCAAGGAAGGAGACGTAGTTCATCATGTCTTGGATGGGGGCAGGCTACGAATGAACACCGTGAGCTACGAAGAATTAAAGGGCCTTCAAAGAACATTTCTTTTGTATGTCAGATTCCCCAAGTCTGAATGGCCGGAAATAAAAATAGCCGAAAAATTTGACGAAGAGGGGAATCGGATATTTGAAAAATACAAGAAAATCTATCAAGAGAAATACTTCAAATAAAGGATGCGCGCGGAACGCAACCTCCCTTATTTAGTCGTATCCGTTCCTTGCCATGGCTTCAATTCGGATATAGGATTAGAGTATGGCTGTGGGAAAATATAAATACTATTTTAAAAAGCCAAAGTCGGAAATCACTAAAGATGTTTTTCGCTGGCTAATGATCACCGGCGCAGTTGCTATCGCCGCAACTTCTCCTTATTTTGTAACCAATCTTCTTACGGTTCGTAAAAAATTAAATAAGTACCCGAAACAGAAAATTCGCAGCGCTTTTTATAAATTTAAAAAGCAAGGACTAATCAATATTCGGCAGGAAAATCATCAAATATATATTTCTCTAACCGATGAAGGGAAGAAAAAAGCCGGTTGGCTTCAGATTGATAGTTTAAAAATAGCCAAGCCCCAAAGGTGGGATAAAAGATGGAGAATGGCGATGTTTGATATCGCCCAAACAAAAAAACTTTCCAGGGAGGCTCTGCGAGGAAAACTAAAAGAAATAGGATTTCGCCCTTTTCAAAAAAGTATTTGGATTCATCCGTTTAACTGCGAGGCGGAAATAGAATTATTAAGAAATTTTTTCAATTTATCCGATAAAGAATTGAGATTAATTATAGCCGAAAATATCGGCGAGGATAATGAGTGGAGAAGATTATTTAAATTAGTTTAAGCTATGTCCGTTTGTTGCCATGGCAAGGAACGGAGAGCGTGATTTAATTATTTTTTTTGAGAGCTTTTTAAATTTTTTAATGCGGTTGTTGACTTTTGCGGAAGTAGGCGGTAATATGTAAAATCAGTAAAAAAGGGAGGCATTTGAGATGACAGATGGAGATGTCAGGAATAAAAAAATAAGACGCATAGATAGGGAGATTATAATTATAAGCATTGCCCTGATAGTGATTTTCGCGGCGGCGTGGATAATGATTCTTAGATTAGAGCCCGGATTTTTGCTACCTAGCCATGCGACAGATAATCCAGGCGAATTTGCAAGAGGTCTGGCAATATTGGCGATATTAGCATTTGCCATGATTGTTCTATGTTGGTGGCATAGGTTGGTCTCCATGGAGTTAAAGAAAGAAAGAGAAGATATAGAAAATAAACATAAAAGGAGTTGATTGTCGCTGTTTAAAAGTCTTCCCAATGGGGAGACTTTTTATTATTCGGACTTTTTGACACCTATTGACACCCTTCCCCAGCTTACCTACAATGGAAAATAGGTATGGCAGAAGAAATAAAACCTCGTATAATTTACACCACCACGGAGGCCCGCGGGTTTTTAAAGATTTCTGAAAGCACCATTAAGCGGCTCTTAAAGAGAGGCGTGATTAAGGCATACAAAGTCGGCGGACAATACCGCATTTGGGGAGACGAAATTTTAAGGTTGGTTTCGCCGGAAGTTGAAACAGAGGTTTACGACGTTTATAAAAAGATTAAAGATAAAGCAAAGAAAACCATCGCCAAGTGGTAATATGGCAAACTTGCCTCATTTTATTCATATAGGTTTTCCCAAAACTGCTTCCACCTGGCTGCAGGATCTTTTTGCCGCGCATAAGGATATATGTTTTGCTTACAAGCCGAAATTTTTTCACTGGGACGACTGTTTTTCCAAAGGCAAGGATTTTTATTTAAGTTTGTTCAAGCCTAACTCCGGCAACAAAATATTTTTGGATTCCGACGAGCAATATTCCGCAGGTTTCAGATATCGTTCTTTCGGCTGGGATTGCTGCCACAAGAAAACCGAGGGTTTCGGCAAGGCAGTTCAGAAATTTGCCATGCCCATGGATAACGAATTGATCGCCCGAAGAATTCACCAAACCGCGCCCGATGCCAAAATATTGATAGTCATCAGAAATCAGGCGGACTGGCTTGCTTCCGTGTACAAGCACTTCATAAGGGGAAGAGAAGAGTTGCGCGCATTTTCAAGATTTATAAAAGAAGACGCTTTCGTAAAAGTCGGTTTTTATTCGGCAATAGTGGATTTATATTTCAAATTATTCGGCCGGGGAAATGTTCTGGTGTTGTTTTATGAAGAATTATCAAAAGATCCGAAGAATTTTTTGGATAAAATTTCAGATTTTTTCGGCATAGATAAGTTTGATTACAGCCAAATCAACACCAAGGCAAAGGTAAGCTTGACCAATCGGGGGGCCAAAATTCTGCGAATAGTAAACTTTGCGGCAAGAAGATTTTCCTGGGCGGCTAAGCCGGTTTTTTATCTCGACAGGAAATTTTTATCAAAATTGAACGATTCCAAGTTCATTTCCGACAAAGACAGGGAATATTTGGCAAACCTTTACGCCGAGGACAATGAAAAATTAGCCAAGCTTCTCGGATGTTCAAAATTATATGAATAAAATTGAAGGATTTTTATCGAAAATAAAAGAAATATACAAAGAAAGGGGGATTTATTATCTTTTTTTGGCCGGGCTTAAAATGGCGGGATTGATTGAATCAAGGCATTTGAATAACGACGACAAATTGCATAATTTTTGCTGGTCTTTATATTCAAAATTATCGGGCAAGCCCTTGGTGCATGTGATAGGCGACAGCCATACCCTGATTTTTAAGCGGAAAAAGCCGTTCATAGTGCATCATATCGGCGCCGCCACCGCGTATAATTTAAAAAAAGAGAAGAGCACGACCGATTCAAACAGGAAATTTTTTGCCGCATTGGATAAAATTAATAAAAAAAGAGATGCGGTTATTCTGTCTTTCGGCGAAATAGACTGCCGGATTCACCTATATAACGAATACATGAAAAATAATGGAAAATTTACGATGGCCGAGTTAATCAATAATACAATTGCCAATTATGGAGACATTCTGAAGCAAATCGGCGCCATGGGCGTAAATTTCTTCGTCCTCGGCATTCCCGCCGCTTCAAGAAGAGAGGACGCTCCGGGCGTTCAATTTTATGCCGATCCGGCGATGCGCAGCAAAATAAACGGAGAATTCAATGAAAGATTGAAAAAATTCTGCGAAATTAAAAATTATAAATATATAAATATCTACCCGGAAGTTTCCGATGAGAATGGCTTTATCTCCGAGGAATGCGTCGCCGATCACACCCATGTTAACGATAAATCCGTAAAAATCGTCAAGGAATTTTTGAAAAACGGGTTAAGCAATAATCATTTACATTGCGCCTAAAAAGCGCTAAAGTAGCCGCATGATGGAAAAAACAAGAACAAAAGTGGCAGTTTTTGGAGGAGCGGGATTTCTCGGCAGCCACGTGGCTGACGCCCTTAGCGATAGAGGTTATGAGGTGGTGATTTTTGATTTGAAAGTGTCCCCTTACCTTAGAGACGACCAAATTTCCATAGCAGGAGACGTGGCTTCCCCGAAACAGGTTGATGAGGCGGTTAAGGGCTGTGATATTGTTTACAATTTTGCGGCCGTTGCCGACATGGATGACGCCGAAGCCAAGCCGATAGAAACGGTCAAGACCAATATTTGGGGCAATACCGTAATTTTGGATGCCTGCAGAAGGTACAAAGTCAAAAGGTTCGTTTTGGCCAGCACTCTTTACGTTTACAGCAAAGCCGGTTCATTTTACCGCAGTTCCAAGCAGGCCGCCGAATCATTGCTTGAAAATTATCACGAAGTTTACGGATTGGATTACACGATTTTGAGATACGGCTCCCTTTACGGCCCCAGGGCCGGACAAGAAAACTGGGTACATAGAATTATCAAGCAAGCCATTGAAGACGGCAAAATTACAAGGCAGGGCAACGGCGAAGAAATCAGGGAGTATATTCACGTTTACGATGCGGCCCGATTAAGCGCTGATATTTTAACCGAAGAATATAAAAATCAGGCGGTGATCATCACCGGAAACCAGCCCATGAAAATAAAAGATTCCCTGCTGATGATAAAGGAAATATTGGGCGATAAAATTGATTTGGAATTCCTGCCCGCGAATTATACGGCTCATTACAACATCACTCCTTACAGCTTTACCCCCAAATTGGCCAAGCGCATCCAGAGCACTTATTATGTTGATTTGGGCCAGGGAATTTTGGATTTAATCGGCGATCTTTATAAAAAATATGGCAAAAATTCCGGCCAAGGCTCACTTAATTAATATTCAGCGGGTCAAAAATCCCCAAGAACGGAGAGGTTCTTTTTTGCGTCTGGATAAGAATGAAAATACGATCGGTTTTGACAAGGAAATTACGGAACTTTTGAAGAGCCAGATCACTTCTGATTTCTTGTCGGCTTACCCCGAGATTGATTCTCTCTACGGTAAGATTGCTTCGCATTTGAAATGCGGGGAAAATAATATTTACATTACTTCCGGCTCCGATGCGGCCATAAAAGCAGTTTTTGAAGTTTTCGTTGAGAGGGGCGATAAGGTGGCTTTATTAGATCCCACCTATGCCATGTATTATGTTTACGGGGAGACATTCGGAGCGGAGCTGTTAAAGATAAATTTTAAGGAAGACTTGTCGCTGGATGCGGAAAATATTTTGAATCTGATAGAGAAAGAGAGGCCAAAATTAATCTGCCTGGCCAATCCGAACGCCCCCACGGGCACCGTTATTTCGCCCGAAGACCTTAGGAAAATTGCGGATTTTTGCTTAAAATATGATATTATTATTTTAATAGACGAAGCTTATTATCCGTATTATCCCCATTCGGCTTTTCCCCTTATTTTAGATTTTCCCAATCTTATCATCACCCGGACTTTTTCAAAGGCATTCGGGCTGGCTTCCTGCCGCCTCGGCTTCGCCGTAGGCCAGCCTGAGATTATAGGGTATTTGTACAAAGTCAGGCCGATGTATGAAACCAACGCCTTTGCCGCCAAATTTGGAGAACTGATTTTGGATAATTACGGCATAGTTGAGAAAAACGTGGAAGAGGTCAACAGAGCCAAAGAATACCTGGAAAAAGAATTAAGCGATTCGGGAATCCCTTTCTTTAAAAGTTACGCTAATTTTATGCTGATTGACGTATCATCTTTTGAAAAAGCCGTTCAGATTAGGCAAGAGATGAAAAACAGGAAAATATTGATAGCCGGCGGGTTTAAAACTGCTCCTTTGGAAAAATGCATCAGAGTAAGCATCGGCAATATTGAGCAGATGAAATATTTTTTTGATAATTTAAAACAAATCATCAATGGAAAATAATTTTAAAATATTATTGATCTATCCCAATACGATGATGGCGACCTTAGTGCCGATCCATCTTTCCCAGCTTTCCGCCTGTCTGAAAGAAAAGGGTTTTGAAGTGGGGCTGTTTGACACGACTTTTTACAAAACAGAAGAGCAAAGCATTGAGCAAAAGAGAGTGGATCTTTTGCAGTTAAAGCCGTTTAATTTATCGGATAGCGGCATAATTTTAAATGAGAATGACGCCGGCGATGATTTGCGGAAAAAAGTTTCCGAATTTAAGCCCGACTTGATCGGCATAACTTTAGTGGAAGACACATGGGGGCTGGCCCGATATTTATTGTCTAAGATTAAGGATTTTAATATACCAATCGTCGCCGGCGGAGTTTTTGCCAGCTTGAATCCCGACGAAGTTATTTCGCAGGAAGCTATCAATATGATGTGTTTGGGCGAAGGCGAGGAAGCATTAGCGGAGCTTTGCCAAAAAATGTCCAAAGGAGAAGATTATTCGGGCATTAAGAATCTTTGGATTAAAAAAGACGGCGCCATAATCAAAAATTCCTTAAGGCCCCTCACCAATTTAGATGAATTGCCCTACATAGATTACGATATTTTCGGCCAGCAAAGACTGGCCCGCCCGATGTTCGGAAAGGTTTACACCATGATCCATGTTGAAATGGACCGCGGCTGTCCTTACCAATGCACTTATTGCGCCGCTCCCCAGCTAAGCAATTTATTCAGAGAGCGGGATTGCGGGACGTATTATAGGCGAAAAAAAATACCCCGGCTGATGGCCGAAATGAAGCATTTGGTCAAAAAATATCAGCCCGATTATATCAATTTCAATTCAGAAACATTTTTAGCCAAGCCCGTTGAGGAATTAAAGGAAATGGCTGAAGGCTACAAAGAAATAGCCGTGCCTTTTTGGTGCCAGACAAGGCCGGAAACCATTACCGAGGAAAAAATCCGGCTCTTAAAAGAAATGGGCTGCAATAGCATGAACTTCGGCATTGAGCACGGCAACGAAGAATTCAGAAAGAAAGTTTTAAAGCGTTACGGCTCCAATCAGCAGATTGTTGAAGGAATAAAATTGGTGGAAAAATACCAAATTCCCTATACGGTTAATAATATTATCGGCCTTCCCGACGAAACAAGGGAATTGGTCTTTGACACGGTTGAGCTTAATCGCCAGCTCAATCCCCGGACAATCAATTGCCATTTTTTCACTCCCTACAAAGGAACGGATTTGTATAAATATTGCCTGGAAAAAGGATACTTGAGCCGAGACGCCGAAATCATACAGGGGCTCACCGATGCCGTGCCGCTGAAAATGTCTTCCATAAGTTACGGAGAATTGAAGGGTCTGCAGAGAACCTTTCCTTTGTATGTCAGATTCCCGAAATCAGAATGGCCGGAAATAAAAATAGCCGAAAAATTCGACGAGGAGGGAAATAAAATGTTCGAAAAATATAAAAAGATTTATCAGGAAAAATATTTTAAATGAATATTAAGGCCATAATTTTTGATTTTGACGGGACTATCTTGGAGTCGGTCGGCGTAAAAACCGATGCTTTCGCTTATTTGTTCAAAGATTACCCCGAACACCTGGACGCAGTGCTTGCTTTGCATAAAAATCACGGCGGGACTTCCCGCCTCGAAAAATTTGAAATGATTTACAAAGATATTTTATGCCGGCCGCTTTCTTCGGAGAAAAAGGCGGAGCTGGGCAGGCAATTTGCCGAGTATGTTTATAGCGGAGTAGTGCGTTCTCCTTTTATTGAAGGGGCCGGCGAGTTTTTGGAAGAATACCATAACAAAATCCCCTTATTCATAGCCTCGGGAACTCCCGAGGGAGAAATGAGGTCAATTATTAAAGACAGGGGGTTGGAAAAATATTTTAAGGCGGTTTACGGCAGTCCCCTTCATAAAAAAGATATTATTCTGAATATCCTTAATGATTTTAATTTCAGCCGGCAGGATGTAATTTTTGTCGGAGATTCGGCCGACGACAAAGAAGGCGCCGATGGAGCCGGCGTCAGATTTATTTTAAGGACCCAAGAAAATAATCCGTTTTTAGAATTAGAAAAAATAATAAATATATGAGTAAAATTTTAATTACCACATCGTCTTTTGAAACAAAAGAGGCCCTGGAAAAGTTGCGGGTACAGAATTTTGAGGTGGTTTTGAACCCGCATAAAAGAAAAGTGACTCCCGAAGAATTGAGGGAGCTTTTGCCCGGGGTTGCCGGCCTGATTGCCGGCACAGAGAAAATTGACAGAGAAACGATGAAAAATTCCCAGCTTAAAGTTATTTCAAGAGTGGGCGCGGGCATAGACGGCATTGATCTGGAAGCGGCCAAAGAGCTGGGCATCGCGGTGGAAAACACGCCCGATGCTCCGACTGCGGCCGTGGCCGAATTGACCCTGGGAGCAATGCTGTCTCTGCTTAGGCAGATTCCCCAGATGAATCAGGATCTCCATGTCCAAACCTGGGGAAAAAAGACGGGAATTCAGCTTTCAGGCAAGACCGTGCTGATAATCGGTTTCGGCAGAATCGGAAAATACCTGGCTAAACTTTTAGAGCCATTTCAGGTTAAATTATTGGCGGTGGACCCGGTTTTGCCGGGAATTTCTTTGAGCGGCGCGTTGCCGCAAGCGGATATTATTTCCATTCATGCGAGCGGGTCCCGGCAGATTTTAGGCAAAGACGAATTTTTAATGATGAAA
>Ga0209541_10015700_pt1 | contig 11277 bp, 8 predicted proteins | sample RifCSPlowO2_01_FD_184027 | JGI IMG/M metagenome (GOLD analysis project Ga0209541, IMG submission 184027) | Groundwater microbial communities from Rifle, Colorado - Rifle CSP2_plank lowO2_0.1 (SPAdes) (version 2) | ecosystem: Environmental > Aquatic > Deep subsurface > Groundwater | place: Rifle...
TTTTCATCGGCGCAATGCATGATTATGTAACTTTAATGGCTTCTGTAAGAAATAAAGCAAAAGGAGTTTCAAATATTGCAAAAGATTTTTTGGGCTCAAGCTCGGGCTGGGTTTTTGGAGCAATGATCTGGATTGCGCTTGTATTAATAATAACTGTTTTTTCTGTTTCAACCGCAGAAAGTATAATCTATAAATCAGAATTAGTTATTCCGCTGATTGCAATTTCAGTGATTGCGCTGGTTCTCGGATTTGGGGTTGAAAAATTAAAATGGAATTACAAAATTTCAAGCATTATTGCAATTATTCTTGTTTTTGTTTTTATCTTGATTGGAAATAAATATCCAATTAATCTTGGAATTGAAAATCCTATTTTGCTTAAAAATATCTGGATTTCAATAATAGTTCTTTATGCCGGAATAGCGTCGGTAACTCCTATCTGGCTTCTTTTAAGACCGCGGGATTATCTAAGTTCTATTCAGCTTTTTATTCTTATGATTTTGGGATTTATAGGAATTATTTTAGCGCATCCTAAAATCAGCGCGCCGATTTATATTGCAGGGAATTTCCCACTCTGGCCAATTTTATTTATAACTGTTGCGTGCGGCGCTGTTTCTGGATTTCACGGGCTTGTCTCGTCGGGAATAACAAGCAAACAGCTTGCAAAAGAGTCGCACGGAAAAGCAGTCGGCTACGGCTCAATGCTCGGAGAGGGATTGCTTGCGATTTTGGTTACAATTTTAGTTATTTCGGGAGTAAAATGGGGAAGCGAAATTTCCGGCGGGTTTCAAGCAACTTTAAAAGAAGGGTGGGTTGCTTTATTTTCTTTCGGTTACGGAAACATCGTCGGCAGTATTGGAATTCCTTTAATAACAATAAGTTTTGCCGTGCTTCTTGGAGCAATGATGGTTAATCAATTTATTTTAACAACAGTTGACACTTCTGCAAGATTGGGAAGATTAGTGATTTCTGAAAATCTTTTTCCAAAATTTAAAAACAGATTTTTAACTACAATCCTGACATTAATTCCTGCCTGGCTTTTAGCAATAACAAACTCATATGAAACTTTATGGAAACTTTTTGGCTCTTCAAATCAGCTGATTGCGTCAATTTCTTTGATTGCAGTTTCGTGTTTTTTTATTTCAAGAAAAAGAAATGTCAAGTTTATTTTAATTCCCGCAGTTTTTGTTTTATTGACGACTCTGTCAGCTTTGATTTATTTAACATTTAAAACAAATGGATATTTAGCTCAGGGAAATTTCGCTTTAACCGCAATCTCTCTTGGAATGGTGGTGTTGGGAATTTTTGTGGCATTTGAGGGGTTTAAGTTTATTAGGAAGAAAAGTGTTAAATAAAAGCTTTTTTAAATATGCATTAGATTATTAAAAATAAGACTCCGTAGCTTCCCAGGGGATGACCTGCTTTGCAGGTCTCAGTCTAAAGAACTTCGCAGTCGTCAAACATGGCTCCGTAGCTCAGTCTGGCAGAGCACTGGACTTTTACGCTGAAATCAAAGATTTCGCCTGCTTCGCGAAAACGCAAAGCAATCCAGGTGTCGCGGGTTCAAATCCCGTCGGGGCCATTCAGCATATTGCAAAGATGCTTATCTCGGATTTGAAGAGCGACGTGTCGTGGGCGAGAGTTTTGGCTTTGAGTATTTTAAAATCTTTAATAAATTAATTGCAAAGACAAGGCTCGAGTAAAATCCCGTCGGGGCCATTTAAAATATTGAAGAAATGATCAGGGATTTGAAGTTATTTTCGTTTACTCTCAATTTTAGTGTCTGAAAATTTTTTAAAATCCCCTTCCCGAAATCTTTATAAACTATAAAGTGATTACATGTTAATGATAAATTATTTAGATACAAAAGTTCTGGAATGCAAAACAGAGTATCATGGAACTTCTTTTATTTTAAAATCTGAAAAATTAGACGGAAAGATAAATTACAAAATACCTTTAATTATTTATTCAATAAAAAAAGGAGACAAAATAGAATTTCAGGATATACATTTTAATAATCCTAAATATGCCCATCTTGGCAGTAATTTTTCTGAAAAAGAAATTACTCACGATAATTATAAAAAAGCTCTTGTATATTGCGGGGGAATTTTAAAAGATTTTTTCAAAGGAAGAGAAATTATTATAGAATTAGAAGCCAATCATATGAAAACTTTAACAGGAGAATCAAAAGCAAAACAATTGGAAATTGAACTAAATTCATACAAAGAAAGGAATATTGCATTAGAAAAGGAAATATATGCTCTTAAAAACAAAGCTAATGAAAACGGGAATAAAAAGAACGGAAAGAAAAGTTCAAAAGAGGGGGAAGGATAAATCAAATACCTGCTCGAGCTTTGTGAAGTCGTTATTGATTTAAAATATTTATCAAAATAAATTATGAGCGCGGGCTCGAGTAGAAAGTAGCGGGCAAATTTGATGTTTAAAAAACATGAATATTTAATTTGAATTTTGGTTAATCCTCTAAATCCAAACCCCCGTTTTTAGCCCAAAAACAATTTCTGCGAAAGGTTTTTAAACCATTTTTAAGTTTCTTTTATTATCCCAAAGTCATTAAAGTCATTTGCAATTATATTTCATAAATTTGCAATTACTCCCACAAACCCTAAAAATGCATATTCTACAGCCAAAACACACAAAAATAAATGAAAAAGAAGCGAATGAACTTCTTGCTAAATTCAACATTTCAAAAGCCCAGCTTCCAAAAATTTTTTCAAGCGACCCTGCTCTTCCCGACGGCGCTCAAATCGGCGACATCATTAAAATAGAAAGAGAAGATTCAAAAACAAATAAAACATTTTTTTATTTTCGAGTTATAATATAATGGCAATAAAAAACGAGCACATCATTGTCAAGAATTATCTGAAAAACCAGTCTCTTGTAGAATCAAATATAGCTTCGTTCAATGATTTTATTGAATATAAAATGCAGGAGATTGTCAACGAGATAAATGAATCAATGGATAATGAAGATTTTGAAATCGTCCTCGGAAAAATAGAAGTCGGAAAGCCGAAAATTATTGAAGCGGACGGAAGCTCGTCGGAGATTACTCCAAATGAAGCAAGATTAAGGGATTTGACTTATTCTGCGCCGATTAATGTTGAACTGACAATTAAAAAAGACGGACAGACTGATTCTGAAATTGTTGAAATTGGAAAAATCCCGATTATGATAAAAAGCAAAAAATGCAATACATTTGAAATGTCAGAAGAGGAATTAATTTCAAATTACAATGACCCAAAAGATCCGGGCGGATATTTTATAATTAAAGGAAATGAAAGAGTAATGATTATGGCAGAGGACTTGGCTGAAAATCAGTTTATTATAGAGATAGGAAAAAGCAAAGGGCTTGTTCTGAAAATGTTTTCTTTGAGGGGAACTTACAGAATTCCAATCACTCTCAGCGAGGGAAAAGAAGGACTGCTTAATCTTTCATTCAGCAGATTCAAGGATTTGCCTGCGATTGTTTTATTAAAAGCTCTTGGATTGACAAAAGAGTCAGACATTGCAAAATACATCGGCAGAGAAAATGACAGCGTGATTGTTAATTTGTATGAATTTGTTAATCTTCCAACAAAAGAAGACGCAATGATGTATATTGCTGATAAATCAGGGCTTCAGGGAACAAAAAAAGAAATTTTTGAGAGAGTGAAATCAAGGATTGATTCATATCTTTTTCCGCATATCGGGCAAAAAAAAGAAGACAGAATAAAAAAAGCAATTACATTATGTAAATTAATAAAACATTATTTAATTGCAAAAGACAAACCTGGATTAAGAACAGATAAAGATCATTATGCAAATAAAAGAGTCAGGCTTTCAGGGGATCTTTTAGCGACGCTGTTTAAAGTAAATTTAGGAATTTTAATAAGAGACATCAGGTATTCGCTGCAAAAATCAGCGAAGAGAAAAAGTTATTTTTCAATAAAAGTTCTTGCAAAGTCAACGCTGTTTTCTCACAGAATTGAATCTGCTATTGCAACAGGAGCTTGGACAGGAGAGAGAGCAGGAATAACACAAAATATGGACAAGACAAATTATTTAGCAACAATTTCTCAATTACAGAGAGTTTCAAGCATGCTGCCGTCGGATCAGGAAAATTTCAAGGCAAGAACTCTTCACCCGACGCACTACGGAAGATTCTGCCCGATTGAAACGCCTGAAGGAACTGAAATCGGATTAAGAAAAAATCTCGCAATTTTAAGCAGAGTTTCAACAAGGACAAAAATGAATGAAGAAGAAATAATAAAAATACTTGAAAGCGAAAAAATGGATAAAGAAGCAATTGAAGGAAAAGATGTGGTGTTAAATGGAAAATTTATCGGCACTGTAAAAGACAATAATGAATTTGCAAAAATATTAAGAGAAAAAAGACGCGAGGGCGAATTTCCCGAGCAGATGAGCATAAGAAATGACACTGGATTTGAGACCATTATTCTTTCAAGCGAGCCCGGCAGAGTTTTAAGGCCGTTAATTATCGTTGACAACGGAGTTCAGAGAATAAACAACAATCATTTAATTCAGGTGCAGCAGGGAAATTTAAACTGGAAAGAGCTAATTGAAAAAGGATTAATTGAATATATTGACGCATCTGAAGAAGAAAACGCGCTTGTTGCATTAACTGAAGAAGAATTAACTTCGGAGCATACTCATCTTGAAATTGACCCCATCTCTTTATTTGGCGCAGTTACAAGTTTGGTTCCGTATGGAAATCATAATCAAAGTTCAAGATTAAACAGAGGAAGCAAAACGCAAAAACAGGCTCTTGGATTATACGCCGCAAATTATTTATGCAGATTAGACACTGATGTTTCAATTTTGCAATATCCGCAAAAACCGATTGTCAGAAGTTTTGTTTACGATGCTCTTGACATTTATCCTGCAGGACAAAATTTAATCGTCGCTATTATGACTTATGAAGGATATAATATGGAAGATGCGCTTGTGCTAAATAAAGGCGGAGTTGACAGAGGACTCGGCAGAAGTTTTTATTTCAGACCATATTCTGCAATTGAAATGAATTATGCAGGAGGATTAAAAGATGAAATTGCAATTCCTGACAAAGACACTTCAGGATATAAAATGGAAAAATTATACGGACTTTTGGAAAGCGACGGAATTATCTATCCTGAAGCAGAAATAAATGAAGGAGAAGTTTTAGTCGGCAAAATCTCGCCGCCGAAATTTTTGTCAGAAGCAAGAGACATTTCAATAAGAACAAAAAAAGAATCAAGCGTTGCAATGAGGCAGGAAGAAAAAGGAATTGTTGACGCTGTTTTTATAACAGAAGACAACGAAGGAAATAAAATTGTTCAGGTTAAAACACGCGATTTGCGCATTCCTGAAATAGGCGACAAATTCGCGACGTCGCACGGACAAAAAGGAGTCATTGGATTAATTGTTCCCGAGGAGGATATGCCTTTTACTTCAAAAGGAATAAAGCCGGATATAATTTTCAATCCTCACGGACTGCCGAGCCGTATGACTGTTGGGTATTTGCTTGAATTATTAGCCGGCAAAGTCGGGGCATTAAAAGGAAAAATCATAGACGGAACTTCTTTTTTCGGAACAGAAAAAAAAGAATTAGAAGAACAATTAGAAGAAATGGGATTCAGATTTGACGGAAAAGAAACAATGTACGACGGCATTACCGGAAAAAAAATGATTTCAAAAATCTTCGTTGGGAATCTATATTATTTAAAATTAAAATATATGGTCAGCAATAAACTGCATGGAAGGGCGCTGGGAAAAATTGCATTATTAACAAGACAGCCAATTGAAGGAAGGTCGCGCGGAGGCGCATTGAGGCTCGGCGAAATGGAACAGCAGGCATTAGTCGCTCACGGCGCGTCGCTGTTATTAAAAGAAAGATATGATTCAGATAAAGTAACTCTTCCAATCTGCATTAAATGCGGCTCAACAGCAATAGACGACACAATAAGAGGAAGAACAATCTGCCCTAAATGCGAAGGCGAAGAAGTTGAAAGAGTTGAAGTTTCGTATGCGTTCAAACTTCTTGTTGAAGAACTGCAGGGCATGCACATTAAAACAACATTTGGATTAAAAAATAAATATGAGTAATTAAAATGACAAAAAATATAGAAGAAAAATTTCCCCTTGAACTTTCGTTAGACTCTTTAATGAGAGCTGGAGCAAAACCTATCAAAAATATGACTTATTTTAAATTAGAAATGAATGAATATCTTGGAATTTATGAACCTTTAGAAAAAAATGAAGATGGAAAAATTACAAAGTATATATTAAGAAATATTCTTCCTAAAGAAAAAGTGAGGGAAGATAGAAATTAAAATGCCAAAACCAATAAGAAAAAAAATAGGAGAAATAACTTTTTCCCTGCTTAGTCCTGAAGATATTAAAAAACTTTCAGTTGCAAAAATAATAACTCCTGAACTTTATGATATAGACGGATATCCTGTTGACGGCGGATTAATGGATTTGAGGCTTGGAGCAATTGATCCCGGAGTAAGGTGCAGAACTTGCGGGGGCAGATTAAAAGAGTGCCTCGGACATTCAGGAAGCATTGATTTAGCGAGGTCAATAGTGCATTTGAAATATTCTCCAACAATTGAATTGATTTTAAAATCCTGCTGCCAGAGCTGCGGAAAATTAATGCTTGATGAAAAAGAAATGGAAAAATATCCCGCAGGCAAAAGAGCAAAAAAAGCAAAAGAAAAAAAGAAATGCCCGCACTGTTCAGCTCTTCAGGAAAAAGTTAAATTAGACAAGCCGACAAGTTTTTACAAAGGCAAAAAAAGGATTTTTCCCTCAGAAATAAGAGAGATTCTTGTTAATATTCCCGACGAAGAACTTAAAAAAATCGGAATTGACTATAAAACTTTCAGACCTGAATGGGCAATTTTAACTGGGCTTTTAGTTCCTCCTGTAACTGTAAGACCGAGCATTATTTTGGAAAATGGCGAACGTTCAGAAGATGATTTAACTCACAAATTATCAGATATTATAAGAGCAAATCAAAGACTCTGGGAAAATTTAAATGCAGGCGCGCCGGAAGTTATTATTGAGGATTTGTGGGACTTGCTTCAGTTTCATGTAACAACTTTTTTTGACAATACTGTTTCAAAAATTCCTCCTGCAAGACACAGAAGCGGACAGCCGTTAAAAACAATCACAGAAAGAATCAAAGGAAAAGAAGGAAGAATCAGAAAAAACATTGCAGGAAAAAGAGTTAATTATGCTGGAAGAACTGTTATCTCTCCAGACCCGTTTATTAAAATTAATGAAGTCGGAGTTCCGTATGAAATTGCGAAAATTGTTACTGTTGCTGAAACTGTCAACGACATAAATAAGAAAAAATTACTCAAGCTTATTGAAAAAGGAGAAGAATATCCCGGGGCAAATTATGTTATAAGACCCGACGGAAAAAGAAAAAAAATCGCGCCTGAATTAAAAGAAGAAATAATTGCTGAAATTTCTCCGGGATATATTGTAGAGAGGCATTTGCAGGACGGAGATATCGTTTTATTCAACAGGCACCCGAGCCTGCACAGAGGAAGCTTGATGGCTCATTTTGTCAAAGTTCTCTCGGGAAAAACATTCAGAATGCATCCTGCTGTATGCACTCCGTATAACGCTGATTTTGACGGAGATGAAATGAATATTCACAGCCCGCAGACAGAAGAAGCGCGCGCAGAAGCAAAAATTTTGCTTGATGTCAAAAAAAATTTAATGTCTCCGAAAAATAATACAAATTTAATCGGATGCACTCAGGATTCTGTAACGGGAAATTATCTTTTAGGATTAAATGAATTTTCAAAAGAAGAAGCAAATCAATTATTATATCAGTCAGGACTTGATTTTGAGCCTGTAAAGAAAAATATTTCAGGAACTGAATTATTTTCAATGGTTCTTCCAAAAATTGATTTTTCAAATGATTCAATTAAAATAAAAGACGGAGAAATAATCAAAGGAGTTATTGACAAAACAACTTTCGGAAATGAAGACGGCGAATTAGTAAAAGAGCTTGACAAGTCCGTCGGAAGAGAAAAAACTTTTGATGTGATTAACGAAGTATTTAATCTTGGAAAAACATATTTAACCAAGCACGGAATAACCGCATGCGTTGAAGATTTTGATTTAAAAGAAAGCGTAATTGAAGAAACAGAAGAAATTATACAAAAAGCAGAAAAAAAGACAAAAGAAATTATTGAATCTTATGAAAACAAAAGTTTGGAAATTATTCCGGGAAAAACTTTGGAAGAATCAAGAGAAATAAAAATTCTTCAGGTTTTAAATGAAGTAAGAACAAAAATCGGCTCTATTGTAAAAGAAAAATTCCCAAAAGAAAATCCAATAAGCAGCATGATTAAAGCAGGAGGCGGAGGAAATATTTTAAACATCACGCAAATGGCCTGCTGCGTCGGACAACAGGCATTATGGGGCAAAAGAATTGATTTTGGATTTACGCAAAGAACGCTTTCATTTTTCAAAAAAGGAGATTTATCTCCAAAAGCAAGAGGGTTTATCAGAAGCTCGTTTATAAAAGGATTAAAGCCGGACGAATTTTTCTTTGGAGCGGTTGCAGGACGCGACAGCCTGATGGATACTGCATTAAGAACTCCAAAATCAGGTTATTTATACAGAAGACTTGCAAATGCATTTCAGGATTTAAGAGGAGAATACGACGGAACAGTAAGAGACAGCAGCGGAAATATAATAGAATTTAAATATGGCGACGATAATAAAGAAGTTTCAGAATTGCATACAGGCGGAAATATTTGTCCAGGAGAGGCTCTTGGATTAGTTACAGCCCAATCATTTGGAGAGCCTTCAACGCAAATGGCATTAAATGTATTCCACTTTGCCGGCGTTGCAGAAATGCAGGTTACAATGGGGCTGCCGAGGTTAATTGAAATTTTTGACGCAAGAAAAAAACCTTCTTCTCCGAAAATGGAAATTTATTTGAATAAAGATTACAATAATGAAAAGGACGCTGAAATTTTTGCCGAGAAAATAAAAGAAGTTGCATTAAAAGAAATTGCCTCGGAAATCGCAATAAATTTCAGCAAAAAAATAATTGAAATTAAAATTGACAAAGAAGCTTTAAGAAAAACCCACGCAAGCGTGAAAAAAATAACAGAAAGATTAAGCGAGCTGAATTTTAAAGCAAAAGAAAAAGACGAAATGATTATGATTGATTCTGAAGCTCTTTCTTTTAAGGAAATTTATCAGTTAAAAGAGAAGCTTAAAAATACAATAATTTCCGGAATAAAAGGAATTAAACAAATTTTAATTTTAAAAAAAGAAAATGCTCTTGTTATTGTAACTCTTGGAACAAATATTAAGGAAATGATAAAATTAAAAGAAATAAATAAAGATAAGATTATTTCAAATGATTTTTATGAAATTGCCGAGGTTTTCGGAATTGAGGCGGCAAGACAGTTGATTATTAATGAAATAAATCATGTTATCAACACGCAGGGGCTTGACATTGACGAAAGACATCTGAAGCTTGCTGCCGACGCTATAACAAACACCGGAGAGATTAAAGGAGTTACAAGAATGGGAATTATTGCGCAAAAATCTTCAATTTTAGCGAGGGCGACTTTTGAAACTCCGATAAAACAATTTGTAAATGCAAGCATTAAAGGAAGCAAAGAAAAATTAAAGAGCGTTATTGAAAATATAATTTTAAATCAGCCGGTTCCGGTCGGAACAGGATTTCCCGGATTAGTTGTCAAAGTTATTGGTCCGTTGACAAAAAGAGATGAGGAAAAAAAGACTGCTAAAAAAGAAGTTGTTGAGAGTGTAAATAAGTAGACTCATTCATCAATAGAAATTGATGAGAGTGTGAATAAATAATTTTATGTTCAATTGAAAAAAAGGCTAAAGATAGAAAGGGTCTGCTCTTTTACTTTTTTTGCGCAGAATATCTTTCAACTAAAGCATCAAGTCCCTTGCGAATTGCTGGAATTGTAGAAGGTAAATATTCTCTTATAAACTCTGCAGTTCTTTTTCCTGCGCCACTATAATAAAAATCTACAAATGCTCTACCTGCTGTATTTTGCATAAGAACATTATTTCTAAATTCTCTTAATGTTTCAACTTGAGGAGCATTTCTATTTCCATAAACTGCAGTTGCAACAAAACAATCATTGTTTTCAATTTCACCTATTTTGTCAATAGGGATATACTCTTCAAGGTTTTCTACTTTAATTAAACCTTCATCTAATTTGTCTTGTTTTGATGCTGGTGAAAATTTTTCCCAGCAACTATCTATCATTTTGCCATAATTTCCAATTTTCACATAATGACCCTCTGTTGTTTTCAACAATCCTTCTTTAAATTTATCTTGCTCCTTGGATGGAGCTACTTGATGTTTTATTGCCATACAAAATAAAATAAATCCTAATTTATAAACCTTTCTATTTTGTTACTCTTCTATAATTAATATTAAAAACACCAGAATTCTGACAGATTTATATTTTTCTTATTCTGTATCTATTAATTTCCACAATTACAAGAGAATTCTCTATCTCTCTTTCTTTAATAGATTTAAAAAAATTAGACAAAATCCCATTTATTTGATTAGCAGTATAATAAAACGGCACTCTAAGCAATATAATTCCTTTATGGTTTTTTATTGGATATTTTTTAATGTTTCCAAACCCGAGGTCTTTAGTAACTAATATTTGATTATTCTTAATTGCATATTTAATGATTTGTTCGTCTGTAGCTTTTCCTAAACCAATTTCTCTGGAATGTTCTGCATTATAGTTAAATTTCTTTAAAATTTCCTTAGAGGAAAAAGGAATATTTGCATCAAGAAGAAATCTCATTTTTATTTAAAGAGTATATTTCTTCTCCTCTTATTAATGAAACTGCATATTCTAATGCAAGGATTATTTCTTTTTTTCTTATTCCATATTCTTTTTCTATTTCTTTATAAGTCATTCCTCCCGCTAAAGCGCCCAAAACTTCGTCTACACTAATTCTTGTGCCCTCTATTATCGGTTTTCCGTGTCTCACGCTTTCATCTATTATTATCATTTATTTAATAAATAAACATTCTTTAAATAATTATCGTAAACTCAAACATAAGAAAAAAGACTGCTAAGAAAGAAATTGATGAAAGCGTCAACAAGTAGACTCATTCATCAATAGAAATTGATGAGAGTGTGAATAAATAATTTTAAATTCTGAACTCAAAATCTCCGAAAGAATTAAAAACTTTGCTTTTTTAGGTTAAATATGGAACAAATAAAAGTAGACGCAAAAGAAATA
>Ga0209541_10015701_pt1 | contig 11277 bp, 15 predicted proteins | sample RifCSPlowO2_01_FD_184027 | JGI IMG/M metagenome (GOLD analysis project Ga0209541, IMG submission 184027) | Groundwater microbial communities from Rifle, Colorado - Rifle CSP2_plank lowO2_0.1 (SPAdes) (version 2) | ecosystem: Environmental > Aquatic > Deep subsurface > Groundwater | place...
CGGATTACGAATCCCAACTCTGGAGTGTCTAACACCCGAAGGGTGTCTAAGAATCGCATCCCATTGACAGATAATAAAATAACATATATACTGCTATAACAAATGAACATAGTTATTGTTTTGGTCTTAGCGGCGATCGTGTTTTTCGTCATTTATATACTCTCCGCCAGGGAGCAAAAGAAAATGAACGAAAAATTCGCTACCAGGGGAAAGGTGGAGGAATATTGCGCCGGTGAGAAAGACAGAAGAAAGTGTGAGCGTTTCGATACCGAACTTGACCTAAAATATAACCTCATCTCTTCCTCAAAATCCGATTTTTCGACCAATACGAGAAACATAAGTAAGTCGGGCATCTCCATCCTCGTGTACGAGATATTGCCAAAAGACTCGCTCATCGATATGGAGATCTCAATACCAAACTCAAAGGAAATCATAAAACTAAGGGGTAAAGTCGCCTGGTGTGAGGGCTGTAACGGGCAGGAGCGGCGAGATAAAGACGGCAAGCGGACGTTTATAGTCGGAATCGAGTTAGTGGATACTGAGAAAAAATATCAGGAAGCTTTAACGGAATATATTCACAAGCACCTGTCTAATAATAAATGAAAAATTACCGTAAGCTCAGAAAGACCCTTCTGGGGTTAGGATTTGACTGCGACGACGGCAGGAAACGGATAACCTTAGGAGATAACTTCCGGCTTTACGGCGGATCGAAGACGACCCATGAGACGATGAAGGAAAAAGCTGTAAGGTTCAACGAACTTCTTAAAAAACACGGGAAGACGCTCGATGAGGTTTCGGTAGAAGAAGTCTATGATATAGCCCATAAGATAGGCCTTAAACCCGTAAACGAAAAAAAGGAGGACCGCAATGGGGGTGCCCAGAGGAATTAAGTCCAGGAGGAGAAGAAAACGTTATTCCGGAAAACCGCACAGGAACAAGAAAAAAGGATAACCATTAAAATCCAGATAAGGTGAAAATATGGCTGATTTCTTTTCGGTAAAGAAGGTCGGCGATATAGCCGTGGCGGAGATCCTGAAACAAGAGATAACAATGTATGAGACCGATAAGGTCAAGGAAGAATTCATGGGGATCCTGGAAAAGGAATCCAAAGATATCGTCATCAACTTCAAGAACCTCGATTTCATATCATCGCTTGTCCTTGCCGCCACTGTCTATCTGCTGAAACTGACGAAGGAGAAGGGCGGAAAGCTGAAATTCTGCGAACTCAAGAATAAGGTCAAGGAAATCTTTGAGATAACCAACCTCGATAAGGTCTTCGAGATCTATCCTACTGAAAGCGCCGCTTTAGCCGCATTCCATGAAAAGCAGCCTTAAAGACAAGGCCTCAAAGATAGTCCTTAGGGCTGGAAAATACCTTAAACAAAACAGTAAAAAGATAAAAAGTATCGCATTCAAGGGCTCCATAAACCTCGTGACAAACGTGGATCGCGAGGTCGAAAATATCCTGATAGGGTCCCTGCGCAAGGAGTTTCCGGATATAGGTTTCTTATCTGAAGAGATAGGCGAAATAAGGCCGGGCTCGGGACTCAAATGGATAATCGATCCAATAGACGGCACCACCAATTTTGCCCATGGATTTCCTTTTTATTCCATATCCTTAGCCCTTGAAAGGGAGAAAAAACCTATTTTGGGCATAGTATATGACCCGGTGCGGAATGAGCTTTTTTCCGCGGAACGCGGCCGGGGCGCTCACCTGAACGGCAAACCCATAAAAGTAAGCCCCCAAAAAGACCTCAAAAAGAGCCTCCTGATGACAGGTTTTTCCTATAAACTTGGTAAAAGCATGGAAGCAAACCTGGTCCATTTTAGGAATTTCCTCATAGCATCACAGGCAGTAAGGAGGGCGGGCAGCGCCAGCCTGGACCTGTGTTACGTGGCCTGTGGCAGGCTTGAGGGCTTCTGGGAACTGGATCTTAAGCCATGGGATACGGCTGCCGGATGGCTCATAGTGAAAGAAGCCGGGGGAGAGGTGACTACGTTTTCAGGTCGGGAGTACATCCATTATTTGAAAGAGATCCTGGCTAGTAACGGAAAAATCCACCGGCAGATGTCAAAGATCCTGTCGAAAAAGAGATCCTGAGACAGAACCTTCCGGGAATCTCAACTTAAAAGCTACAAATACAGCATGTTTCCAGCCTCGTTTGCCCCCAAGCTCAACGTCCTATAATATATCTTATGTTAAGTAGTAGAGCACACGAAACAACCTGTGGATAAGTCCCTTCTGCTGTCATTCTCGCTGCTTTATTGTCATTCCCGCGAAAGCGGGAATCCAGAAAAGTATCTTTTTGGGCTGCCAAAGGTATAAAAAACGCCTGGAATTTTGGCAAGAATGGCCTTATTTCGGGCTATTTTCACTCTTTAATCAAATTGGCCCCACTCTCTATAAACTCAGCTTAGGCCAATTTCTCGCACCTTTGGTGCGAGTTTTAATCTATTCCTCTAAAAACCCCTATGCGCAATATTGATTTTTTGCCTTGACATCATACCTTAGTCATAATATACTTATGTTGTAGTAAGTAAGTCCTCATTCGTGGGGTTCCGCAGGGTTCCTCGAAAATAGCGAATGAGGCTTTACTATTTTAGGGGTATAATGAGTCTTCTTCGACAATCTTTTTCCTAATAAAGTTGTAATAAGTATCATCTCCAAATTCCAGCCTCCTGAAAATCGCCCAGCTTACAAAATCAACCGCCTGCAGGGATTTCTCTTCCGCGGGCGTTTTGATCTCCATCCGCAAGTCCAATCCGTGCATATTTTTCATGTGGTTTACAATATATGACCGGAAATTCTCGTTAAGGAATCTATTTGTCTCCCTTTTTGACGCAATCAAATAGATAGGTTCATTTGTAAATATGAGTTTCTTGACGACTATCCGGTCTAATAGCAGGTTGGTGATATAATTATAAAGAACCGCTTTCTCATCCTTAAGTTTTATATAAACCCGCCTTTTATTAAGATAAACGACCATGACGTCGAAATCTTTCCTGGAAAGCTGTTTGAGCAGCCTCATCCTTGTCCCTGGCTCTTCTTTGGAGGCGTGAAGGACGCTATGTATCCTTTTAAACTTCTTTCTCAGCTCCCTGTGGGTCAGTTTGACGCATTTCTCTATAGGCCGCAGATTGCCGGTAAACATAAATACGACCAAAAAGAATTTCGTGGTTTTCTTCTTGTTGAAATCAAACCCCAAGTCTCCGGATTCATCTAAGAGAATATAAGCCATAAAAATACCCTCCTTTACCTATATGGACGGTAAAAGATGGCATTTTCTTTCAACTATTTTTTGTATGCCAAAGGGAGTATCGCGCGCTACCCCCTTTGGCACAATTTTAGACCTAGCAACAGCCGCAGAAATCCTTGCAGGCCTTTGCCAGCGCCTTTAAGGATTCGGCCTTTGACGGGTCCTTGGGTTTGATGTCAACCTGAACACCCTTTTCCGTCTCCTTGCATGAGAATTCAAACTGGCTGTGTATGAATTCTGGATCGAACGAGCAACATCCTTTCATTTGTTTGTCACCTCCTTTCTTGGTCACATTATTCGATGGCCATCGAACATATGGGTCAAAAAAAATTACTTCAGGAAATCCCTTATGGCTTTAACGGCCTGCTCATTTACCTTACAGCGGAAGGTCCGGCCATCGCGCTCACAGGTAATAAGCCCGGCATTCTGAAGTTCCTTAAAATGGTGCGAAATCGTTGACCGTGACAGCTTCATGCAGTCACAGACCTTTGTGAAGGCCCCCTCAATGACCTTTGCCACGGGACAGCATGTCTTCTCCCCTTCTACCTTAAATTCCGTTCCCCCCTGCTGATCCTTGGGGTTACAGCACTGCTTATAGATCATAAGGAAGATCTTGAGCCGCTGCTCGCTCGAAAGCGCCTTGAATATCTTTGAATAGTTCGATTGTTCCATAGTGATAGAACTATATCATACATCCTTTAGCCCGTCAAGTTATTTTTAGGGATAAAACCCTATCTTCCGCTTCGGCTTTTCCTCAAATTTCGGTTCTAATAATTCTTTGATAACTCTGATCAGATTTAAGATATCTTTGTCATGCTTATCTACCCTTAGCTCAAGCTCGCTAAACTTAGTCAATAATTCCTTCTGAGAGGCGATAATCTCGCGGAGTTTGATAAAAGTCTTTACTATAAAAATACTTATCCTTATGGCAGTGTCACTGTTCAATACCATAGCCGCCATAGTTACTCCATGTTCCGTAAAAACATATGGCAGCACGTATGAGTGCTTTAATGGCTTAAACTGGTGCCAATTTGTCACCAGTTCCTTTTTCTCGTTCTCGGTAAGTTGAAACATGAACTCTTTTGGAAAACGGTCGATATTTCTCCTTACCTGCCTATTTAAGTGCTTTGTTTCTACTCCGTAAAGCTCAGCCAGGTCCCTATCAACGATTACTTTCTTTCCCCTTATTACGAATATCTTCTGTTCTATTACCTTATGTATAATCAACTTACCCATAAAAATCCCTCCTTTAGGTATATAGACGTTAAAAGAGGGCAATTTCTTTCAACTATTTTTAGAGTGTCCCCAAGTGACACGTCCCCTTTATTGCATCTTCCTGGTCAAGCTGACTACGGCGGGATAGATCGAACCGTCCCCGTAGCGGTTGTTGATGCGGTCGAGCGCCTCAAGGATCGCTTCCCGGCTTTTTTGTTCGTCAAATAAAGGCAGATATTTGGTATGGGTGAAACTACTGCAGGTTACTCCCAGTGCCCTTATCTTAGGTATTTTTGTCCCTGATTTGGACATGATATCAAGCGCTCTCCGGAATATTTCGTAGCCGTCATCGGTGGCCTGTTGGAAAGTTTTTTGGGCCCCGAAATTGCCTATTTTCGGCCCGTTCAGCCACAGGTGTGTTGTAGCCGCCGCCAGGCCTTGCTGCCTTAAACGCTCACCGACCATATCGGCCAAAAGCCTTATCCAGGCGCGGATAAACCCGGGGTTTTCTGTGGATCTCGGCAAGGTGTACGAATGGCCAATGGATTTGGGATTTGGGTCATCATCGGTCGGCTCCAGCGTCTCTTCGGCATGCAATGACACGTAAAGATTGAGCCCGTTCTTGCCTAAATTCCGTTCCAGAAATCCGGGCGTTTTGGCGTAGAGATCCAGGCAGGTTTTTATCCCTAAACCCCAAAAAATTTCCGCTGTCTTCTCCCCCACCCCGCACAATTTCTCCACAGGCGTCCTCGCAAGGATTTCGGCTAAATTTGCTTCGGTAAGGACGGCTATCCCGCTTGGCTTATTTATCTTTGAGGCGAGTTTGGCAAGAAGGCAATTTTTGGCTATGCCTACAGAAGCGGTTATATTGAAGTTTTTGTTTATCCGGCGCCGTATATCTTCAGCCAAAACGCAAGCGTCACGCTTACTTCCTATATCTACCTGGAACTCATCTATCGAAACGTATACGGTCTCGAACCCGTATCCTTTGATAAGCTCCAATATCCGGCCGGAGGTCCAGATATACTTACTTTGTTCTGCCGGGACAAAATTGAGGTCCGGGCATATCTTAAAGGCCTCATCGGAAGACATCCCTGAGCCGATACCCAAGGCCTTGGCTTCATAACTGGCCGCGCAAACGACCGTGTGGAGCTTCCTTTCGCGCGTGCCTACTATCAGGGGCTTGCCTTTAAGCCGCGGGTTGATTGCTTGTTCAACGGACGCGAAGAAAGCGTCCATGTCTATGTGCAGGATCATTCTATTATCTTGTCGATCTGCCAGCGGTAGGTCGTGTTATTAAATGATATCTGGTAGAGGCAGGTCCCGGTGTCCACCGAAAACAGGTTCAGGACCTCCCGGCCGCGGCGTTCCTGCCAGTTATAGGTTATCTTCCTTACCCTGTGGACCTTGTTATTGCGGATAAACGCGCGGGGAAATATCGCGGAGCCCTTAAAATACGCCAGGACTTCTATCTTTTCGTCCAGTATCCCGGGGTCGACACTGTCTTCGGTCTCAGGGACGTGCCTGTCCCAGCGCGCCTTTGGGTTAAAGCCTGATATGGCCATCGCTTAATATTTTCTAACTATGGTGACGAGCTTTCCTATAATGCTGAAATCTTTATGTATCGGAGGATACTTGCTGTTCGCCGCCTCCAGGAATGGCTTGCCGGCGCCGCGCTTTAATCTTTTTAATGTCACTTCGTTATTATCCAGTAACGCGGCGATGATGTCGCCGTTGTCTGCCGTCTTCTGCTTCCTGATGACCGCTATGTCGCCATCCATAATACCCGCATCTATCATGCTTTCGCCTTTTACTTTCAAGGCAAAGGTGTTCTCCCTGGGGATCTCGACATAGCCCTCAATATCTTCATAGGCCAATTTTGGCTCCCCGGCCGCGATACTGCCGACTAGTGCAATACCTCTAGACTTCCCGCCTGTCCGGGTTAGATAACCCTTTTTATGAAGTGCTTCGAGATAATCCCTTACTGTTCCGGTCGACGCGAAGCCCATCTCCCCTGCTATCTCCCGTATGGTCGGAGGCAGTCTCTCCCCCACTCTCTCACGGATAAATTTCAGGACCTTCTCTTGTTTGGCGGTCAATTCTACATGGGGTTTCATAGGCAGGAATATACCACACATTTGTGTGGGTGTCAAGATTTTTTAGGTAGGATTACTTTTGATCTTGGGACGCATCACTTATAAAAGGAATAACAGGATATTTATCAAGAGTATATTGAATCTTGCCGCGCTTCATATTTTTCATTTTTTCTTTTGCTTCATTTTCATTAATTTCATAGAGACTTAGGTTATTTGCAAGGAAACCTAATATATGCTCATCAACCAAATATTTAGTTTCGCAAGCTTTAAGTTTTAATTGCACAATATTTGAAGTATAAGGCCCGGATAGTCCGCCAGATGTTACATAAATGGTAAATTCACCAGAAGGAACTTTATATTCTTTATATATCCCCTCATTAATAGAATCAATCACATAGTTATTAATATATACGTTGTCAGATATTATACCCCCAGAAAATTTTGCAAGTCTCATTAGAACTATTTTATTGCAATTCTTGTCCGAAGATTCCGGTAATGCTCTAATGAGGCGGTTTGCAACTGGTGTTGCGCATCCTTGAAGAAGGATTACGAATAATAAAAGGATTAAAAGATATCTCCTCATGGATCCTCCCTTTCAAGCCCTAATCATAACCAACATCATCTTAAAGCTCTCTATCGCTCTTAAGGCATGTGGTTTATTGGCAGGCATTATGATGATCTCGCCTGATTTTAAATGGTGCGGCGCGCCGGAGATGGTGATTTCAGTTTCGCCGTCAAAGACGTAAACGAGGGCATCGAATGGCGCGGTGTGCTCGCTCAATCCCTGCCCCTTGTCAAAGGCAAAAAGGGTCACCGTACCTTTATCTTTCTTTATTATCTCCTTGCTTACGACCGAGCCTTCCTGATAACCCACCAAATCATTTAAATTGCCCGCTTGTTCGATAATTTTTTCCATTACAACCTGTCCCTTTTTGACGCGCCCCTATTTACCCCTTCTATTTTTAATAAGCCCTTTTACCATCGGTAATACTTTAATCATATATTGCTTATCAAATACTTCATCTGCAGCATTATCTAACAAGGTTAATTCATCTTTGCTGCTTTCTGAAATAGCTGCTTTCCACATAGTGCCAAGGTCTCCAATAAAATTCGGGATAGGACCGTTATTTATAATTATTGATATAAGCTTTTTATTAACCAATTTTTTTATTGTGTTTGATAAAAACTTCAACCAATTCACCTTATCTTCTGGCAGAGACCCTGTTTTCCATAATAAATATATAAATCTAACAAATACCCTAGTAAAACTTTTTATTTCCGAGTACGGTAGAAAGACTTGATTGACTAAATGATATGTCCTATAAGTAATTTTTGATTTATCTTCCATGACTATATCAAAAAGATTATCTCCAGAAAAACTAATAAATATATAAGATCTTTCAGCCAGGTCTCCTAAACCAAGTGAATACATTTTATCGTCTATAAATTTCCTATTAAGCATCTCCCTGAGGATGATATAATTGTTGGCTCCTTCTATTTTCTCAGATTTTAAAAAGTTTAGAAATCGTAAATCATCTGATATATAAGTTGCGTTAATGTCTTCGGCTAATTTCATAGATTCTATTAGCCAGTCGCCAATGTGGTCCTTTAATTTTTCTAGCTCAGGCTTACTTTTAGAAATATTATCCACTATTTGGATATTTTTATTTTTTCGAATAAAATTCCATAACTTACGCAAGTCTTCTTTTTCTACTGAAAGCAATTCCTCCTGTATCTTGTCAAAAAGTTTTTTAACAATAAATATTTTTTTGCCAAATCTATTCAACATGCCCAATAAATCCATCTTGGCTAGATTTAGTAAGGCAGAATAATCAAAAACCAATGATTCGGCATTATTAAATGCGCTCGTAAAACCATCAATAACTTCATTCGCGGGAGAGTTAAATTCAAAGGTAAATTCTGGATCTCCGTTATCTTTCCCCATTGAAATAATATCGATATATGGTTTCTTACAAATTTTTTCTAGAAAATATGTAGGCGCTGGACTATCTTTAAACACCTGCCTAATACCTTCATATCTTTTCTTTTGATCTAATAGGATGCCCTTTATTTCATCAGATAGTTGGCCTTCTTTGTTAATCGCTTCTATTTGTACCATTGCTTTGTCTTCCGGATATTTGCTATTATATTCGAACATTCCAGACATTAATCTATCGACTTCTCCAAAATTTGCATACCTCATCATAATTGCATTAAAATGTGACAGTGCGATTTTTTCCCGTGGCGTACCTTTAGCGTATTCTTTTGCTTTCTCGGCCTCTTTTATTGCCAAAGTCTTATTATCCGAAAGAATATCAATTAAACTCAAATCAAAGAAATATTGAACGTCCCTTTTTGTTTCAGCGGTATTCTCAATCTCTCTAAAAATGTTCTCGGCTTCCTCAATAGCGCCTTCGAGCAAGAAGATATGCGCAATTATCGCTTTTTCGTTGTACGATATGCTCTGCCATTTTTCACCATTTTTAATAGTAGAAAGTGCTGTTGAAAAATCTCGCTGTTTCATGCAGACTGCAACATTATGAACTTCTAAAATATGCCGCTCGTCAGTTGTTAAAATTGCTGTATTAATACTTTTGAGTATGGAAATGTACTTACTATCATTGGCTCTATGTAGCCAAGTAGAACAAAACGTAATATCTACTTTGATCAAAGTTGCAAGATATTCATCTGAATCTTTTATAAGCTCCAATGCCTCTTCAAGCAATTTTAAGGCTTGTTCGATATCTTGGTAATCGCTAAACTCCGGTACAAAAGAGAAAGAAGAAGGTATCCTTTTGTCACGCTGCGCTTTTAAAATCAGAGCCTTAGCTCTTAGTTGTTTTGCCCGAGGTGAAACAGGAAAAAGTCCCAGCGCATAGTCTGTAAACTCCGACGACTTGTCAACATCTCCACTTTCTAGGTAAAATTCCGAGACCAAGTTTAATGAAATCTCGTCTACTTTGCACATTTCTTGTGCTATTTTAGATTCTTCATACCACCTAATAGCATCTTTTACGGATTTATACATATATATCGAAATAAGCAATGTGGGTAAAAGAAATGATTTATTTGTCTCTTTTTCCCAAAGGTCGGTAATTATGTCGTATGCTTTTTTGATATTCGCTGTGCCACCTTTATTTATATAAACATTTGCTGTATTGGCTAATGCTTGCTTTAATTGTGGGTTGAACTCCGATGCCAATGTAAAATATTTCAACGCTTCATCATAATCACCACCCATAAAACTAGCTACGTTGAAACAAACTCCTAAATTGTTATAGACGCGAGCCATCTCTTTTTTATATGCGTCTTTGTTAAATTCAATTTTACCTAAAATTATAAATAAACATTGCTTTGCTTCTTTAATTTTATGCAACTTAATATATCTAACAGCGCTATCTATTTCTTCATTTATTTTATCGCCCCCAAGCATTGGAGATGGTAATCCCGAAGCATATAAAGATCCTAGGGGCCCGGATGGAAGAAAAACCTCGCCTTGAGAAGTAGGAACGCTTCCCACGTAATTATCAATATGCACTTGTGTTATATTAAGGGTGCTATTCGATATCCCTTTTGCAGAGACCTTATTACTCTTACTTGATATCTTGCTTAATATCCAGCTTAGAATCTTTAACATTCTTGACCTTTGCCTTATTAACTTTGCTTATTTTTATACCAATGAATGAAGCGCCAGCTATAAGCCCTAAGATTGCTAGCGCTATCTCAATCCATTGAACACAAGTTATATTGGCTATATAAGTTAACATTCTGCCTCCTTTTACTTAGTTAGTCATCTTATAGATTGGATACTTTATCTAACGGAATACTCTACGGGGTAATTATAACACGAGGAGAGACTTATTACATCGAGTTTTTACTTTTAAGCGAAGCCCCAAGGGTCTTTTTGACCCACCATAGCGTCCCAAAGTGTGTCTCAGGGGACGTGCCACTCCGACACCCCATTAGGATTTATTCTACTCCTAACAAAAACCCTCTGCAACAGTTATAATTGCAGAGGGTTATGATTATCTTGAAGACTTTTCTTTTCAAGCTCTAATCATCACAAGCATCATTTTGAAGCGCTCTATCGCTTTTAACGCGTGCGGCTTATTGGCCGGCATTATGATAATCTCGCCTGCCTTTAAATGGTGCGGGGCGCCGGAAATCATGATCTCTACTTCCCCGTCAAAGACATAAACCAGTGCATCGAACGGCGCGGTGTGTTCGCTCAATCCTTGCCCCTTGTCAAAGGCAAAAAGAGTCACCGTGCCTTTGTCCTTCTTTATTATCTCCTTGCTTACGACAGAGCCTTCCTGATAATCTACCAAATCGTTTAGATTACCTGCTTGTCCGACAATTTTATCCATTATGGCCTGTCCCCTTGTGACACGTCCCCTATTTTTGCATACCAAAAACCCTCCGCAAATATTCACTTGCGGAGGGTTGTGATAGCGTGTTTATTCCTATGGATAGGACTATTCTTCTTTCTTCTCCATAGGTTGCCCACAGCAGCTCTTTACTATCTCGCCTTCCCTGACTTCTCTCTCCTCTACTTTACCGCAAGCCTTGCAGACATATTTAGCTTTCTTTACGGGTCCACAACTTCCGCATCCCATAGTATCACCTCCCTTTGGTTAACTAACGAGCACACGGCTATCCTACCCCTCTATGCGCGCCTTTTGTTTTTTATGTTTAAGTCCCATCAAACT
>Ga0209541_10015705_pt1 | contig 11275 bp, 13 predicted proteins | sample RifCSPlowO2_01_FD_184027 | JGI IMG/M metagenome (GOLD analysis project Ga0209541, IMG submission 184027) | Groundwater microbial communities from Rifle, Colorado - Rifle CSP2_plank lowO2_0.1 (SPAdes) (version 2) | ecosystem: Environmental > Aquatic > Deep subsurface > Groundwater | place...
GTGATGGGGGAGTTGTTCCTCTTTGTCGTATCGGTATTCCGGCGTATTTGGCTCTATCAGATGCACCACGGGTGGACCTTGGTGCGTATCTACGGCGGTGTTTTTCTGCTCTGGCTTTGTGGCATGATTATTTTCTTGGCGCTTCGGCATGTTGCCAAGAAGCGTTGGGTTACGGGCGAAATGATCATGACCGCCGCAGTTGTCTTAGGCCTTTCCCTCTTTAACGTCGAGCATTTTATCGCGACCACGCATCCGCCGACGGTCAATAAGCGCGTTGACTACGTGTACCTTTCCCGTATGTCTCCCGACGGCTATATAGGTTGGAAGATGAGTTACGATTGGGCAAGAAGCGTACTTTTAACCCGTGGATTGGACAAAGAGCCGCATATCAGCCGGGAAAACCGTAGAGATATCGCCTATGCCGGGCATATAGTTCTTCGGCTATTACGCCATCACCACGATTTGATTGTAACGTACGGATCGCATGAGGAAATAGATCAATACGCGTCGTTCCTTCGCGATTACGAAAAAATACGTGATCCGAACGTGACATCCACAGAACTCATAAGCCGTACCGGAGTTGTTATCAATCAGACACGGTGGCTCGCAGAAAGTGTCTTTTATTTGACAAATAGGAAGCTACATGTGGCAGATCAGTGGGATAGATTTCTTGTTTGGAACATGAGCGAATCCAAGGCATATATAATGTTTAAAAGAGATATTCCAATAGCCGAACTTTTTACTCTCCATCAAACATACAATACGTTCGTGCGTACGATTTTGGCGCAGCCGGATAATGAACAAGATTTCGATAGTGACATTTCGTTTAACGCCCCTTTTTTGGATATTCGCTAAATGAATATCTGGAAATCGTTGCCCCGGCCGTTTTTCGCTCTCGCTCCGCTTGAGGGCGTGACCGACACGGTATTTCGGCAAATCGTAGTATCGACTGCCCGGCCTGATATATTTTTCACCGAGTTCACCTCGGCGGAGGGATTTTGTTCCGAGGGGAAGGATCACGTCGCGCAAAACTTTTTATTTTCGGAAAAAGAAACGCCGATTATCGCGCAACTTTGGGGGAAAGATCCCGACATGCTGTACCGTACCGCTGGTGCGGTATCCGCGATGGGCTTTGCCGGGATTGATGTCAACATGGGCTGCCCGGTCCGTGAGGTGTTAAAAACCGGCTGTGGTGCCGCCATGATCGATACGCCCGATGTTGCCCGCGAGGCTATTGCCGCAGTGAAGAAAGGCGCCGGTACGTTACCGGTAAGTATCAAAACTCGTTTGGGAAATAAAACGATCGTGACAGAGCGTTGGATCACATTCCTTTTGGAGCAGGGGATCGATGCACTCACCATTCATGGCAGGACAGCTAAAGAGCTATCCCGCGTCCCGGCTCACTGGGATGAGATAGGGAAAGCGGTGGCGATCCGGGATAGGATGAGGGTACCAACCGTCATTATCGGCAACGGCGATGTCACCGATGCCAAAGATGCAATGCAAAAGCACAAATCATATGGCGTTGATGGGGTGATGATCGGGAGGGGAATTTTCCAAAATCTTTGGGCATTTGACCGCGCACCCAATCCGCACCAGGCTACGCCAAAAGAACTCATTGACATACTCGAGACGCACGTGCGGTTGTTTTATGAAACGTGGGGAGATGGTAAGAGCTTTGCGACGATGCGGAAATTCTTCAAAATCTATGTCAACGGCTTCCATGGTGCCACCGACTGGCGCGTCAAGTTCATGGCAACCAATACCGCGGAAGAAGCGCTTGCACTTGCAAAAGAGTTGCGAACGTGTCTATGATGGATATATATGAAAAAAGCAGGGGAACTCGTCCGCCACCACAAAATATTTTTTACATTCTTGGTTCTTTTTTTCATCGTCGGGGCAGTAGATATCTTTAATTTGGATCGTCTGATGTATAAATCCCTCTGTGATGCGGCGTCTCCGATGTCGGGAAGTCCCTGCCCGCCGTTTTATGACATCCCGATTTGGGAAGTGTACCTGTCGCTCGGGATCCTTGCCGGCCTCTACCATATCCATGACGAACTTCGCACCCACACCAAGCACCTTTCCTCCTACAAACGGTAAGGTCCAAATATGATTGGCCGCAACATCGCGCTGATGCTGCTTTTGGCATTTGTTTTCCGGATATTCCTCATGCTGTGGTCATTCCAGCATCCGCTCCACAAAGACATCTACCGTTTCCGTGACTGGGCGATGATTCCGTATCTTTATACCCTGTCGGATCCGTATGAGGCCAAGCACATCACCTTCGGGATCGATCCTTTGAATTTACCGCCGGGAACGCTGTATCTTCTTACCGGCATGTATCGCGTCAATATCGTCGTGGCAAAGGTCATCCACAAAGTGACGGGTGCATCTCCGGGATCGCTGCAATGGGTAAACGTCCAATTACCCAACGCATTTCTTCGGCTCCCCGCCATGCTTTCGGATATCCTGATCGGATATGTGATCTATCTTTTGGTGAAAAAGTACGGCGATAAAAAACGGGCGCTCCTTGCTTCGGCACTGTATCTTTTCAACCCGGCAGTTTTTTACAACAGTTCATTCTGGGGACAGATGGATGCGATAAACAATGCGCTCTTCATGCTCGCTTTGTATGCGTATGACATCCGTAAACAGTTCCTTAGCATCCTATCCTTGTTCCTGTCGCTTTTCGTGAAGCTTACGCTTGTCATCGTTATCGGACCACTCATGGCGTTATGGTTATGGTTGGAGAGAAATAAGCGGCAGTTTGTTCTTTTTGTAGCTCTATCCGTGGCGGTTGTGCTCGTCCTTACGTTACCGCTCTCGACAGAGCCGCACATCTGGTTTTACCAATTCCTGCAAAAGAACTCACTGGGGGAGATGAATAACATCACGTCCCTCGCCATGAATTTCTGGTGGGTCGTTTTTAAGCCCAGGATTGCAATCGGTAACCCCACGAGCGACTTTGACTTTACGCTCGACACATTCATCGGTTCTCCAGAAAGCACGGCCGTTCATGTTGGCCTGCCGCTTTTTACCTGGGCGTTGGTTATCACGGCGGTCGTGTGTGTACCGCTGGTTCGGGTGGTATGGTCGTTACGGGAAAAAGCGCTCAAACCAAAGGCTGTATTTTTATTGCTCTCGCTTTTTTCTTTGGTGGGGTATTTGTTCCTGCCCCACATGCATGAGCGATATCTGTATCCCTTTTTCATGCTGATGCCGGTTTCAATCGCGCTGACGAAACGGTATATGTGGGCCTACGTGTTGCTATCCTTTCTGAATTTCCTCAATCTTTATCTCGTGTGGCACCCGATGCTCCGTCCGGCACTGCCGTACAACATCATGAACAGCGCGGACTTCCAGTGGCTGCTAAGCTTAGCAACGGTCGTGATCGGTATGGCGGTCTATGTGAAGAGTCTGAAATTTCTCCGCTCGGTGCGTTAGACTAGACTCCGAGGATTTCGAATCGCTTCATTTCGGGCAAATCTTCTTCCACCCTCTGCCGCTTGGCATTCGGATGGGCGATAACGGAGATTTTCATACGGCAATGGTAGCATACCCATTTCTATAGATTCCTCTAAATTCCTTTAAATTCCTTTAACGTAAACAATCTGGTGCTAACCTAAACCCTTCAGCCTGTGCCTCTTTCTCGGAGCAGAAAAACCCCTCGCCCATATCTTCGTCAAGCACGATCTGATTATAGTGGCGGCAGGTGGGCAAGTGATAGAAATGATCGCCCGTTGCTTTATCGATATTTCCTTTGATCACACACTTCTTGTTGGGTGGTGTAGGAGATATTTTTTTACACGTTGGAGAATGGATACCGAGTTCCGCTTGTTTTGCATGAGCGTAAGCGCTTTTGAGAGAATCAGAGATGGAGTTGGGTGTATAGTCTGGTCTGGCATATCCGTTCATTATTACTTGATGGTTCACCGACCCGGGCCCAAGCCATACCAAACCCATTCTTCTGCCATAGGTGTCGCACTTATCCTCAGATATAAAGATTCGCTTATGAAGCACCATCGAACGTAAATATTCTTGCGCCTCTTTCCCCATGCAGTTATCCAGCTCCGGCGCATCCACGCCGATGAGTTTAATACGATCTCCGTTTGCGAGGGTAAACGTGTCTCCGTCGTGCACAGAGACAACGAGACTCTCATCGCGTTGTTTGTTGAGGAAGTAACCGTTGAGACCCAAAGATGCCAGAAGTATTACGAGAAGACTATACCAACCGATACGTTTCATTTCTAAATTAGTTTTAATTTATTTTTGATGGGAACAATAGTCGAATGCCTGTCAAAAGATAGAGAAAAATAAATAATAAAACAGGGATGAGCATAAATGCCGCTTCTTCAAGAGGAGTGTTTCCAATAATAAATATTGAGATAAAGAAAATAGCACACGCAATCGATGGAAGTATAAAAAAGATCATGGCAAATAAAATTCGAAGTAAGGAGTATTTCTTTGATCGCATCAATGCCCGATAAAATGATCCCTGCATTTGAGTTTGAAAAATAGGGTTTGCGTATACATCGGCCAGATTGGTCGTCAGCATACTCTTGCGCGCTATGGAACTCGTTATGTTTTGCGCTGAAAATGCTTTCTTTTTTCTCATGACCCCCACTTTTCTAGTGCCTTTTGAAGTTCGGGGCTGGATTTGGCTTCCGTTAGGGGAATACCAGACATTGCAGCAGTAAGGGACTGGGCAATAGCGCGGGCGCCGGCTGCCGAGCCGTCAGGATGGCCATGGATACCCCCGCCGAAGTTTAACAGCATATCTTTACCTAATATCCGATACAAATCCGGGATCATGCCGGGATGGAGGCCTCCGGATGCGGTAGGCAGCACCGTTTTGAGTCCGTACCATTCACTTCGCAGGAAATTATTGATCGCAATCACTTCTTCTTCGCCACCCTCCATCTTCCCGACGACGGTGCCGGTATGGAGAGAGTCAACACCCGCAAGCCGGGCAAGCTTAGCAATCACGAGCATGGAAATGCCGTACTCACGCGAGCGGGTAAACGCGGCATGCATCGCGCGGTGGCCGTGGATCATAAGGCCGAAATTCCTGTTTCGAATGCCTTGCGTTGCGGAAAATCCGGCAGTCAATATATCGATCATGAGGCAATTAGCACCGGAATCACGTACGTAGTTTGCCCGCTTCATCATTTCCTCATAGTGAGCCGAGATATTGAACGCGTGGATTTTTGCCTTGTTGATTTCCAAATATCCTTTTTCCTTCATGCGTCGCGTCACTTCGTCGACCCGGGTGTAGAAATTATCCGATGCCATGCTGGTCGAGTTTTCATCGTCTTTGACCAGATCCAATCCGTTGTCCCAGACAGCCATCGCCGCTTCGGCGTGTTTGGCGCTTGCAAGTCCGAGCTTTGGCTTGATGATGGAGCCCAACAGTGGCCGATCCATAACACCGGTTAACCTCCGCACACCATCAATGCCCAGCGCCGGACCGGGGAACGCTTTGACGTAGATTTCCGGAAACTCGATATTCTCGAGGCGAAGTTTTGTGATTTCCTTGAGACCAAAGATATTCCCGGCGATTGAGGAGAGAAACTGCGCGAGGTTTCCTGCCTCAAAAAGGTCGAGAGGGTAGGCGACGACGATCCGACCGCTGGTATCATCCATCTTTATGACTTTAGCGTGTAACCGGTCCCAGATAGCTTTTTCCTCGAGTCTAATATCGGTCCACGTACCGACCGAAGATTCTGCAGCCACACCTCCGGCAGTCCTATCAAACGGTTCTCCGGTGGCTTGGAGTGAGAAGGTGACAAGAATGTGTTTTGCCGGATCGATTTTTTCGTTGAGAGCAAGATAGTTTTTATACGTATTCATATATTCATTATAAACGGATAGTGCTTTGATGCTGCAAGACGCACCTGATCGCCGGGTAGTATTCCTGCTTCCGTTACCAGGCGGATGTTTTCAGAATACGGAACAACATCAAATGCCGGGGTCAGGGTTTTGAGATCCGAGGGTGCATCAGGCCAGACTTCGGATGCCGGACGCGTCTCGATTCGGTCGGGGGTAAAGGGTAAGGGATCGTACTTGAGAAGTGTCGAAAAGCAATATATAGGGATACGCCTTTCCTGTGCGGCGATAATAATGGGAAGCGTACCGATTTTATTGACAAACCCATCATCGGATAAAAGATCAGCGCCCACGAATACGGCATCGACAGGTTTATTCGGATCGGAAAGGACAGAAGCTGCTGCAGAATCAACGATAAGCGTGACATCCTTCATTCCGGCATCTAGCAATTCTTTTACGGTTATCCGTCCCTGCATGAGCGGCCGCGTTTCCGTTGCAATGACGCGGATATGTTTGCCTGAGCGATGCGAAGTAACGAATACGTTGGTAACGGTCGAGGCATGGCAGTGGGTAAGATATGCTTTGCCGTCTTGAATGAGCGTGCTGCCGTATGTTGTAATTGAGGTTTTTGCATTGGTAATAAACGATTTGTATCGGGCGATGCGTTCTGTCACGTTTTCTCCGCCAAAAATATAACGCACCGCATTTTGTGCCAAGGGCTCCGTCGGCCGGGCGTAGGCGAGCCGCTCACCGATCGCTTTGTCCGGCGTTTTTTCAAGAGCATCTAAGACTGCAAGCGCCACATGCGTCGCGCCTTGAATTTTGAGGGATTTGATGTCGCTTGCGATTTTGTCTACAGTGGGCATACATACCATTGTACGAAGAGTGGATTCGTTACACAATGAGAGGGCTATAGTTGTGTATCTAACCTGACGGGCACACGTTGACCTGGATTAGCGCACGTACCGCCATTTTGGAGCACTTTGAGAAAGGCAACGCCGCATACCGGGATACGGACTATTTTGAAAGGTATACGCTCTTCATTACCGCGATTGGTTTTTTCCAAATATACTTCCCTCGTGGCACCGCAGGATTGGCAGTCGTCAGGAGTTCGCATGTGACCGTCGAATCGTATCCCAACTTCCCCCTCATCGGTTTGAGTCTTTTGTCGGATAGGAGCGGGAGGGGCAGTAGTCGGGTGTGTTATTGCTCTCCTCGTCGTTTTAGCAGATAGTTTACTGCTAGGTGCATCTATCGGAGTAAATTGTTCCAGTGCTATGCATGCGGCGGAACTCCTGGTTATAGTGTCGAATCTCGTTCTTCCATGGCAGAGTCGATAGCCCCTCGTCTCACCTTTCTTTAGGTCGGCTGTCGTTTTGGTGAGGGCATCGCTCTTTTTATATAGTTTGCAATCGGCGCAGGTGCGTTCGCTTCTTTGCATAACGGTTGGCTGGTGCATATTATAGGCTTTTTTTGATAATACTTCAAAAAAGTAGTGTGGTTTATGGCATAATTACTTTCATGAATCTTAAAGTCGCTATAGTCGGCTTACCCAACGCTGGTAAGTCTACACTTTTTAATGCGCTCTTGAAAAAGCAGGTCGCCGAGGCGGCCAATTATCCGTTTACCACGATCGAGCCCAACATCGGAGTCGTGCCGGTGCCGGACGTGCGGCTTGCGGCATTAGCCCAAGTGGTGGGGGCGACAGAAGGGAAGTTACCACCGATAGTTCCGGCTGTTGTCGAGTTTGTCGACGTTGCCGGTCTGGTAAAGGGCGCTTCCCAAGGCGAGGGTTTAGGAAATAAATTTCTCTCGCATATCCGTGAGACGCACCTCATAGTTAACGTTCTGCGATTTTTTGAAGACCCATCGGTCGTGCATGTTGCAGGCGATATTGATGCCGAGCGTGATAAACAAATTATCGAAACCGAACTTATGCTTGCAGATCTTCAGACGCTGGAAAAGCAGATTGAGCCAAGGATGAACGCGACCAAAGAAGATCTTGCCCGCTGGCAGTATATCGTGAGGCTTAAGGATGGCTTAAACGCCGGTCGCCCCGCCCGAGACGTGATTACTGATCCGGATGAGCGGAAACTCATTCGGGAGCTTAATCTGTTAACGATGAAGCCTATTCTCTACGTTGCCAACGTTTCAGAAACCGAGGCTCCAGGGTCTCACCTTGGAGATTCACTTTGTATCTCGGCAAAGATTGAGGCGGAGCTGGCGAGTTTGTCAGAGGACGAGCAGAAGGCATATTTACATGAGTTATGTTTGGAGGCATCCGGGCTGGATCGGCTGATCGCGAAAGCGTACAAACTGCTCGGTCTTATTTCGTTTTTGACCTGCGGCGTCATCGAGGCGCGCGCCTGGACCATTGAAAAAGGGACAAAAGCCCCGCAGGCTGCCGGCGTCATCCATACGGATTTTGAAAAGAAATTTATCAAAGCAGACGTATGTTCGTTTCCTGATTTTGTTGAAGTAGGGGGCTGGGTGAGGGCAAGAGAGCACGGAAAGGTGAGAAGTGAAGGGAAAGAATACGAGATGAAAGATGGAGACGTAGTGGAATTTAGGATCGGTTCATGATATCATTTCACCCATGACATACGAACTTATGGTATTGGTTGCCCCCTCTCTCGATCTCACCGATGAGAAAGCACAAAAAGCGTTAGTAGAAAAACTTATTGGAGACAAGGCGAGCGTCAAAGACGTTTCCTCACTCGGGAAAAAGAAACTCGCATACCCTATAAACAAGCAAACAGAAGCAACGTATCTGGTCGTAACACTTGAAGGCAATGTTAAATCTGGCGAACTTGATACCAAAGCCAAATTGATGGATGATGTATTGCGGTTATTGTTGACGGTGAAGTGAGGAGGGTATATGTCGTCAAGAAGCTTAAATAAAGTAACATTAATCGGAAATCTCACCCGGGATCCGGAGCTTCGGTATACGCCGACCGGGGCTGCGGTCTGTACGATCGGCCTTGCCACCAACCGATCTTGGGTCACCGACAGTGGTGAAAAAAAGGAAGAAACGGAGTTTCATCGGGTTGTCGCATGGAATAAATTAGCAGAGCTTTGTAGCCAGCTTCTTGCCAAAGGCCGCAAAGTGTATGTGGAAGGGAGACTCCGAACGAGCGCGTGGCAAGCCCAAGATGGTACACAGCGGACGACAACGGAGATCGTGATAGAGGATATGATTCTTCTGGACTCCAAACGGCCGATTGTCAGTGAAGAAGGAGCGCCCGTTGCAGAGGCAAATCAAGCACCGCCTGCGAGTGCCCCGCAACCTTCGCCCGGGTCATCAGGCAAGAAAAAGAGTGAGAAGAAGGATGAAGCATCTCAAGAAGTAACGCCAGCCGATGCACCGGCAGACCCCTCGACAAGCTCAGGGCAAGAGAATGTGAACCCGGATGACATACCATTTTAATTTATGATGAAACGATCAAACAGATTTGTCCGTAAACTGCGTCCCGTTCCAACCAACTGTCCGTTTTGCGCGGCAAAAAGCCTACCGGACTATAAAGACGTAGCAACCCTTTCTAAGTACGTGTCCGAACGGGGCAAACTCTTGGGGCGGGCACGAAGCGGCGTATGCGCAAAGCATCAGCGGCGAGTCGAGACCGCGATCAAACGCGCACGGTACGTCGCATTATTACCGTTTATAGTAAGAGCCTAAGTAACAAGTCAAAATTCAAAGGTCAAAAGTCAAATAATTTTGCCTTTTGCATTTTGACTTTTAACTTTTCATGACATCCCTGCCATTTTCCAAAATTCGCTCATTTGTTCTCATCCTCGCCCTTCTTATTCTTTCGGGTGGTATAGGGTATAGGTTAGGAGAACGAAGAATTTCCATTGGACTTTCAGAAGATCGTCGGCCGGTTATCAAAACCGAGGCCCCTTTAGGGACCGCCGTAGACTTTGGCCTCTTTTGGGATGTCTGGGGCAAAGTTTCCCGGTACTACATCGAGCCCAAAGCGATCGACATCCAAAAGCTCGTCTATGGCGCCATCTCCGGCATGGTGGCTGCAGTCGGCGACCCATACACGTCCTTTTTCCCGCCACAGGAGAACAAACAGTTTAAAGAAGATTTGGGTGGAGCATTTGAAGGTATCGGCGCCCAGCTGGGGCTCAAAGATGGGAGAGTCATCATCGTAAGCCCTCTCAAAGGCACGCCGGCAGAAGCAGCCGGTTTACTCCCGAACGACCTGATTCTTAAAGTAAACGATGAAGAAACTGCCGGCTGGACAGTCGAGCAAGCAGTGAAAGTGATCCGCGGTCCCAAAGGCACGACCGTCAAACTCACCATTTTAACGCCGCTTTCTGTTGCCGGCCCGCGAGATGTCTCGATAGTCCGGGCCACGATCACGGTGCCGTCCGTCACCTGGTGGGTGAAAACTCCCGGTGAAATACAGGAAATCTCCGGAGCGTCTGAGTCGGCGAGCATCATCATGAAGAGCGGACGGATAGCGTATATCAACCTCACACGTTTTGGGGACAACACCAATCTCGACTGGACCAAGTCGGTCGATGCCATCCTTGGGGCAGAAAAAAAGAGCGGGAAACTTGCGGGACTTGTGTTAGATCTTCGCAATAATCCGGGCGGGTACCTGGATGGTGCCGTGTACATTGCAAGCGAGTTTATGCGCGGTGGGACGGTCGTTTCCCAGGTCAATAGTGACGGCACACGTCAGGATTATCCGACGGATCGAAAAGGAAATCTCACATCTATACCGATTGTCGTACTCGTGAATAAAGGGTCAGCCTCAGCAGCAGAAATCGTGGCAGGCGCGCTTCGGGATACCAAACGAGCCAAACTCGTCGGAGAAACGACGTTTGGCAAGGGAACGGTACAAACGCCGTTTGATCTCGATGGCGGTTCCAGCGTCCATATCACGACCGGTAAATGGCTTCTTCCTGGAGGTGATTCGATCAGCGAGAAGGGGTTGACGCCGGATCTTGTCGTCCCTATGGAGATGAGTGCCATGGCAAGTGCCGACGCCCAACTTGCAAAAGCCATTGAACTCCTGCTAGAGTAAAATGATGACAGCGTCTCCTCGGAAACCTCAGAAATTTTTATTGTTTGCGGCTCTCATACTGATTCTTCTTGGTGGGATAATCTCTGCAGGATGGCTGGGGCTCAATTGGTCCACTGTCAATCAACTGCTCCCGTTTCTTCCGAAGTCACCGTCTGTGCCGTCCATCTCTACCTCACTGGATCGGCTTAAGGTCGTCTCCGAGGAAAATGTGATCATTGATGCGGTCGAGAAAGTGTCACCCTCGGTTGTTACGGTTGGGATATCACAAACACGGCGGGTAGGGGATATCTTTGAGTTCAACCCCTTTGATCCGTTTTCACCGTTTGAGCGCCGGCCGGGACGGAGCGAGAAGGTAGAGCAAGACATCGGTAGCGGCTTCGTGATAAGCAGTGACGGCCTGATCGTGACGA
>Ga0209541_10015709_pt1 | contig 11275 bp, 9 predicted proteins | sample RifCSPlowO2_01_FD_184027 | JGI IMG/M metagenome (GOLD analysis project Ga0209541, IMG submission 184027) | Groundwater microbial communities from Rifle, Colorado - Rifle CSP2_plank lowO2_0.1 (SPAdes) (version 2) | ecosystem: Environmental > Aquatic > Deep subsurface > Groundwater | place: Rifle...
CCCCGCCACTGTTCGAGTGGCGGGGGTTAAGAGCAAGGACACTTTCCCGTTCGCTCATGAAAGAGCAGATGAACGAACGTCCTCGCTCATGTTTACAGCTGATTGTGCGGATACAAACCTCTTCGTTCTTTCAAACATGGATGGCTTCGTCCGCGCCGGAACTTTGCGAAACAATCGACGAATCGTCTCGAAAGACATACGCCGAATCGTCTCGCTTTTTAACGAACGCCGGAGACATCATCCTTCACGTCTTTACGACAAGGGCATAATCGTCCCCAACACTTACCGCAGCCGACGACACCAGGCGCTACGTTCACTGACGGACATTCCACGCCACGTCATCGGGCTATCTTCGCTATCGCAAGACATTGCCTTGAGCGTCTCGAGAGACAAGACCAGGGGCGTCTTGCGACTTTTCACCGGTCAGGGAAACCGCTTCCTCCGAAAGACAAACTCCCGATCGCTCGTAAGAGCACCACACTCCTCGTCTTTCGGTACTGCTCCCCACCAGAGAAGCCGAGCTTCTCTGGTGGGGGTTGTTCGCTGGCCAAGAACATGGGACCGAACGTCCCTTAAGACAAAGTCCACGTCGTCCTTGACCGCTTCTAGTCGTTATCGCAAGACACCAGCCTTGGCGTCCCGAGAAACATTACCAGCAACGTCTTGCGATTCATCGCCGGTTAGGCGGCCGCTCCCTCCTTCCGGACGATAGGCAGACCCGTCTCGACGCGCGTCCAGTCCTTCCAGAGGCGCTCGACGAACTTCGTGAGCGTCCGCCAGATCGCCATCTTGTGGATGTGGCCGTCGGTGTAACGCTTCTTGCCATCCACCACGACGACCTCCGGGTGCTTCTCGCGGAAAATCCGCTTGTACTCGCGGTAGCGCTTGCCCCATTCCGACTCCGGCCGGTAGACGAACTGCTGGCCGAGGAGGTAGAGAGCTTGCCGAGCCGCGGGATTCCAGTTGGCAACCTCCCGCATGCGCTTGCGGGCGAAGCGCCCGTCGGGAAGCACGTGCACACCGCAGAACGCCTTGAGCTTGGCCTTCGAGCGCCCAGCTGCTTTGTTGACGCGGCGCTGACGCTCTTCTGGAGTGTTCGCGTCAGTGAAGTCGGGCGAAACCTCGAAGCGCCGGATGTCGCCGATCGGTGACATGAGTCCCGCGGCCAGCACCTCGCCCACTCCCTCGATCTGGACGAAGACTCCCGACCAGACGTCGAGCGCGCGGACGAACTTCTTGAGCCCCGCCTCGCGCCTCGCCTCCTCCGCAAGGAGATTCGTGAGAATCACGTCGTTTGCCTTCTCGCGGTCGTAGGCGTCCTCGATCTTCCCCTCCGGGTAGTGCCCGTCTTCAGAAAGGAAAATCCTCCCGATGACGTGCTGCCGGAGCCGCTGTTCACAGCGGATCCGATCCTTCTGCGTGTCGCGACGCGCGCGATGCGTTTCGCGCATCCGGATGAAGTCGCGGTCGCGCGGCCCCACCCCGTAGAAAAGCTCCGGCTCTTCCGACACGAGACATGCAAGCGTCTTGTGATCGTCGTCCTTCGACGCTTCGCCGCGCCTCTCCTTGAGGATGAATGCAGGGATGCGAAGGATCTTGGTCGGCTTCTCGAGCGACTCGCCCTTCCGCGAAAGCGCGAAGGCAAGCCGGTCGCCCGACCCTCCGAGCACCATCGCGACCATGTCGCCGGGCGCGAGGCCGTCGTAGGCTGCAGGAACCTTCACGGGTCCCTCCTTGCCCTTCTTCGGACGCCTCACGTGGCGCGCGAGGAACTTGTTCAGATCCTCGTCCTCTTTGGCATTGCGCCACTTGACCGGGAAGCGCCCCTCGACGAAATCGAGTTCCGCTTCGTCGTCCTCGAGCTCGAGGATCGAGACGACCCTGCCCGACTCCATGATCGCGACCATGGTCGGGCGCGCCTCCTGCTGTGCCGTTTTCTTGACGCGATGCCGGATACCGATGAACCGTGCCATTGGCACATCTCTTTCTGCCCCGCTATTCGGGACGGTTGGACCCGCGTATAAACATGCGGGCGCGTTGAACTGCAACAAGACGGCGGACACTCCGCTCTACGTTCTCAAAGAACAGCGACGGAACCGTCCACCATCAACAAAAACATCAAGGAACAGAGCAGGCACCGAGATCAACGTTCCTAAGAACAACTGCCATCTCGCCCGCTCAAAACTGCGAAGATACTACCACAAACCTCATATTTTGTCCAATAAAAACCCCGCCCCGACGTTGATCGGATAGCTGGGGTTGAGAGCAAGAACAATCACCTAATCGTTCTTTGAAGAACATCGAGACTAACGCCCTCACTCTTGTTGTGTGGTTTACCCGTTATTATGGGTGTAAGCCCATAGTGAGCGGGTTTGCGGTGGAAACAACTGGGTCGACGTTCTTGCGAACATTGCTTTCAGCGTCCCCATCGCAGTTTTGCGAGACAATCCCATATACACCTCGAAAGGCATCACCCCTATCGTCTCGCGAAAGCTAGAGCAGGACAACCATTCCAACATCCCAAGGGACATACCAAGGAACGTCCAGCTCTCCTTGAGGAGCAATGTGGGTCGCGTCCCGAAGAACATCGCCACTATCGCTCCCTCTTATTTTCAACGTACTTGCCCCGCCTAAATTTGCATCTGCAAATTTTTGGCGGGCGAGGCCTCACACTACATCAATCGTTCCAGAGAACAGTCAAGCATGCGTGAGGCAAAGATTGTGAGGGTACATCGCCCTCATCGTCTCACAAGACAAAACAATGAACGTACCCTCTCTTTACATATTCCTAACACGAACAAATAATATTTACAATATCTCAACTTGGACGTCGGACGTCCAAGCGCTCCGCACTATCTACTACGATATATCGTAGTAGTTCTACTTTTGATAAAAGAAAAATTGATTAACAAATTACCTACTGATACGATATATCGTATCATCTCACGACTGATATAATTTCATTCTCTGGTTCTCTTACACATTAGCGACCAAAAAAAGCTGGGGAAGTTGCCCCAGTTTTTTTGCTTTATGGCAATTTTACATCGTAATTTTGGTCCCCGGGCTTTGCATCATTTTGGAGGTAGAAACTGTTTGGATCTTCGAGTTTAGCCAACAGCGTATATGATTTTGAATTCAAACGTTTATAGGTATACGATTTCCCGGATTGCGGGTCTTTCGGAAGTTTGACGATAAATTCGGGCTCAAGCAGAGAAAGCGACGACGGGTACGAGCTATTTTGGTCGAGAAAGAGTTCGAGCGCAAGCTGGATTTGCTTTACATCCGCAACTCTCCGCGTGTCGCGCCCCCTCATCTGCCCCTCGGCTAAACCTGTAACTGCAAAATCAAATGTCGAATCGAGTACTTGCTTAAAATCATAGGAATCCTTTGGCGCGATAACCGAAATCGGTTCATTGATTTTCGAAAGATTCGTCGTTACGAGAAATTCCGCGACACCTTTTGCGGGAGCATCAGGATCACTTACCGAAGCAAGCGTAGTGAATTTCAAAATATGCTTTGTATTGCGCGATACCCAAATATTAAACTCTGGATTCCCAAGGAGCTCCACGGCCTTGCTGATATCGGCGAGATCCCTGCTTGATAGATCTTTGCCGCCAATTTTTGACATCTCTATGATGAGGCGTTCGAGCGATTGCTTGTCGAGAACTCCTTTAAACCGATACGCGCGCTCGCCTTTTACGAGCTCGGGATATGCGTCTTCCTGCCACTCAACGATTTTCGTCGAATCCCATAGTTTTTCGATCCGCGCAATTTCTTCGCTTGGAGCATCCTGCTGCTTTTTCGTCTCATTAACAATATAGGGTTTGAACGACGCGTCGACAGCAGAAAGCCGCGTCATATAGTCGTTTAACGACTCCTCAATGGTCTCGGGATTAAAACTCACCCAGCGTTTTTTAAACGAATCGGTATCGACGGGTGGAGCAAAACCGCTGTCGCTTAATTCCTTCGGGATACCGGGTAATTTTGTAAACTGAAAGTAGTGGGTACCGTCAACCCCGCGTCCTTCCAATTCAATATCGCTCAAAAAAATATCGCGGGTCTCAAGCGTAAAAAAAATGTCATATTTTGGTTTTTGCATATCGGAGCGGTCGATATCCCCGCGAAAACGAACTGTAAATTTATTTACCGGCAAACGAACGTCCGGCAGTACCGCGGAACTTTGCCCTTGCGGCGTTATGGCGTGGAGAAAAAGCCCGGCTACTTGCGGTATAAAAGGATCTATTTTTTCGCTCACGCGGGCTGGGTTGTCTTTGAGGCGGATTTCAACTTCGGTATCAAAGTGATAGCTCTTCATGTCCTTGAGAGCGCCAAGCGCCGTCGCGAGAACCTGCTTTGGGTATATCTTTTGGTAATACCAATAGCCGCCGCCTGACGCGGATGCGACCAACGCAAGCGCAAGAAAACTCATAATAATTGTTTTCGTATTGATGCGCCGCGGCTGTGAGACTGCGGCAAAACTGCGCTGTTCGCCCGCGGGAGCCGCCTCTTCTTTTACGAGCGTCTCAACAACATTTTCCTGCGAGAAAGATTGCGTGCGAAGCGGTGGTGCTGGACGTTGAGATTGCGCCTGCTGTGGCGACTGCGCTTGTTGTGAAGATTGCAATTGCTGGGGCGGCGGAACCACCGGGCGAATAACGGGTGAGCTGTTTATCGGCTGAGACTGCGGCTCTTTGGAAAGTGACGGTAAAAATGCGGCGTTGCCGAGCGGAGCAGGTTCGTGTTTTTCTATCGGAGGCAAAGCGCTCGCCTGCCGATTAATGGGAATCGATACCCCGGCAGAAAGCGGCGCTACTTTTTTTACTTCGAACATCGGCACTTGAGGTACTGGTTTTTGAACTACTGGAGTTTTTTCTGCAAGCGGTTTTATCTGTGGCTGTGGTTGAGGTTGTTTAATAGTTTGCGCGGGCTCCGCGGGCGGCATTTTAATCACGCGCGACTCAATGAACGAGAGATTAATCTCTTCGGTTGGCCAACCTGATTTTTCGAGCTCGCGACGGATTTCATCGTCACGAAATCCGAGCTTGCGGATTTTTTTTATGTATTCGACGGCATCTTGACGCGCCATAGTATTAGTATTGCAAAATCTCCTGAAATATGCTAGGATGTGCGTAGTCCCGTCGAAGCGGGTTTTTTTATTGGTAATAAACGAAATTATGGATATAGCGATTCTCGCGGCTCTCTGGGGATCATTTCTTCGTACAGTGGACGCGCCCCAGGCGCCAAAAGAGGAACCGGCACAGGTTGAAACGCTCAAAGAGGAATACTCCGTAGTCAAACACTATGTTGTTGAAGTTACCGGCTATTCAAGCCGGGAAGAAGAAACGGACGACACGCCGCATATAACGGCATCCGGCTCAACTGTTGATTGGGGCATCGTTGCGACAAATCGTTACCCTTTTGAGACGCTGCTGCGCTTCCCCGATATATACGGCGATAAGGTATTTGTGGTAAAAGACCGGATGAACTCCCGGTATAAAAACCGCATGGATATCTGGTTTCCGCACTACGAACAGGCGCGCAGATTCGGCATAAAAAATCTCCGCGTCGAGATTATCGAAAAGAGCGCCGCGCGCGAGCTTGCACAAAAATAAGAAAGCAACATAAAAACCCCCGCATCGTGCGGGGGTTTTTATGTTGCAAAATTCTAGATTTCGCCATATACTTTTATATACGTTTTAGGTATTATGGCTCACCCCGATAAAAACTCTTTGGTGGGCGTATAGAGCCGACGCTCCGGTCGGCCTCCCGACCCCAAAGGGCGTAGAGAAAGTAGAGCATTCGCCCGCATCAATTTTGGGCACGTAGTTCAGTGGTAGAACGCTGTCCTGATAAGACAGAGGTCGGAAGTTCGATCCTTCCCGTGCCCACAAAAAAGCCAAAATTAAGGCGGGCAAGCTGATAATGAAGAGGTCGGAGGTTCGATCCCTCCCACACCCACCAATTGATGCTAGAGCGGAGAAAGTAACCGACGTTACTTTCTCCTGACCCGCCTGCCTTGACTTGCAACTCGTTATAGGCAAAAACATTATTGTTCTCCAAATGATAATAAGATAATTTTGTGATAATAAACACAGCAAAGGCAAAGTCGGGCACGGTAATGACGAGGTCGAAGGTTCGACTGTGCCCCGTTTGAAATTGCAACGCAATTTCTATGCGGGGTCCCTTCTTCTACGCCCATAAATAAAAAAACTCCTCGACGTCCGTTGTCTGGGGAGTTTTGCTTTTCTTATTTTGTTGCAGTTGCACTCGGTGGAGGACAGACCTTTGCCTGATATACACCCCACAAAAACGCCGCGGAGAAGAATGTCAGCATAATCGTTGCCCACCCTGAACTTGTTATTCCGAATGCGTACTCTATAGAACTCGCTAGAACAATTGCCGCCGCGAGTATAGAGGTCGCATACCACACGCTCCGCCTTTTAATAAACACGCTCATGAGAATAAGTATGGTCCAGAGAAGCCAGAGAATTTGGGTCACGAGACCCGGCGCGTCAGTCATTTCAGCCTCCTACCTGTTGATGGAGTTTTGTGCGCCGGGACAGCACGATAGCTGTTCCTGCGGTATATACCACTGCACTTCATCAAGCGGAAGGGGCGGGAAATAGGGCTGGTTATTTGCCTCGGAACATGCGTGAATCTGCGCCCATGCGTCATTGTAAAGCGCCTCTATATCGCAAAGCCCGCCGCCACACCGCATGCCACATGTATCGTCTGGGCCAAAAATATTGTAGCCAAGACAAGTTTTTTCTGGGAACCCCATGCAATCGTAATACGTAATAGCTTCCTGTACGAGCGCAACACACCCCCCCGGCCATCCCGGCTGGAGACACCATCCGCATTCCCCGCACGAAATTCCATTCGAGCATTGTTTTTGATCCATCACGACCTTGGCTACAACCGCATCGCGCAATGTCGACATGCTCTTGCACTCCGTATCGTTAACGCATTTCTCGCATTCACCGCAATAACTTGTTGTCGGCTTGCAGAAATATCCCGACGGACCAACGAAATGCATTGGCCTGCACACGCCTCCGAAACAGTTGGGCGCATTACATGGTTCGCCCGAAGGTTTCGTGCAGTCGGTATGAAGACATATAGAACACGACGAGGCCGCGCCGATACACTTAAATGGATCCGGCATCAATACACACCCGAGGACACCTAAAAGGCATGATGCGCAGGCAACCTTGTGACCATAGGTGTTTTCATCGTTGAGACAATTGAGCATCGCCGCTTGTTTGTCGAGACATGTTGAAAGAGCAGGAATCGGCGTTTGCGGAGACAGTGCCCCCGCGATAGGCTGACCACCAGAGTCGTAAAGCATTACAATCGGATTCTGTGCATCGGTAAAGTCAACGCGATACATTCCTGAAACGAACCTAATAGTACCGATAGTGCCAGTGACAGCCTCGATCAGTACTTGACTAAACGGTTCTGTGGCACCTGGCCGCGACATCAAAAGCAACGGTACAACTGAACTAGGTTTCATGAAAAACGCGAAATATACCAATCCGCCAGCTCCATCATCGCATCTCATCGGCATAACCGGAGTCATTGTATAGCCGAGCCACTTGGCTTGACTCCGCATAGCATCGAAAAAATCATCTGACTGCAATGTGCCGATGTACTCCGCGGCAGACAATGCTACACATTGTGACGGCACTTCCATCTGACATGAACCCGAGCATCCGTCGCCGGATAGTGTATTTCTGTCATCGCACTGCTCGCCAGTTTCGATAAGACCGTTTCCACAGTGTGGACCACATGCGTCAAAACAACTTGGGGTATTCCCAACCAACCCGCGAGTACCGCATATGTCGGACGAAGAATAAACATGACAGGTATCCTGCATACAGCATGCGACATATCCCAGCCTGCCGCAGGTTGAGCGCGTCACACTTCTCACGACTTCTTTTCTGCATTTCACCGGCAATTCTCCATTTGCGAGACTGCCTGCTATCACTGCCTTTGCGCACTTCACGTAAGAAGCGCGGCTCACCGCCTGATCACATGGGCACTGTGCCTCAATATTTGCACGAACCTCTTCAATAAAAATGTGCGCGCCTAGATTATCAGAACAAACAGCAAACGCCGGAGAAACAGTCAATATCAACGCAAAAACAATGTACCAGGGCCTTATAGAGGCCATACCAATCCCTCCTTGTAAAAGAGCGGGCTATTGGTAGCTGTAGCATGGCCAATAAAAGGATACAAGGCCAACTGTCAAAGCCCGCAATTTAATTTTCCGCCCAATCATAAAACCCCCTTCCGGGGGGCTTTATGGTTATGCGGCCTTTTTATACTCTGCTGCTTCTTCCGTCTTGAGGATTTTGTACATCCCCGTCCCACAAACAGTGCATTTGCCTTTTGCGGCAGGCCGGCCTGGCTTGATCTCGACGATTTCTATATCTTTCATCTCCCGCTTCTGCTTGCACTGCTTACCCATACAATGACCTTGTAAATTTTTTGCCATATGCCCCTATAGTACCAAACAACACAAAAATCCGCCATCAAGAGCGGTTTTTTGTGTATATATGCGAATAATCTAGAGAATCCATCGAAAGGCCCGGCATCACCTTGCCGAGAAGGAGTCGCTATTTATAAGGCTATACGACTAATACCTGTGGAGTAGTTTATAGTCTATAGTCAGTCGTTTATAGTCGTAAAACTATAAACTATCAACTATTAAACTACCAAACTATTCCCGTCGACCTCGTAAGCATGCCCCGATCTCTCGAAAAGAGCGTCGGGGTTCCGCGAATCCTCGCGGTATCCTTACTAGGAGAAAATCCACGCACAGCTTCCGCTACGCGTGCCTTGTTACGACTTAGTCTTTGTCACCGAGCTTGGCGTGATCCCAGACAAGCTGAAATTTTGGCCATTCCCGGCTCCCCTGACTTGACGGGCGATTATTTTCTCTGAAACTGAGAATTGATGTTCCCACTGTACGGACGGCTTTCCCATATACAGCGAGCCCGATAATAAGACTCTATCGGGTCATTCCCTTTCCTAGCACAAATTTTTGGAGGTCAATAACTATTGACAAGTAAAAACCAATACGGTATCAAGGGATTAAGGAGGTGAAGAATGATTCTTATCTATCTCGCCACCAATCTCCTGCCATTTGTTTTGATCATTGCACTTGCAGCCCTTGCGGGCTATCTGGATCCGAAGACTCCTCCGTAGGGGTCTTCTTTTTCCTCCAAAAATTTGTGCTAGGTACTATGGATGAGCTGACTTCTGATGTCGCGCCTGCCCCGTTAATTCGCCTTGGCGAACTTTTCGGGGTCAGTTGTTTCATTAACACGATCGTCAGATATCCACAGGTCAGTTATAAAACTTTTCCCTGCATCCTTGAAACAGAATAATTTTAGATCTTCGCCATACTCACCACCCAATCATGACTCGATCACTGTTTTTTTTATCAAGGCTGCAGTTTGCTTCCAAATCCTCCGCCGTTTACCTCGCGGTAAACGACTATTTTTCAGCTACACTCCGGAGACGAACCGGAGGAGTGGACTTTTCCGCCCGAGGCGGATCCGCCTTCGGCGGAAACCACTTAGCTTTATAACCTGCTGCGCACTTTTATTGTGAGTACAAGACTCGAGAACGTATTCACCGCAGTATAGCTGACCTGCGATTACTAGCGATTCCAACTTCATGAGGTCGAGTTGCAGACCTCAATCCGAACTGGGGCCGACTTTGATGGGATTGGCTCCGCCTTACGACTTCGCGACCCATTGTATCGGCCATTGTAGCACGTGTGTAGCCCAGGGCATCAAAGGGCCATGCTGATTTGGCGTCATCCCCACCTTCCTCCCCCGCCCTCTAAGCTCTAATACTAGCCTCGAAGATTTCATCAATCCTCAAGACAAAACAATCACAAATTTGTAATTGCTACAGCATAGAGGGCGGGGGCGGTCTCGTCTGACACGTATAACAGACGACGGGGGTTGCGTTCGTTACCCCACTTAAGGGAACAGCTCAAGCCACGAACTGACGACAACCATGCAGCACCTGTGCTTCCGTCCTTGTGAGACATTTTTCCTTTCGGAAAAACTTCGAAAGCATTTCAAGCCCTGGTGAGGTTCTTCGTTTACCGTCGAATTGAACCACATGCTCCACCGCTTGTGCGAGTCCCCGTCTATTCCTTTGAGTTTTAGCCTTGCGGCCGTACTTCCCAGGCGGATGACTTAACGCGTTAGCTACGCCACTGAAAGGGTCGATACTTCCAATAGCTAGTCATCAACGTTTAGGGCGTGGACTACAAGGGTATCTACAATATTGTTACATCAATTCCTAGACGTCCAACGTCTAGGACTGTGGCATGGGCATTTCTGCACCTATTCGCACATGAGTGCGACGGTCCCGATCCCGCGTCTGCGGGATTTAGGGCATGCTCTCCGTATCGCTACATCCCGACGCACCATTAAAATACAATAATGAAGTCGGGACCCCGACTGTAACGTTGGGGGAGTTCGGACTATATCATCCCGCCGGAATTTTTGTGTTGGAGAAAAATGTGAGGATTACTTCGAGAGGTTCTCGTTTCATCCTCGCTCATTCATCAACGTGCAAAAATTTTGGAGGGCTTGGCGTATAGTCTCTGAGGGGTCGCCTAAATTTTGCCTAGCAAAACTTTGGCGACTTCCCTGCTGGTTGTCCGCACCGGACACATTTTCACCATCGGTGGATTGTTTGTGTTAATCTTACTAACTTCACCTTATGTTTTCTTTCAATATCACGCGCTTCTTTCATGGCTGCTTTTTTATTTTTCGCGTCAAGCCAAGCAACGCGCCTGCTACCCAATTTCCAGCGCCCACTCAGCATAATCATTCTTTTCACACGATAGTGAAGCTCGTAGACCTTCATTGATAATCCTCCTGATAGTAGTGCCGGATACTGTCTTCCGGCGTCACTTCCATACTCGTTCAAAAAATATGGAAGCGACGCCAGAAAATCCCGGATTTTCCAGTCCCGCAAGCCTTCCCCCATTTGGACGTCGACGTCCAAATACGTGACCCACGGATCAAGCTCTCTCTAAAAGAGCTGAACATATAGCCTCCCGACGCAACCTCTCGGTTGGTCGGGACCCCGACTTCACTATTATATTTCAAATAGTGCGTCGGGGAAGTTTTTTAACCATGCGCATCCCTGCACATGGGGACTAGTGCCGCACCGGCTTTCGCCAGTTACCCTTGCGGCATGTGTTAATCCTTTTTGATCCCCACGCTTTCGTGTTTCAGGGTCAGGT
>Ga0209541_10015714_pt1 | contig 11272 bp, 13 predicted proteins | sample RifCSPlowO2_01_FD_184027 | JGI IMG/M metagenome (GOLD analysis project Ga0209541, IMG submission 184027) | Groundwater microbial communities from Rifle, Colorado - Rifle CSP2_plank lowO2_0.1 (SPAdes) (version 2) | ecosystem: Environmental > Aquatic > Deep subsurface > Groundwater | place...
AGCTCAAGAAGCTTCTCCTTTTAAATTCCGAACTGTCCAATCCGACCACGGTTCGGAGTTCGCCAAGTGGTTCACCACAACCATCGAGCATCGAGGCTTTGTCCATCGCCACAGCCGAGTCCGAACACCGACCGACAACGGCCACATCGAAAGGTTTATCCAGACATTGCAAAACGATTGTCTTTTCAGAATTCCGAGAACAATGCAGTCCTGGCAAAAAGAAATACCGGAGTTCATCCGGTACTACAATTACGAACGGCCGCATATGGCCTTGGGATACAAAACACCCATCCAAGTGGTCAGAAGCTATTGTTACAAAACACAATTCGGCTCCTAAGGGACGGGATTTATAGTAATATTATACCAAACATAAAATGAGTTAGTTAAAATTTCATAGTTCTAACGTCGTCCAGCCCGCGGAGCAGGGATCTTAATGATAAATAAGAAGGGTATTAATTTTGCTGATGTATCGGCATAGCTATGTCGTGTTGTGTCCGAACTATGCCGATTGATAATGGCATATGTTTTATCCTCCCTTGTCCGTCCGAAGCTCACAAGAGCGAAGGAGGAACAAAAAGGGGCTTAAACTCAAGGTTTAAACCCCCTTCTTCGCTTGTTTATTGACCTACTTGTGTCTTTTCCCTGAAGAACCGCACGGCTTCCCTCAAAAATGCTATATTTTCCAGAATCTCGGCTTCCTGCTTAAAGTCGTATCTTTTCGACCTTCTTTGGTTAGATAGCTTGTAAAGAACCAGCTCGATTTGGGGCAGAAAATGCCAATCCCCCACACTGATGGCACAGCGAACCACCCGCTTGATGTCAACCATCGCAGAATCGGAGATGGTAGAATTCGGCTGGTATGCTTTCACCAGGAATGATTCCAAAAATAGCTTTACAGAAGGCATTTCAATGCTTTGATAAATATGCGACGTTCTTTCCAACTTTCCCACGACAAGCTTAAGGATATTTGACCGGTATAAAAATCCCGGCGAACCGCCGAAATTATTTTGAGTGAGCCCGATGGCAAAATTCATGGCGCGACTGACCGAAGAAGTATTGAAAATATACCAATTCAGCAAATCTTCCCAAAAATGCAGACTCTGCCTTGTTTTCACCTCTTCCTCTTTCAAGTCAAGAATCCGCTGTTCTATCCAATCGGCATGCTGGTCGAAGATTCTGATGGAATCGTCCAGCCAATGTCTTATGATTCCTTGTCTCACCTCAAGCGTTGGATAATCGTCGAAAGCAACCATAGCTTCGTAAACGCTATATCTGACTTTGTTGACGATCCCTTTGATCCCCATTGTTTGCTTGAACTCCTTGATCTTCTCTTTGGCCTCTGTCATTTTGTCCCCCTTTTGACCCTGTTGGGTCTTTTTTTAATTCCGCCTGCTGGCGGATATTTCACAATAACCATTTCAATAACCTCTGTCAAGAACAGAGGGGGTTCTCGTAACACGAGAACCCCCTTTCTTTTTGCTTTGCGCTATAGATTGTTTTGTTCGGCCCAGGAAAGAATGCGCTGAATCTGGAGCGACGAACAATCGCATGTCTTTTGAATCTTGCGGATAAGCGGTTGTTTGTCGACAAGCGCGAACCTAGCGGCCATGCACGCGTCGATCACGTCTTGATTGAATCCGATCGTGATTTCTTTTGCGTTGCCGTTCGAGTCTTTTGCCTGCAGAATCCGCGGCCCTTTTAACTGGGAAATTTTGGTTTCCAATCCAGAAAGCACATCGGACGTTGCCGCAAGAGCTAAGATTTTGTGTTCTCGCTCGGTATCCGGAACATAGTTTGCCAACCATGCCATATGCCGGAATTGCGCTTCATACTTGAGCCACTTTTGCCCGAGCTCGCGGTGTGGCCTGCCGATTTTTACGGCTTGCGGTTCGAGCATGCGTTCTGCTTCCCTTACGGAGATGAAGTGCTTGGAAAGGCCGCTTTGCTTAATGCCATTGAAAAATCTTTCCCAAACCAACGCTCCTCCCCAGGAACCGACATAGGGGGCTTCAATATCAATCGGCGTTATGCATACGTAATCTTCGGGGGTTTCCATGGCGATTTTCTCAATGGCCTTGAGCAGGGTTTCAAGCGACTGTTCCGAAAGCTCTCGCTGGAATGTGAAGAACTCTTTCAAGAAATTCGGTTCTCGCATTACCAGTCCAATCTTACCCGCGTAGCCGATGGCATTATGCTTTGTGATATTGTTGCGGAGAACCATGGCGCCAGGATGCTCTCCTTCGCTGTAGACCACTGAATTGGAGCCTAAAACGAAGAAGCTGAAAGCATAGCGGTGGAATAATTCCCCTTCCGGCACGTAAAATTCTGGGAAGAACCAGCAAAAAACATTAAAAGTCGCGTATCCTCGTCTCATTTCCCACTCACCTTGTCGAGGATGCATGAGCGGAAGGAGCGAGTGGCTATAAGGGGCCCGCAGAAGCTCAACGCACGAGTACGAATCTTTAGATTCGAGAGTTTCTTTCAGCCACGGCATGATTTCAAAGTCAATTCGCTGGTAGCTCATCGACACAGGAACTTCGCTTGCGACGATTGCTTCAATCCCCGCTTTTTCCTTGAACATTTGTCTCCAGCGTTCTGGCGTCACGTTGCTGTGAAACGAATTCCCTGAGAGCGTCAAATGGATTCTACCCATTGTAGAACCTCCTTGTCAAAGTACTCGTTTAGCCAATCTAAACGGCAGTATTAGCGTACATGAAAATTAATCTTTGTCAAGCACGAAAAAACGGCTCAAATCAATGAGTCGTTTTTTTATTGCTCCGCTTTTTCTTTCCGAGCGGCTCTTTTTGCGCTGATTTCGTCCAAAAATACTTTTCTGATGCGGATGTTTTTGGGAGTCACCTCAACTAATTCATCGTCTTTGATGTATTCAAGAGCCTGTTCCAAGCCCATGATTTTGGGTTCTTTGAGAAGTTCGTCATGGGTGTCGCCTTTATTACGATTATTGGAAAGGGTTTTTGTTTTGCCGAGTTGAGGTATGACCTCAAAAAGTAATTTAATAAATACCAATACCACCGTTATCGCCCCAATGATTGTGAGGATATTTTTCCACCAATCTGCTAACAAGTTTAGTATTAGATCAAAATAGTTCATGAGATTTTGCTAAGACACTCAAAATTTGAACATATAAATTTAATCTCCGAATTTTCTTTCAGAATTGCTTGCAGATTTTCAAAGGATATAATCGTTCCACAGTATTTACATTTATATTCTCCGTTCTCGATTCCCATATCCAGACCAAGAGATTTGACCAAATTTTTCAAATCAGCATCATAAACAGCCTTTATCCGCATTTTTTTGAAATGATACGGGAATGAAGTTATGAACCTTTTTATCTTGAAAAATAGAATTTTCATGCGTAGTTAGACGCTATATTAACATTTTTTATCTTTTACCAAATAGGGTCGGAGTATCACCGTTAACGAATTCTTCAAGCCCCAATTCCTCATGGCGCAACTCGTCAAAACCTTCAAAATCGCTCACGCTCGCAATTTCAACCGCTTTGAATCCACGCTTTTCCATTACTTTATCAACCAGGAAGAAAGTTTGGATACCACCTTCTTTTTCCAAAAGTATTAATGCCTTCTTACGATTGTCGATTTGTTTTGCTTCGGCAAGGTGCTTTCCTTTTACGTCAACTATGATCCATTTTCCCTCAATAAACGCAAGAAAGTCTGGATAGAATGGCGCCGGTTTTACCTCAACAGGATATTCGGTCCTCGGATCGTTTCTCACCCAAAAGCTTTTCTTCTTTTTATCCAAAGAGCAAAGATGTTCCAGTGCGTCCGCAACCCATTTTTCAACTTGGGAGTCAAATTTTACGTAGGGCCTTACCGAGAACTTATATCCCTCTACAACAACTCCCTTACCTTGGTATATCGATGGTAGGTCTTGATAGGAGGGATAGAGATTTGTCCACCCGGATTTTTTCCTAACTGTTATTTCCCCATCCACAAAGATATCTTTTACGTTTTTGTTTCGAAAAGTGAAATGACTTTTGAACATCAATTCGAACGATTTTTGGCCATAAAAATCAATGATGCTTTTTTCCAAGGCCTTGAGAGCACGTTTGTAATCAATGGCATAAGCGGTATCAACTCGTATCCCCGCATTAATAATCGCCTCGATTAATTTTTTAGCCGTATCAAAAGAATTATTACCAATAAACGATCCGGTCTGTTCTATGAAATCCAGTGCCCATAGCGCTATATCATTTTTGGGCAGAGTTATCGTCCGCCTTGTCGTCGTCGGCTTATCTTTTTGCAACACAATCTCATCGGTTGTAATTTCAGCATAATCAACCATTGCCAAAACTTCTGGTTTCAAAACCTTTTCACCCCTTGAAAGTCCGCAAATTTCGTTTATAAATGCTATGACGCTTAATGATTTATTTTTCAACGCATCCTCAAAACTCTTTCCAGTAGCGACTGGCTTTATCTGCAAAATAGGTATTTCGTAATCGTCAATTATTTTTCGATTTACTTTGTTTTCTCGGCCTTCTTCTTCGGTTGGCGTTTCGATACTTGCCGGTGACAATTCGAGATTTTCTCTTATCTCTTCGACGATTTTATCAAAACGTCGGCCGTGTTCACAAATCACATGCAAAATCTCGCTTTGTTCTTTCAAGTCATGTCCCAAAACATCAAACTCGCGTTTTTCCTTGTAAAGTCGCAAGCCGCGTCCAATGAGTTGAGCTGCCGCGAGACCGACATTTTCAACGGTATCTCCTAAGACTACGATTGTATAAAAATTGTCGTAATCAACACCTTCGGTAAATATGCGTACTTGATTTACGATTTCCGCCTTGTTATCGTCCAGTGATTGATATTCCGTCCATATTTCCTCGTCGCTTTTGTTCTCGCTATGAATGGTGAAAACTGATTTTGCCACTCGTGACATTTTTTTCATCAGTTCAGATTTATTTTCCAGCACATATCGTCTAATAATTTTTGCGATATCCGTTCCCTCTCTGCCGACTTGATCCAGTACATCATTAATTTCATCACCAACGGAATCCGGCCAATTTTTGAGATAAACATTAACCGCATCGGCATGTTTGATTGATCTTGTTTTAGTAAGCAACATCGCCTTTTTTACGGGAGCATTAACGGCGGTAAGAGATTCACATTTCAATAAGTGTATCAACATGCCCCATACTAATTTTTGTTTGTCGCTGTCGGTTACTTCGTCGGATGTTTTTTCGTCATTTGACCCACAACCGACTGCAAAAATCCTTTTACCATATCCCTCGCTGACGTATCTCTGCATCGGATATTTATAAAGATTATCTTGTCCAAAACTCTCACTCCCGCCTTTTTCAAGAGACGTCGCGGTAAATTCAAGTACTATCCTTGGCAAAAGTTCAAAAATGGCTTCTTTTGTTTTCTTTTGTTGGTAGTGGTGTGCTTCGTCGGAGATAATCACAGGTCGACGTTCTCGCAAAAATTCCATAAACGAAATGGTGTGATTTCCGCTTTTGTCTCGCCATAGAGAATCCTCAAGTGGACGACGCACATACGGAGTGCCCTTCATGGTATTTTCGCCGTCATTTTGTCCTGACGAAGTGGCCTTATCGTAAAACTTCTGCATATTGAACACGTAAAAAGAAATATCTCGTTCTTCCTCATAGTTGCAGGTTTTGTCTCGGTATGAATCTCCGGTTACTAAATTGTAAGTTAAGTTCCATCCGTCGCCAAAAATGCTTTTCACGGCGCGAGGTGTAAAATTATTGATCGTCTTATCAAACAAAATCGTGTTCGGAGTCAAAATAAGAAAATCCTTAAACCCTCTTTGGTATAAATCCAAGATTGCCGCGCCCATCAGTAGCGTTTTACCGGAACCGGTCGCCATTTCAAAACCGACCTTGTGCCACTGTATAATTTTACCTTCGTCGTCCTTTCCCTCCTGTAGCGTTTTTTGTTTTAAGCTACGGCTGTCAAAACCATCTTTCCAAAAAAGCTGGAACGCGCTTAGGGCTTCCACTTGATATGGACGCAGGGCAAACTTGAGCAAGTATTGTGTTTTATCGTAGTTCTCAATCGTTTTTGGCGACGGCGAACCAACGGCGATTTTGTATCGCTGATCCTGGCTTACTAAATCGTAAAATGTTTGCGACTTCGTTTTCATAATAAGTTATATTCTCTCAAAATTGCCGCTGGTATTTTTTTTACCAGTACGCGCTCATCGAGCACTCCGGTGGCACCGAAACGGCGACATTGGTAAAAATCGTTAAGTGTTTGAATTTTTCTTTATCTAATCCAACAACGATTTTTTCGTATAAGTCTTCCGTTAATGTTTTCACCTCTCTTGAAGCGAAAGAAAGGGCAAAATGATAGTGAGTTGATTGGTGCTTGCCGAGATACATATTATCTTTTTCCAGCCACTCGGCTTTCATGGGCCGGTATTGGAAGTGCAGAAAAACTGCTTCCGCCATCTCCTCGGCCTTCAAAGCCCAGTTCATGTCTTGCGATGATTCGCTGGTTATAATATTTTGTAATTTCATATTTTTTATTAGTTTTTGGATTATTTTGTTGATATTTCTTGTTCTAACTTTGGCCCCGTTGGAACACCCCTGATTCTTATGACCTCTTTAAATAAAATATCAAAAGCCCTGCTCAATCGCTTGTCGATTTCTTCCTGATCCGCTTCAATCTGCGTATATTTTATCTCCATTGATTTTAAGCAAAGCTTTTTCTTCATTTTAATCCGAACTAAAAATTTGGTTTTTTAGTCGTTTCAACTGATTAAAATAGCTCTGGGCGTCCACTAATGACTTGAAATCCCAGTATTTTTTCACTTCTGCGTCTATCCCATCGTCCCTTTTTAGAATAAAGAGCACCTTGTTTCTTACGGCCTTATCTAGACCAACTAATTCAAGATTCTGGCAAAGCAAATAAGCCACTAATCCAATATCGTGGCTACGAAAAATTCGCTCTTCGTTCGACTGACCTTTTTGTAATTTTGGGGTCATATAATTGTTTGTTTCTTCGGGAGAAAACTAATTTTATTGTATAGGAACGTAATGGCTTAAAAAACGCATAAATAAGGCAGAAATTATCTTTAAATAAACAAAAAACCGCTTTATTTAAGCGGTCTCAACGGTTATCCCCACTTTAAGTGTTTTTAAGTGATTTTTCTGCTTTGTTTTGTCTTTGCTTAAACGCTTTATCTCCAATCATTTCTATCGGTATCATAGGGACGATGTAATACTCTGTTTTGAAGATTTTAGTCAGGGAACATCCCGTTTGCGTATATAGTTTGCATCTCCTGTTAGTATTGAAATACTCCAAAGAAGCTTTGTAATTTTTTCCTTCAAGTTCTTCCTCCTCTGCAACCATAAAAAGCATCTCCCAACTTGGTTTTGCTTTATCTACTTTTATTGGGTTCTGGTAGTCATCATTTACTACGACTAAAAACTTATCACCATTCTTCGGTTTCACAATATCCAGTTTTTCTATGGGGGCTTTTCTCCCTTTTCCTTGCTTCTTTCCTTTTGACTCTGGCCCCAAGTCGTCAGACGAATCACCTGTGGCCAACTTTTTATATTCTCTACAAAGTTGTGAAAACCTCGGCTCTATCGGTTCGACGAACACGCCTTCGACTATCAGTCCCTTTAATTTAGTATCTTTAAGCGCTTTATTCATTTCCTCGAGGCTACTTTCAACCAACTCAATAGCGCCCATATCTTTGACTTCTTTGAGGCGCAATTGATTTATAGGATACGTTGGTTGGCCATCTTTTATTACGATGATTGGCAAATAAACGTATTTTTCTCCCGAACAAATCTTACCCGCTTCATACTTAATCTTTTGAAGCAGATTATTTATTTCAATACGTCTTTTTCTATCAGCATCGAAAATTTCCATAGTTATTTAGAGTAATTTTCATTGTAATATACTTAATTTTGGCACATTTAACCCCTTTTTTCAATTATCAATTTATGCTATTATTGAATTGTAAAAATTAAATACGTAATTGCCTAACCTTTATAGATTTTCTATAGAGTATGGCATAAAAACCAATCACGGTATCAAGCTCCTCGTCAGAGCACCGTGATTGGTCATATCTCGAAAGAGGTATGGGTCTCGCAAGAGATCGCTGGCGGGGAGCTTTATGTTTTCCGCCAATCCCAAAATTATATGACAGTCTTTTTCTATATCATTATCGGAATTTTTGTTTTATGGCTTGTGGGCGGAGCAATAGCCGCCGCAATAACTGGTTCCAAGAAGAATCGAAAACGATTTGCAGTTGCGATATTTCTAAAACTATCTGATGACGCACAATCAATGTTGCTCGATGTTTTTAAGCTTCATCAGATTAAAAAAATTGACGAAGTTAATAGTATTGTTGGGCAATATACGAATACCGCTAACGAAATTCTGTCCATATTATCACCAGAGAACCGGCTGCAAGAGTTTTCATCTGGCAAGAAATTCGACAGAGTCACTTGGATGGTATATCAAAAGAATTTTATAGAAAATGGTTATTCCGAATTAGCGGCTTCCATATTCGCTGGAATTTTCCTATTTGAACTCGAAGAATTATTAAGTAAGGAAAAATAGTTTATGAAAAAACAAAAAATTCTTATCCAAGCTCTTTTATTAACGTTAATCGGTTCGTGGATAATTTTTTCTACTCAATCTGTCCAGGCGGGATTTTTCGACTGGTTTTCTTGGTCTAAGATAAGATCGATAATTCTTTCTGAAGAGGTTGAATTACCCGCCTCCTCCCCAGAACCACCAGAAGAAATCTCACCCTCAAAAGAAACGGCCCAGGAAGCTCAGCCAGAAACCGCTCCAGAAAAATCTGCGATTATAGATAAAACAACTGATAAAAATAGCTCTGAGCAGGAGATAATTATTCAGAATTTAGAAAATCAGGTCGCAAGCCTCAAAAGTCAGATAAAATCTTTGGAAAAACAAATAGAAGATTTATTATCTAAATCACCTGGATTAAAAGAAATTGTCAAAGAGGTGCCGGTTGAAAAGATAATTTATGTAGACAAGCCAGTTATTCAAGAATGCCCAGTCGTAGAAAAAGTAGGTTATTCGGAGTCATCTTTGACGATTGAAAAACTTGATCTTTCTTCTGATTTTTTGCCTACTATACGGTTGAGTGAGCGCGATTATTTATCAATGTTTACCGAAGCAAAGTTTTGTGCTTTTGAATACTCTCCTCAGCCGTTTGATTTAAAGAAGTTTACTATAAAATTAGTTGGGACTGCGACGAATAATGATTTTCTAAATGCTTCTTGGCGGGGCAAATACTTCTATAAAGTCGGGAATGACACATTGGTTTGGGATCATTTTTATGAAATGATTCCGGCCATCTCTGATTGCGCCGATTTCACTATTCAGATTACCGGAATTAAGAATTCTCACGTTTCGTTTCAGTTTCAAATCACTGAAGATAGTCTAGAGTTTGTCGAGCACGGCGGAGATAAGCGAGCTAAGATAGTTGGCAGTTTTCCTATAAATTCTTGGAAAGTTGAGATAGAACCATAATCTAGGTTTAAAAAACAGACCTATGGTGTTTTATCTAAAATACGAATACGGAGAAAAATGCCCGGTGTTTCGATTCACCATCGCATCAGAGGCAAAAGCACACATCTCGGATAACTTCAATGATGTCGTATGGCTCGCCTGTGCGCAGGAACCGCCGAAAGAAAACGAAGATTCTCCGGATTTCTTTGCTTATGATAGTATTGAGGCGGCAAAAGAAGCGATCGATGAGGCCTACGTTGAAATGGGAGGAACGATCTCGAGCATAGCCAATAACTAATATGAAGAAATTACAAAAAGAGCTTCTTGATTTAATAACGAGGCAATTTAAGTTAGATATTGATTCAGACCACGGTTTGCCTCACTGGAAAAGAGTTGAAAAAATTGGTCAATACTTAACTGAATACACCAAAGCAGACCCCGAAGTCGTTTATCTCTTTTCTTATCTTCACGATTCAAAACGAGAGAACGAAGACCACGACCCAGAACACGGCCGGAGGGCGAGTCTTTTTATTAAGGAGCTATATAATAAAGGCGCAAATCCTTTAACTATTTCGTTAGAGCAATTAAATCAGCTGATTTTCGCTTGTAAGTATCACAGTGATCCGGGGGCCAAGAGCGACGACATCACCATCCAAACCTGCTGGGACGCGGATAGACTGGATTTGTGGCGGATCGGCAATATGCCAAACCCCGTGCTTCTGTATACGGATATTGCCAAAAAAGAGGAAACTATCGATTTCGCGTGGAAATTAGGTAGGAAATAAAATGCCCCTCGGCGGGCAGTTTTTTAATTGAAATTTATCGAAAAAAGGCGTAAGGTTAATAAAGAATGCAAAAAGAAACTTAGGACCCATAAAATCAGCAAAGAGTTTCGTATAGACAAAGCCGAGTTTGAGATATTTCTAAGGCGAATAAGCACTAAATAAAAATATGACCCCAACACAAACAATCCTTAATAAAATCTTCAAAAACCCCGAACAGGAACTTTTGATGTTTGACGATCTCGGTAGGTTGGATATTTACGAAAAAGACGGAGGCAAGTTCTATGTCAAGGCAATTTCAAAAAACGAAGAAGAAAAATTGGTCTACAATGCTAAAACAGGTAAATCCGCTCCTGAAGAAATTGTCCGACAACTTTATCTCATAAAGCTCACGAAGTATTATAAATATCCTAAAAATCTTATCGAACTCGAAAAACACGTCAATTTTGGTAGAGAGATAAAGAGAGCAGATATCGTCGTTTACACGGATGAAAAACTAATTACTCCCAAAATTGTCGTTGAAGTAAAAGCTCCTAACGAAGAAAATGATGTTCAGCAATTAAAATCTTATCTTAATGCTGAAGGAGCAGTGGTCGGAGTAGCGGTCAATGGTAAAAATCAACTAATTTTATATAGACCATATCCAAAAGATTTTGATGATACCCTCGATGATATTCCAGCGTTCGGAGAAGTTCCTGCAGATGTCTTGGCTAAGCGTAAAACACTCAAGGATCTACACGAAGAGGACCTGAAAGAAATCATAAAAACACTCGAAGAGTTGGTTCTCGCAAACTCAGGAGCAGACAGTTTTGATGAGATTTTTAAGCTCATTTACGCAAAACTCTACGACGAAAAAGAAGCACGCACTCGATCAAATCAAGAGCTCTATTTCAGAAAAAGCCCGACAGGAAATCCAGAGGAAACAAAACGCATTATTGACGAACTCCTTGAAGAAGCAAAACAGGAATGGCCTGATGTGTTTGAGCGAAC
>Ga0209541_10015718_pt1 | contig 11270 bp, 10 predicted proteins | sample RifCSPlowO2_01_FD_184027 | JGI IMG/M metagenome (GOLD analysis project Ga0209541, IMG submission 184027) | Groundwater microbial communities from Rifle, Colorado - Rifle CSP2_plank lowO2_0.1 (SPAdes) (version 2) | ecosystem: Environmental > Aquatic > Deep subsurface > Groundwater | place...
AAATAATATCAGATAAAAACACAATCCAAATGCTTGCAGAATTCACAGAAGACTCAAAAAAAAATGTTTGGACTAAAAAACCATTTTACATAATTCCAGGAGTATATTTATTCAGAAGCTATGCAAACATGCAAGCAATGCAAAATCCCCCATTTAGAATAAAAATATCTCCTGACTTGCTTGAAAAAATGCAAGACTGCAAAACAATAAAAGAACAAAAAGAGTGTGGATACCAAATCGCAAGAGAAACCATTCTTGAAGCGAAGAAATACTTTCCTGCAGTTTATGTAATACCGCCAGCAAAAAAACCAGAAGCAATAATTCCCTTGCTCAAGGAAACAGGGCTTGCTTGAACAGAAATGTTTTTATTCAAATAACACAAGAGAGCAGTATGTTTAAAAAAATCAGAAAAATAATCAGATATTTCATCTATTTTGCAGTAATTGCAGCAATAATTCTAGCATATTCAAACAATCGAGCTTACGTTAATGATATTATCCCCATTGAAGATTTGGGAAAAAATGCGTGGTGGGGATTCAAAAGCGCAATTGCAAAACTTAACGTTGTGCCCGACTATGTTCCTACTTTTACAGTGCAAAAACAGCCAAAAACAATAACAAAAGAAACAGGAAAAATTCAAGAAGCAGAAAAACCAACAGCAAATGTTGAGCATTCAATAACACAAAAAAAGGCAGGAAAAGAAACACAATACTGGTTTGACAATAATTACAATCTTGTTTATTCAAACAATAGAGAAACAGAAGCATACTTTGAATATACACGAGATGGTGTGTTACTGAAAATAATTGCAGGAAATAGAGTAATTTCATTTGATTACAACCAAAGAGGAGAGCTCACAAAAGTTGCAGATGGCGAGCAAACAACACAATTAAAATACGATTTTAATGGCGGGCTTAAAAGCGTTGATTATCCTTACGAAAAATTGCTGTTCATGTTTGATTCTTTAGGACACTTAATGACATTCCAACGCGGAGAAGGATATGAAACAAAATTCACATATTATAAAGGCAGATTAAGCGCGTTTATAAAAGATGGAACAACAACAAGAATATTTTACGGCGCAAAAGACATGATAAAAGGCGCTGAAACAGATGACAGCCAACTTGTGCTAAATTACGGCAAAGATAATTTACTCTCTTACTTAGCAGGCTTGAAGTATGGGTTGGGAGAAACAATAAGCTACAATACAAATGATGAAACTGTTATTTCAGCAAATGATGACTCTGTATTCACAGGAGAAACAGAACAGGCAAGAATCAATGCGTTAAACATCTACTTAACTTGCGCAAAATTCAAAAAATTGCCAGTATTATTTGACCCGCTCGCGTATGCTTTGTATGTGAATTATTTCAAACAAGACCTTGTTTCTTACCTTGTGAATAATTATGTTTGCGATGTGGTTTACGACAGAAAAGTGTGATTGTATTTATTTTAATTCCCAAAACTCATTTTTCCTTTGCCAAACTTTTTCATCAATTTCTCAGGACTATCCGCACCTTTAAACATTTTAACCATTTTTTTGCTATGGCGATACTGCTTGATTAACTCTTTAACTTCACTTGAGCTAACACCGCTGCCTTTTGCAATTCGCTCAATCCTGCTAGAATCTATATTCTCAGGGTCTTCTAACTCAGATTTAGTCATGCTATCCATTGCATGCTTCCATTTTTTCAACTTACCTTCCTGAACTTGCAAAGCTTCTTTTGGCAATTGAAGCTGACCCATGCCAGGAATCATTTCCATCAGTTTTGACAAAGAACCCATTTTGCCCATAGCTTCCATTTGATTGTAAAGATCAATAAGAGTAAAATCACCTTTCAAAAATTTAGACTGCATATCTTTTGCTTCCTCTTCAGAAACAGCATCTTTTGCTTTCTCAAGCAAAGCTTCCAAATCACCAATTCCCAAAAGCCTGCCAACAAAACCTTTAGGATTAAACTGCTCAAAATCATCAACTTTCTCTCCAACACCAATAAACTTGATTGGCGCCTTTGTAATAGCACAAGCAGATAAAGCACCGCCGCCTTTTGCAGTTCCATCCATTTTTGTAACAATCACGCCAGTAATTGCGCAAGTCTCATGAAAAGTCTGAGCCTGCTTTTGCGCTGCTTGACCAATATCTGCAGAGATAATTAAAAGATTTTCATCAGGCTTTATCAATTGATTTATTGTTTTTAATTCTGCAATTAAGTTCTGACTTAATGCATCACGACCAGCAGTATCCACAATAATCAAATCAAACTTATTTAGTTCATTCTCAAAAGACTTAAAAATTTTATAAGGGTCATTGACTTTCTTATCAGTAAACACAGGAACATTAATTGCTTTGCCAACCTGCATTAATTGATCCATTGCAGCAGGCCTGTAAACATCCAAACCAACAAGAGCAACTTTTTTACCACGCTTTATAAAATATTTAGCAAGCTTACCTGCAGTTGTTGTCTTGCCACTCCCAAACAAGCCGACAAGCATGATTCTTGCAGGATGCTTGCTTTCAACATTCAACTCTTGTTTTTCTCCGCCCAAGAATTTAACTAGCTCTTCGTAAACAATGTGAATCAAATGCTCTTTCTTTGTCAAGCCTGGCGGAAGCTCATCTTTTAAAGCACGTTCCTTGATTTTTTTTGACAAATCAAGAACAAGAGCGACATTAACGTCGGCCTGCAAAAGAGCCTTCTGAATATCTTTAACCAATTCATTAATCAGCTTCTCATCAACAAAAAGCGCACCAGCAATCTTGCTAAGCGTTCCTTTAAGCGATTCTGAAAGTTTCTCTAATACCATTTGCAAAAACTAAATTTATCCTGCTTATAAAGATATTGCTGAAGAAAGACAAAAGAAAAAAATTATCCCCAAATAATCAATTTATCATCACCGGTTGGCTTTCGACCGCCAGTAAGATCTGCTAATGTTTGGTACTTTTTATCATCTGTAGAGTGTCCAATGATTATCTCAGCGATACTATTTGTGTCTCCTGAATCTTTAGCGTACTCTGTTCCTGCTTTTGAAGCATAATCAGAATTATGCTCTTGAGCAACATATTGATTTAAACCAATTACTGCGGCTAGTGTTGTTGCTTGCATTATTTCTTTAAACATTTTTGCACCTCCAAATTATCTTAATAATCTTTGATATGTTACAAGTATAAAAAGCTTATTAAACTGCAGTTTATAAGCAAGTAAAATGATAGACATGTCTAAAATCATTGACATTATACTGCATCTAGATAAATACCTTAATATTTTAATACAGAATTATGGCACTTGGACTTATGGAATACTATTTTTGATAATATTCGCAGAAACAGGGCTTGTTGTCACTCCATTCTTGCCAGGAGACTCTTTGCTTTTTGCAGTTGGCGCATTGGCAGCAACAGATTCTATCAACATATTTTTTTTGTTTGCAATATTATTAGTTGCAGCAATCGCAGGGGATTCAGTTAATTATAGCATTGGGGCAAAATTTGGAGAAAAAATACTTCCAAAAGAAGACAAATTTTTTTACAAAAAAGAGTATTTGATAAGAACACAAGAATTTTATGAAAAACACGGCAAAAAAACAATAATTCTTGCAAGATTTGTTCCAATAGTAAGAACATTCGCACCATTTGTTGCAGGCATTGGAAACATGAAATATTCAACATTTTTGTCATACAATATTATAGGCGGACTAATCTGGATATCTCTGTTATTATTCGGAGGATATTTTTTTGGGCAAGTGCCATTTGTTAAAAATAATTTCAGCATTGTTGTATTTATAATTATCATGTTGTCAATTATACCGGGCGTAATTGAATTTATTAGGCAGAAATACAAGAGTCAACAAGAATAATGCTATTCTTTCTTTTCACACACTGCTCTTAATTCTTCAAGAGCTTCTTCTAGTTCTTTAACACGATCTTTTGGCTGAACTTTTGCATCGCTGTTTGACATTTCTTTTTCTAACTCTTTTTTTACTTCATCAGGCAAAACATTTAATGAAATTGTATCTTTAATCATTTGATGCCAATTAAATTCATATGGCGCTTGAATGCAACACACTGCTCTTGAAAGAAAAAATTCGTTTTGCAGAGAATACGCAATAGACATTAGCTTTTCTTGCTGTTCTAAAAGTTCTTTTGGATTAAAACCGCGAGCATGAAGCTCATTAATTGCCTCGCAAAACATTTTGTTTGCAGATTCAATCCTGACTTCTTTTATTTCATGATCAAATACCCTGATTTGGCACATTTGCGCAAATAATTCATACTTGCCAACATCTGCAGAAACATTTTCCATGCCATTAACAGGATTAACAAAACCAAACTGCATTTCAATAGCTCTAACAACTTCTTTTGCACTGCCATTTGAATATTTCGAATCTTTCATCAAGCCAATTGCCTTAATCCTCTCTTCAATAAATCTATACCACAAAAACATGTATTCATTCTGGCTCCAACGCTGTTTCTTTGCTTCAAAAACAGAAGGTGCAATAACTGTGCGATTCAACTTTTTTGCAAGCTCATCAGCAAAAACAATTCCTTCCGAAATATTTGGCGCAATTATCTCTTTTTTCAACGCATCCTTATTTTTAGCCAGAAGTTCATCCAAAGTTTTCACACTGTATCTGTCAAGCACATCATAATAACGCTGGCCAGTAGTGACTGGGACACTCGCATAAATAACTCTTTCACCACGAATTGAACGATATGCACTCAGCACTATGTTTATGCTGTCAACTTTCTCTGGCGCACTTTCTGCCAGCAACAACGCATCATTTCCCCAAATACCCATAATACTTGTTTTTTCTGAAATGTTTTTAAATCTTTAGTTTTGTTTCAAGAAATCTCTTCAATCTTTTTGAACACAAACTCTTTCAATTCTTTAGGCCACTTTTTTTCAATCTCTTTTTTGTACTTGTGTATGCTTGCAATAACGTCTTCCCTGATGTTTTTGTCACCATCAATCAATTTAATAATTTCTTGCTTAGCATACCCTGGGACTTTTTCAAGATTCCAAACCAACATTTTTAGCTTGCCAAGCTCTGAATCTTTCTCTTTTTCATTAGCTTCAGCATTCTTCCTCCAAAAATCATGATAGTCAATCGTCTCAGGCTCTTTTGGGATTTTTGAAGCCTTACCTTCCTTAAGACTGATTTTGGCAAGCACCATCTGGTGCATTCGCTGCAAAAATTCATGCTTGTCCTCAATTTTTAAAATATCAAGATAGCCTTGCATTGAAATGTTAAACGCAAAAGGAGTTGGAAGATTTGTTGTAATATCCTGAATTTTCAGCGTGTTGTCATTAATCCACTGAATAACTTTTTTGGTATTCTCTATGTCCATCAAATCTTCAAGCACTTCCCTGCGCGCTTCCTTCAAAACAGAAAAATCATTAGAAATTCTTTTAAGAGCACTCATGAGAATCATCGAGCTGACTTGCTGTCGTCCAACACGCTTTTCCCTACCCATATAATTTCTCAAAATCATCAATGCGCGCGTTGCACAATGCCTGAACCTGCGCTTCAAAACTTCAGAATTTTCAATTGCCCGCCCCATAATCATGCTTATCTTGTCAGGCTTCAAAAGTTTTAATGCTTCAATAGCTTTAAAAGAAGCATCGCCAGAAATGTAAAAACCATTATCATTAATTCCAACTTCAACATCTTTGTGGCTGGTTCTTGAAATAACAAAAGCAACAGCCCTGCTCAAGCAATCATTGACTCTTCTGCCAAACAAAGTGTGAAAAACAATTTTTTTGTCCTTCTGGTCAGAATAATGCTCAACAAGAATCAATTTATCATTAGGAATAAAATTTGCGTAATCATACTGCTCTTTAAAATACTCATGAATAGCTTCGGCAGCATTTTCATCAACATAAAGAAATTCATTAATGAACTTGATAATTTCTGCCTTGTTTTTCTTACTTGCAAAACGCTCAGACATTAATTTTCTAAATCTTCCAATTTCAAGAGCAAGATCAAAACTAAGAGGAAGCATTTCAGAAGCCCAAGAAGGCACAGTTGGAGGACGGTTGACTGTAGCACTAACCTGCGCAACCATTCCTCGAGAAAATTTGAACAGATATGTTTCTCCGCCAAGCACAAAAACATCACCTGGACGCATACGCTCAACAAAAGACTCATCAAGCTGGCCAATAATCTGGTCACCAATCTTAACAGTTATGAAACTTTCATCAGGAATCGTGCCGATATTAGTCATATAAATAACTCTGCCCATCTTGCCGCGCTTTCCAATAGAACCATCCATTCTCCAAATTTTAGCATAAACATGCCTGTCCTGCAAGTCTGCAAATTTTCCAGACAAATAATCAAGAACATCATTAAAATCAGAAATTGGCAAATCTTTATAACAATAACTTTGCTTTATCGTGCTGTACAATGCTTTCTCTTCCCAAACCTGCTCAATAGCCATTCCATCAATGTGCTGCGCAAGAACATCAAGGCAATTTGTTGGAATATGAATTTTGTCAATTTTTTTTTCAACAGCAGATTTCAAAAGAACAGCGCACTCAACCAAATCATCCCTGTCCATAACAATAATTCTGCCCTTTACTTTTTCATGCAGCCTATGGCCTGCCCTTCCTGCGCGCTGCAAGAATCTGGCAACAGATTTTGGACTGCCCAAGCAAATAACCAAGTCAATAAAGCCGATGTCAATTCCTAGCTCAAGCGAAGTCGAGCAAACAACACACTTAAGCTCGCCTTTTCTCAGACGCTCTTCAATATCATGTCGGAGACGTTTGCCAAGACTGCCATGGTGCGCGCCAATATTATTAATGTAATTCTTTGGAAACTTGTTTTTCAAATGGTCAACAACACGCTCAGTTGCGCTTCGAGTATTTGTGAAAATAAGAGTTGTTTTGTGCTGCTGAATCAATTTGTCAATCATTTCATACATTGCAGTGTGCATTTTTTCATGAGGCGTATCAATAAGGTTTTTTGCAGGGCTTAAAACTTGCAAATCAAATTCTTTCAAAAATTGAATGTCAACAATCTTGCAATCTCTACTGCTTCCAACCAAAAATTTTGCGACTTCTTCCAACGGAGCAACCGTAGCGCTCAAGCCAACCCTGCAAAAATGCGGCGAAATATTACACAAGCGCTCAAGAGAAAGCGACAAATGAACACCTCGCTTGTTTTCAGCAAGAGCATGAATTTCGTCAATAATGCACCAGTCAACAGCCATCAATTTCTCCCGAAATTTAGGCGAGGCAAGAAGAATTGCCAAAGATTCTGGGGTCGTGATTAAAATGTGAGGTGGATGCTTGAGCATTCGCTGTTTTTCAGCAGGAGTTGTATCACCAGTTCTGACTGCAACTCTAACTCCTAGCTTTTTGCCAGCAATATCTTCAATCTCTTTAAGAGGCTCTATCAAGTTTTTAAAAATATCATTGTTTAACGCCTTAAGAGGGGAAATGTAAACACAATAAACTTTATCCTGCAAAATGCCTTTTTCTGCAGAATCAACAAGCTCGTTAAGAATCGACAAAAAACCCGTGAGAGTTTTTGTAGCGCCAGTCGGCGCGCTAATGATGATATTTTCACGCTTGTGAATTTCCATTACGCCATACTTTTGAGGCAGTGAAAACTCCTTAAATCTGCCAAAAAACCATTTCTTCACCAAATGATTCAAAATGTTTTCAACTTCGGCAGAAGAATATGGCTTATCCAAATAAGTTACTTTTTGAGCCTCAACCACTCTTCTTTTATGTCTTTTTAGTTTAAAAATGTTTGGCTGTAGAAAGTTTTATATATAAGTATGAATTAATCCTACTTTATGGTAGGAATACAAATAGCGGGAAAAGTTGGTGAGAAAGGCCAGGTTGTAATTCCAAAAGCAATCAGAGACCAATTTCACATAAAACAAGACACTGAATTATTGTTTGATGTAAAAGACGATAATATCATACTCAGAAAAAAAAGAAGCGGATTGGATATTCTTGATGATTTTATAACTGCTGTAGAGAAGAAGAAAAAATTCCCTCAGCATATTGATTGGGATAAAGAATATTATTCGCAGTTTGAATAAAATGACGTTTTACATTGATGCCAACGTGTTTATTTTTGCAACGCTAGGAGATGATATAAGAGCTGTGAAAGCAAAGGAAATACTAAAAAAAGTGGTTCTTGGAGAAATTCGCGCAATTACTTCATCGCTTACAATTGATGAAGTTGTTTGGAATATTTCTAAACAAACCAAAGACAGAAATCTTGCAATAGAACAAGGGTTAAGAATCTTACAATTTGACAACCTTGATGCTGTTAGTGTTGATGCAAAAATTATTCAAAGTGCGCTTGGATTAATGGAAAAATACAATTTGTTGAAACCGCGTGATGCAATACATCTGGCTGTTGCCTTAGCTCATGATGTGTCTGTGATAGTGACTGATGATTCTGACTTTGATGCGATTAAAGAAATCAAGACAAAACATCTTGATTGAAGTATAGCGCAAGGTTAATAAGTGCATTTTGTTATTGGGCTTTATGGATTTAATGAGAAAAATATAATAGCTTTTGTGATGTTCAAAGATACTATGGCTAGAAAAATGTTTACGAAAAAAAGACATTAACTTCATTTATTACAAAATTGGGTCTAAAACCCCACAGCTTTGCTGTGGTGCAATTTTGTAATTCACAAACTTGCTTTTCAAAGCGAAGAATTAAAACGCTAAAAAATCAATGATTTTTGGCGCACCAAAAAATACCATGTATTTTTTTAGTGCTCCGCAGCTCTGCTGCGATTGAGATATAGTGGAAGACTAAGTAGTAATATTAATTTGTAGTCTTCCACTAATAACAGAAGACATCTACTGGCTATTTAATTATGTCTTCTGTTATAATTCTGAGCAGCAAGTTTGTTTTATTTTGGAAAATTAGAGCATCACGATGATATTTATGAAGATTGAATTCACAACTGCATAGCAATATTAAATTTCTCAATATCCACAATCAAGTCGCCAATGCTTCTTAAATGATGCAATGCAACAAGATCGTCATGCTCTTTTAGAACAGTGATTAATTTATTCATCTTTTCACGTATTTTGTCACGCTCATCTTTTAGTTCGCTTGCTTTAAATTTGTCGAATTTGTAAAATAGCTCATAAAAACTTCGCATCAATTTTGCAACATCGCTTGCGAGAGAGCATATTTGAGGAGAAATTTTTGACACATCCCTGTAAAATCTTGAATAACAGTCGCCCATTTGCTCAAGCAATGTCAAAAGAGCATACAAATGCATTGCTCTTTGAATATCGCTTCCGCCTTTTTTGTTCAAAACTCGCAAACAGTAACTTGTTAATGTATTTACGCTGTCATCTCGTCTTTTAAGTAAATTCAAGCTTTCTTTGTCACCTTTTTTTAATGGGATTAAACCGTCTTCAGCCATTCCTAAAATTAATAAAAAAATTCTGCGCAAAAGCGTTTCAAAATCTTCGCTTTCACCTTTTGCAAGCTCTTTTAGAACGCACTTATTTTGAGTTTGTTCAACAATTTCAAAACCAAGCAATTGCTTCACACCTTGTGCAATTGCGTCATAAACTTCTGGCTTTTCAAAATAAAAAATCATTTCTTCATCGCCTCGAATGTACAAATTATTCATTATGACAAAAACAAGACTCTCGCTAAAGCCAATTAAATCAACCTCTGTCTTTTTCTTGCGATTAATCTGGCCAGGACCAACAATTAACTGAAAACCCCGCTGTTCAACTTCAAGCTCGTCACCAGCAGACAATTTTAGCTGCCTAACCCAATTCATAGGCAAACTCATGGTCAAAGTGCCTTTGCCTTGCCGGATTACTTTTCGTCTTTCCATATTTAATTCAAATCTTAATTTATATATAAATATTCCTAAATATATTCCTTGGAGAAAAAGTATATTCTAATAAAGTTCACATAAAAATCAAGGTGAACAAAAATGAGAGTCTTAATTGATATGGATGGCGTTATAGCAGACTTTGAAAAAGGATTTTTAGACAATTGGCGCAAAAAATATCCTGATAAAATAAGCATACCGCTTGAGCAGCGAACAACTTTCCATGCAGAAGAACAATATCCGACAGAACTAAAAAAACTAGCAAGAGCCATCTATGAAGAAAAAGGGTTCTTCTTATCATTACAACCAATTTCTGGAGGCATAGAAGCAATTAAAGAAATGAATAATTCAAGCATAGACATTTTCATTTGCACAAGCCCAATATCAAAATACCAACATTGCGTGCCAGAAAAATATGAATGGATTGACAAACATCTTGGGCAAGACTGGGTCAAAAAAATAGTGATTACTAAAGACAAAACAATAGTTGATGGAAACTTTTTGATTGACGACAAGCCAGAAATAACAGGAGTGAACAAACCATCTTGGGAACAGATATTGTATGAACAACCATACAATGTTTGCGTAAAATACAAGAAGCGAATTACTTGGAAAAATTGGAAAACAATATTTCCACAATACAAACTATTCTATGAAAAAAGCTCTATTTATAATAAAGAAACAGAATGGCATGATTCAAGAATAATCGCTTTTACTGATGATGACGCAATAAATTCTGCGCTGGACAAAATAACAAAATTGGAACTTCATTCAGCATCAACACTAATTTCTAAAGCATATCTTGAAACACAAACTGGCGCTAAAATAAAAGTTTATGACGCCTCTGATGACGAGGCAACATAATGGTGAACTTTTATTTAATCCGCCATGCAGAATGTGAGAATAATCTTGCAAACTATTTGATTGGCGGAAGATCAAATCACAGCCCGCTCACAACAAAAGGAGCGAAACAAGCAGAACTGCTTGGCAGGAGATTAACTGAAGAAAGAGTTAACTTTGATGAAATTTATTCATCAACTGCAGTTCGCGCGCGAGATACTGCAAAAATTGTTGCTGGCAAAATACAATTTAGTGAAGAAAAAATAATTCTTTCCGAATCTTTATTAGAACTTGACCAAGGAGACTGGCAAGGAAGAAAAAAAAGCGAGATATACACTCCAGAAATGCTTGCAATAATAAATCCTGCACAACCCCATTTTAAGGCACCAAATGGAGAATCACAATATGAAGTAGGCAAAAGAATGCTTAACTGCCTTGAAGAAATAATTGCAAACAAAAACGAACAATTAAACGTTGCAGTTTTTACCCACGGAATTGCAATAAAATGCCTTCTAAGAGAACTGCTAAATTTTCATCCAGACAATGTCTACAAGTTGCCAATTGACAATACTTCAATAACTGAATTAGTATATTATGC
>Ga0209541_10015719_pt1 | contig 11269 bp, 13 predicted proteins | sample RifCSPlowO2_01_FD_184027 | JGI IMG/M metagenome (GOLD analysis project Ga0209541, IMG submission 184027) | Groundwater microbial communities from Rifle, Colorado - Rifle CSP2_plank lowO2_0.1 (SPAdes) (version 2) | ecosystem: Environmental > Aquatic > Deep subsurface > Groundwater | place...
TGCCGACCTGCCACCAGTGGATTTACCGCTCAAGCTGCGTGTTTTTTGACGGCAGCAGCCACCGTATCGGCGATTGCATAGAGCGCGGCAAGGAAGGCTCTGCGATAATAGCAACGGAATTCACCAATGTCAACAGCGCAGACAAGCGCTGGGACGGCACATTCCGCTACTCGCGCGACCAGATAGGGGCCAACAGGGCGGAACGCGTGCAGTATGGAAACGAAATAGGCTACAAGTTCCCCAACGACACGCGCAACATCGGGATTTACATTGCAATGCTGCTCGCAGGGATTGCCCTTCCCTACAAGTGGAAAAAGCCCGAGGTTCCCCGCTTCGCATATTTCGCGCTCGGCATAGCGCCGCTCGCGATTGACGCCACCGGGCAAATGCTCGGCTTCTGGGAAAGCACGAACATAGTGCGCTTCATAACAGGCATCATTGCAGGCGCCACTCTTTCCATTTTCATATACGCGATGCTTCACGAGAAAAAATGAACGGCAAAATCAACGGGGTGAAACAATGGGACTCTGGGACTCGATAAAGAACAACCATTTCGCGATGATGGCAGTCTGCTGCATGCTTCCCGTAATAGTAATACTGGGACTTCAGGCAGCAGGCATAACGGGCTGGTGGCTGTTTCCGCTTGCGCTCGTGGTCTGCGTTGGCAGCCACGCAGTGATGATGGCGCTGTCGGCCAAAAAACATGGCGCCAAAACCCAGTTGCCTTCAGCATCGGCAACTGATGTTTCACCTCGCAAGCTCGGTGAAAAGGAGGGGAGCTCATGCCACTAGAAAAAATAAAATCATCATTCGGCAATTACTGGCCCTGGGTTGAAACTATTTTCTGGATAGGGATATTCGGCGTGGCATACATCGCCATGCAGAAGGTGATGCACCCGGGCTGGCAGTTTTTCGGGATATAGCTAAAAAGGAGGCGGTGTTATGAATTGCCGCGGAGCCGGAGGAGGGCACAGCGCGCACACAGGTCACCAGGAACATGAAGAAAAAGGAAGGATAACATGGGTTCAAATAGTGGCAGTCGGGCTGGTGTTAATGTTCTTGCTGGGCATTTTGCTGCAGGTCTGGCATTAGATAGAAAAAAATAAACTGGGTGGTCAAATGAAAAAAGGGACAAAAGACGCGTGCTGCCACAACCACAAGCCGCTCTGGCTGAAGCTCGGGATACTTTTCCCGGCAATCTCGCTTCTGTGCGGGATTCTCGTATACGGCGCGCCGGGGCTTGCAACCTGGCTCTTGGAGCACCTGACGCACAGCAAGTGGCAGTTTTCCATACAGCCCTTTGACGCGGCGACCTTCGCAGCAGGGCTGGTGGCGTGGGCGACAATCGGCGCCCTTGTCGGCTGGGCAGTTTCAAAAATGTGCGACTGCTGCAATGTGAAGTGATTAGGAAGTATCTTGCCATTGGGGCGCATTCTCATGTCATCAATAGATTTATTGCTCTCTGAAAAAGGCGAAACAGAATCCCTTGTGCTGGAAAAGCGGCAGATTGAGGAAAAGCTCATCGCCGCGGCAGGTGGGTCGGACTTCAGCCACATGCTCGACCGGTGCTCTGACCTGTCAGACATGCTGGAGGAAGTTTCGGACATCGCAGCCAAAAGGCACCAGAAAGAGCACGCTGCATTCGACACAAAGGTCAAGTTCTACCGCAGGGCCAGGCGCAAGGCAAAGGACCTTGGCAATTTTGAGATGGAACTGGTCCGGGAATTCGAGTCCAAGCACATTTCGCTTGAGCATGGCCGCAGGATGGTCTCAATAGTCAAGCTCCTGAAGTCAAGGGATGTAGAAAAAGCCAGGCGCGATGCGGAGGAATTCTATCTCCTTCTTGAAATGGGCGCCAGGCTCGAGTTAATCAACGAAGAACTTTCGAGAAAAAGAGTGCAAGCCGAGCGGGCAAGGCGCGGAATTGTTGAGCAGCTTTCAGCACTCGAATGGCTGGGGAATCAGCCCGAGCCCGACCTGGGAAAGGCAGGCAGGCACGAGCAGAAGGCGCACCTCCTAGAAATACTCCAGAAAATCCGGCTCAGCCGCATCTACTCGCTTGAGTCCATGCCGCTTCCAAAGCTTCTTGATGAAATGCAATCCTATCGGCTTTCAGAGCTTGGCTTTCCTGCAATATCCGCGTCTGATGCCGCAAGTCTGTCCTCGTACATTCTCAGGTCAGGCATGGAATCAAAATCGGCCAGCCAGCTTCTTGAGCTTCTTTCGCAGAGGGACGAACGGCTGAAGCACGAATTGCCGGACGTGGCTGCCTTCAGGCGCTGCGTTGGCGGGCGGCGGGCTTTCCTGGAAAAGGTGGCTGACCTCCATGCAACAGATTTCCTTTCCATAGGCTCAAACAGCGCCTCCTCCTTTGCTTACCTGTCGGCGCATTCAGAAGAGGCGGCAAATGCTGCATCCTGGCTCGCTGAACTGGAAAAAACCGCAAGTGAAGACTCGCAGGAATGGGAAAGGCGGCAGCAAATAGCGCGGAAGAAGGCAGAGCTTCAAGGTGCTGAAAAGGCCGGGCTAACAAAATCGCTTCAGGAGCTTGAGGCGCTCTCGAACATTCTTGAGGGCAAAGTTGAGCCAGCAACGCAAACGCAGCAGGCACAGGAAAAGAAAGGGATTCTGCAGTCCATCGCGGAGTTTTTCAAATGAGAAAGAAACTTGGAAAAACCAAAGACGGCAAGGGAATCACGCTCCCTGCAATCATCCTTCTTGTTGCCGCACTTCTTGCATCATACTTCCTGCTTGCCCAGAATCAGCCAGCTCCCCTGCCCGAAGGGGGCATCTGCAGTGACAGCGCAGGCGGGAGCTGCAACATGGGAAACGCGGCGAGCAAGGCAATGCCAAAAACCCCGCAGAAAATGGATGGCAATGCTAGCGCTAATGTTACTGCACAAAATCCAGAGAATTCTTCGCCCAACCAGTCCGCAGTACAAATTCCTCCATCTCTGCAAAACAAAAGCCATGACCAAATTCTTTTTGAGGAGATAAACCTGCCGCAAGGCATCCCGCTCGCTGGCAAATGGCTCGACATTGGACCAAAAATAGTGCAAAGCGGCGCGCTATCCATGCCCGCAGTCACAGCAGCGCTGAGGAGAAACGGCTATCCCATCACGGACGCACAGCTGGGCATACTCCTGAACGGCAGCAACTCTACAATAATAATGGACAGGAACAATTCCCTCTTCCTGCTCTACGCATTCTGGGCATTCGGGCTTGCAAACAAAAACAGCATTCTGGAAAACGGCCCGATGTCCTCAAACAAGTCCTACATACCGTACTTTGCCAGCACTGGCGCATGGACGCTTGGCAACAAAAGCGGGGGTGAACTTTTTGCTGCAAGCAACCTAATAGAACTCGACAGCCTCCAGCAGGTGCTGGTGGAGGAAGTGGCAGGCAGCACCTACCGCCCCTGCTGCGACAACCCGACATCGTTCCCTGACTGCAACCACGGCATGGCCGCGCTCGGGCTTGCTGAGTGGATGGCATACCAGAACGCAAGCAGGGAGGAAATCTACAGCGCGCTTCTTGCCGCAAACTCATACTGGTTCCCGTCCAACTACCTTGACCTGAACGAATATTTCAATGAAAGCAACAGGAGCTGGGGCAGCATCAGCGCAAAGGAACTGCTGTCAAGACAATACTCAAGCGCATCCGGATTTTCAGCCACGCGCAAGAAGATAGAGGAGCTGCCCGGTCCAGTAATAATCCCAGGCGGCTGCGGGGCATAGGGGCGATAGGATGAAAAAAAGAGGGAAGCTTGAAAGATTGGCGGCAGCTTTCTCAGATTGGAAAACCCTTGCGAAAGCCGCCCTCTATGCAGTTGCCATCCTGCTCATTCTTGGCATCCCAACTGCACTAATCCCGAATCCAGTATTCCACAGGATGACGCCCTCAAATGCGCTCGATTATTTTTTCCTCCTCACCACATCGCTTCTTGCAGGAGCATACCTTGCAATTCCCGCGAAAACTTGCCCCCATGATGTGAAAGCCGCAGGAGGCGGTGTCCTTGGGCTGCTCGCATTCGCCTGCCCGATATGCGACAAGCTCCTTGTGCTCCTGCTGGGCACGACTTTCCTGATGGCTTACTTTGACCCGATAAGGCCGCTTCTCGGTGTGATTTCAATAGTGCTGCTGCTTTATGCAATAGATAAGAAGATTGGGAAAAGCGAACGAAAAGAGCTGACGGTCTGATGCATACTCATCAGCCTGAGCGGTTTGCGGACCATCTACGAGTGAAAGCTTTATAAACAAAACTCATAATAATCTACTGTCTAACACATACTAGAATAATGGTGCTGAAAGATGGGATACAAAAAAGAAGAAAAAGTAGGCAGCAAATACGATAGGTTCGAATTCCGTAAAGAGGTTTTCGAGAAGTTCCTTAGGGTTAAATTCGAAAAGGAGCCGGAGAAAATAACTAAGGAAGACTTGCTTGCTTTGAGCCAGAAACACTTTGAGGAAACAAGAATCAAGGTCGAAGGAAGTCCTATCAGCCTCCTTAACTGGCATAGTAGGAGAAACAAGACGGAAGGAACTAAGAAGAATGCTATATTCTCTGTTCTTGATGACCTTGGATACGCTAAAAAGCACCGCATAACTGAGAAAGAGGTTATTGACGAGGCAAGGAAAAAGACGGGGGAGGGAGTTGCAATCTTCAATGACAAGGAGAACAGGCAGAAGGTATTCGAGGCGATGCTGAAGAAGATTTATGGGGAGAAGGAAATAACAAAGGAAGATTTGCTTGCCTTGGGTAAGAAAGAGTTTGAGGAAACGAAAATTGAGGAGAAGGGCAGTCCTATTAGCCTGTTAAATTGGCACATGAAAAGAAATACGAAAGGAGGAAAGAAAAGCAGCGTATTTTCAGTTTTTGAGGATCTCGGATACGCTAAAAAATATATGATAACCGAGAAGGATGTCGTTGCTGCCGCAAAGAAAAGGGTACTTGACGGGAGCCTTATTTTTGATGACAGGAAGAATCGAGAGAGGGTATTCAGAGCAACGCTTGAGAAGATTTATGGAGAGAAGAAGATAATCAAGGAAGACTTGCTTGCCTTGGGATGGACGCAATTCTATAGGACAACAACAATTGATGGGGAGGGAACCCCACATGGACTATACAAATACTATCAGAGAAAAAATAGAGCAGAAAAGAACACTCAGAACATTGGATTTTTTATTCTGAAAGACCTAGGGTATTGTGAAAAGTTTGATATAACTGAAGATGATTATGCAATAGCATTATCCCAAAAACGGTCAGAAAGAACTGGAAAGAGGATAGTTATCATAGATGAAAAAAGAATGGGGATGCCGACGGACACCGAGTTACGGCTGCCTGAGAAACTTTTTGCAGTTTCGGTGGGTGATACAAAAGATATCCAAGTGGTTATGGCTACTACACGCACTGAGAATGGAGCGGAAGAAACTGCTGTTGGACAGAGTCAGGCTACGGGCGGCACACTTTTTGAGCAGGCGGTGCAAAAGCAATATGGCAACATAGAAATTGTCAATGCTACTACGGCATACCTGCGGCTGAAGGAAGGCAAGGTCGGTGAAGAGTTACTGATAGCTTCAAACATCCAGTTCGATGAGATTTACACTCGCGGCATAGAACTTTTGGGTTATGCCTTCTTGACTGACAAGAACATGCTGTTTAGAACCAATGATTCGGATGTTAACCGAACTCTGGGAAACAAGCACTTCACCGTTGTTAGGAGACTGGTGGAGAAAGACGAAGCTAGCAAACTGATGTTTGAAAACCAGCTCTACCCTGCCAGAGCCGCACTCCACGTCCTAGCAGGCTATGCCCGGCTCGCTGGGTCAGCTCAGAACCAGCCTGAGCTTTGGCATGCTGTTGACAAGGCCATGGACTGGATGATATTCATGCGCAACAATGCCATTCTCTCTGAGAAGGAATTTACCTATTTTGGAGAAAAGTACCTGTTGAAAATAGGTAGAATTGAAAACAGGAAAATGAAAGAACTCGGATTTTCAAAAAAATACGATTTGGATGAGGTCAGAAATGGCGTTTTTGCTGGTATTGCGATAAAAAAAATGGAAAGAGACTGGGGGAAAAATCAGAACATCGTCAAAACTGCTGGCAAGAGACTAGAGATTGGAAAAGTTTAGGCTGGAAATCCGTAGCACTTTCCTGCCTCGCGGAAATGAGGTCTTGTCTGGCCAAGTGTTGCCCATCCAGCAGACAGGCGGCTGATGATGCCGTTTACCTAAGCACAACAAGATTCGACATTCCCCTGCGCTTGCGCTCGATTATTTCCTTCTGCTCCATCTTGTCAAGTATCCTGGATATTTTGACTTTCGAGTAGCCAAGCTTGCTTATTATTTCTGACTGGAAGACCGAGCCCTTTGCCGCCTGCAGTATCTCGAACACCTTTTTCTCGTCTGTGTCCAGCTTGGACATGTCAATTTCCCTGCTATCGTGCGCTTTTTGCGCTGCCTTGCCCCCGTGTATGTGCACAATCTGCGGCTCGGGCTTTTTCCAGTAAATCTGGTATGCTGTCCAGCCTGCCACAATTGCAATGACCACTATGAGCACCGCAATGACGGCATTCTGCGTTTCCACCACCTTCTGGTGCGGGCAGTCTGCGCTTGCGTCTGTGCAGCTTCCGATGGCAAGCTCGTTCAGCGTCCTGTTATAGAAGAAAACGGCTGCCACTATGAGAAGGAGCAGCACCACGATTATGCCAAGCATTGTCCTGTTTTCCTGAAACTGCATGAAACTCTCCCTCTTTGAAACCAGTTTCATAGGCATCTATTTAAACGGTTACGGTTTCGTTCGTCCACAAGCGAAAGGTGATGGAATTCCAGTGCCTGCGGGCACTAGCTGCAAATCACCAAAGGTGATTTTCATGGCAATACAGGCATTCAAGGTAAAAGGCATGCACTGCACAAGCTGCGAAAAGCTTCTGCAGATGGACATTGGCGAAATATCCGGCGTCAAGTCCGTTAAGGCAGACCACAAGAAGGGCACAGTGGAAATAGAAGGCGAAGGATTTGATGCTGCGGCAGTAAAAAAGGCAATAACAGCGGATGGCTATTCATTATAGCTGGGCATGGCAGAAAAGCGAGAAACAGCGAATGGCTATTCCGCATGAATTGAGGACGTTTGCATGGCAGAAAACGAAAAAATCTACATAAGCGGGATGGAATGCGCCTCCTGCGAGCGGCTGATCACAAAGGCGGTCGAGTCGGCAGGCGGGCACGTGCAGTCCATAGACGCCAAGACCGGCATTGCGCACATCGATTACCCTGACGGCGCTCTTGACAAGGTAAAGGAGGCAGTGATAGCAACCGGCTACGGGATAGGCGAAAAGAGGGAGCAAGCTGCGGCAGAGCCCTTTGAGCAGGAATTCCGCATCTTCCTCCACAAGCTTTTCTCCGGCGAGCGCGAACTTTGGGCAGAGCGCAAGATAATGGTGATGTCGCTCCTTTCCCTTCTTCTGCTCGCCTCGCTTGGCTTTTTCTTCTACCTTTTCATGTGGCACTCTGTTGCATCCTTCCAGCCAAAAATACCCTTCCTGTTCTACTCCGGGCTTTCCGCAGTCGCAATAGTCGCCTCTCTGGCGCACTACCGCGCGCACAGGTCCGAGTTCACCTGCATGGAAGGCATGATGGTGGGCATGACAATAGGCATGATGGCAGGCTTCCTTTTCGGCGCAATAATAGGCGCGACAAACGGCATGTTCATGGGCGCTGTATTCGGCATGGCAATAGGCATGCTCACAGGAGCATACGCGGGCAAGTGCTGCGGCATAATGGGCGTGATGGAAGGCATGATGGCAGGGCTTATGGGCGGGCTGATGGGAGCCATGACAATCGTAATGATGCTCTCGGACAACCTGCAGATATTCATGCCCATCCTCATAGCATCCTGCCTGGCAATACTCGCCGGCCTGACCTACATGATATACAATTCAGCAGGAAAGAGAGGGGAGCGCAGCCTCATGCCATTCAGCCAGTTTTTCATCATCTCCCTCGCCCTTTCAGTGATAACGGTTGCAATAATGCTGTTCGGCCCGCGCGGCCCGATTACAATATGAAAAATTAAGAGGTGTTTTTGATGAACTCTGAAAAAATATTCTGGGCAATGGTAGTCGTCCTTGTCGCAGGCTTTGCCATGTTCCTCGCATTCGGAGGGCTTGCCGCGCCTGTGAATGCGGCAGTGCAGCAGCAGGCGCAAGCAGCTCCGCAAGCATCCGGAGGGCAGCTTGCAGAAGTGAAAAACGGCATTCAGGAAATTACGCTCACCGTTCAGGGCTCAACATACTATCCGAATCCCATCAGGGTAAAGAAAGGAATCCCGGTGCGCCTCGTGGCTGACATAAGCAAAATGCCAGGCTGCTCCAAAAGCATAATTATCCCCGAATTCGGCATCCGCAAAGTCCTCTCCACAAGCGACAACACCATCGAATTCACGCCCGACAAGTCCGGCACCTTCCAGTTCTCCTGTTCAATGGGCATGTATGTCGGCACCATCGTTGTAGAGGAGGCGGACGGCTCTGTTGCAGCATTCGCAGGAACTGCAAAGGCAGCAGCACCAGCAGCAGGCAGTTGCGGAGCAGGCGGCGGCGGATGCGGCTGCGGCGGCGGTATTTAATAGTCTGGATAAAAAATGCGAGAAGGTGATATGGATGGTGAAGGCAAAATTCAAGGTCGGCGGAATGGACTGCGCTTCCTGCGCGCTTACCATAGAAAAGTCGGTGAAGCAGCTCAAGGGCGTAAAGGAGGCGAAGGCGAGCTTCGCTAACGGCGAGCTCAACGTGGACTACGACCCGCGCGCGGCAAAGCCAGAGGAAATAAGAAAGAAGGTGGAGCAGGCGGGATATTCCCTAATCTGATTCAGCAGGAGTTGGTTATTTTATGAAAAAAGAATTCCGCATCCTAGGGCTGGAAAGCACCAGCGACGCAAAGAAGGCAGAGGCATCGTTGCGCAAGCTGCCAGGCGCATCTGCGGCAAGCGTGAAACTTGACGGTAGCGCATCAGCTGAGTTCACTACCACTCCTCCCAGTTTTGAAAAAATCCGCGATGCAGTAATAGACGCGGGCTTTGACGCAGAGGAAAAAGCAATGGCAAAGGACGCCGAAAAAGAGGCGCGGGAAAAGGAAATACGCGACTACTGGCGCAGGTTTGTAATCTCCCTACTGCTCTCCCTCCCGCTTCTCTTCCTCTTCCTCGAGCACCTCAAGCTCATCACAGTAGAGCTTCCAGAACTTGTGATGACCTACAGCGCGCTCATCCAGTTCCTAATCGCAACTCCTGTAATGTGGGTGAACAGGATAATATTCATCCGCGGCTACCGCGCAATAGTTTACGCGAGAAGCCCCACAATGGATTCCCTTGTTGGAATAGGCGTTGGTGCCTCATACATATACAGCGTGCTCACCACATTCGGCTTCCCAGGCGCGCTTTACTACGAGGTCGGCTCCTTCCTTCTCACGTTCATTGTTCTTGGCAAATACCTTGAAGCGGTTGCACGCGGCAGGACCAGCGAGGCGATAAAGGCGCTCATCGGCCTGCAGCCAAAAACCGCAACCGTAATCCGCAACAAGCGCGAAGTGGAGCTTCCAATAGAGCAGGTGCAGGTAGGCGACATAATAATAGTAAAGCCGGGCGAGAAGATTCCGGTTGACGGCATAGTGCTTGGGGGCGAATCCGCGGTTGACGAGTCCATGGTGACCGGCGAGAGCATGCCTGTCATGAAGAAAAAGGGCGCCACGCTCATAGGCGCAACGATAAACAAGAACGGCGTGCTCACTTTCCGTGCGACCAAAGTAGGCAGCGACACCATGCTCGCGCAAATTATCAAGCTCGTTCAGGATGCGCAGGCAAGCAAGGCGCCCATACAGGAAATAGTGGACAAAGTATCTGCGTATTTCGTGCCCGTTGTCGCAGCAGTATCCATATTGGCATTCTCCTACTGGTTTTTCGCAGCAGGGCAGCCGTTTTCCTTTGCACTTTCCATTTTCATGAGCGTGCTCATCATCGCCTGCCCCTGCGCGCTCGGGCTTGCAACTCCGACCGCAATAACCGCAGGCATGGGGCTTGGCGCGCAGCGGGGCATACTTTTCAAGAGCAGCAAGTCGCTCCAGGCGGTCCAGTCGCTCAACGCAATAGTATTTGACAAGACAGGCACTCTGACAAAGGGCGAGCCCGTAATTACCGACGTGATTCCAATGAAGGGCTTTTCAGAAAGGGAACTGCTCATTATGGCAGCTTCAGTAGAGAAAAATTCCGAGCACCCAATTGCGGACGCAATAGTGAAGGGCGCAACAGCCCGCAAGCTTTCCCTTCTCAAGGTCGCGTCGTTCAAGGCAATAGAGGGCAAGGGCGTCTCCGCAAAAATAAGCGGTGCAACAATCCTTGTGGGGACCTCGCGCCTTCTTTCTGACCACAAGATAAATGGGCTTTCGGCAGCGGAAAAGGCAAAGGTGAAGCTTGAAAACGAGGGCAAGACAGCGGTGCTCCTTTCAGCAGGAGGGAAAGTCGCAGGCGTAATCGCAGTGGCGGACACGCTCAAGGACAGCACACCCGAGGCAGTTTCCGCTCTCCGCAAAAAGGGCTTGCGGGTAATAATGATAACCGGCGACAACTGGCGCACTGCAAAAGCAATAGGAAAGCAGGCGGGTATTGAAGAGGTGCTCGCAGAAGTGCTTCCGCAGGACAAGGAAAAGGAAGTGAAAAAGCTCCAGGCAAAGGGGCTCAAAGTAGCAATGGTGGGGGACGGCATAAACGATGCGCCCGCGCTTGCGGCGGCGGACGTGGGGATAGCAATAGGCAGCGGCACGGACGTTGCAATAGAAACCGGCGACATAGTTCTTGTGAAAAACGACCTCCGCGACGTCGTAACAGCAATAGACCTCTCCAACTTCACCATGCGCAAGATAAAGGAAAACCTCTTCTGGGCATTCGCATACAATATGGTGGGCATACCTGTAGCAGCAGGAATCCTCTTCCCATTCTTAGGCATACTGCTTGACCCGGCAATAGCAGGGGCTGCAATGGCGCTCTCGTCGGTTTCAGTGACTACCAATGCATCATTGATGCGCTTTTATAAATCGCCAATGAGGGAAAAAATAGCCGAGAATGCTAGGTGATTTGGATGAAAGGGACCAAAACAATCTATCTATTGGCATTCCTCTTTGCGGGAATCGGCATTCTTTTCGCGCAATCTGATGCCGACGCCATCGCACAGGGCAAGGCGCTTGTGGACTCCAAAGCCTCCTGCGATAATCTCACCCAGGA
>Ga0209541_10015722_pt1 | contig 11269 bp, 12 predicted proteins | sample RifCSPlowO2_01_FD_184027 | JGI IMG/M metagenome (GOLD analysis project Ga0209541, IMG submission 184027) | Groundwater microbial communities from Rifle, Colorado - Rifle CSP2_plank lowO2_0.1 (SPAdes) (version 2) | ecosystem: Environmental > Aquatic > Deep subsurface > Groundwater | place...
CCTTGTAAAGCACGGCGGCCAAGAATATAGAATTTGGGATGCCTACCGCTCCAAAATTTCTGCTGCAATTAAATTAGGATTGAAAAATTTCCCGCTTAGTGAAAACTCCCGCATCCTTTACTTGGGCGCGGGAAACGGAACTACTGTCTCCCATTTGTCCGATATTTGCAACAGAGGCTTGATTTTTGCAGTTGAAAACTTTTCGCGGCCAATGGTAGACCTTTTGAGATTGTCAAAATCACGCCAAAACATAATCCCGATTTTTGAAGACGCCCACAAGCCGCAGCATTATTCTTCGCTCACCTCGGAGGTTGATTTTATTGTCGCAGATGTTGCACAGCGCGACCAGCTTGATATTTTGACTAAAAACGCAGAAACCTTTTTGAAAAAGGGCGGGATTATTTATTTGAGCGTAAAAGCGCGCTCAATTGATGTTACCCTCACTCCGGACAAAGTTTTTAGCAATATTCTGGCGCAAATGGCTGGAAAGTTTAATATTCTAGAGAGCATAAAATTAGACCCGTACGAAAAAGACCATATGTGCATTGTTGCACAGTTAATTATTTAAATATACAACTGTTTTCCCCTTTTAATGAAAAATTATTTTGGCATAAGGAAATTAATTATTATCTCTTTTGTTGGAATCCTAATTTTATTTTCTCTATCCCCTCTTGCACAAGCCAGCCTCTCCTTGGCGAATCAATTCATTTCCCTGACTATGGACTCTGGCCAAACCCGAAATCCTCTGGAGATTAAAAATTCAAGCGGTGCCCCTTTCTTTACTATAACTCCTAATTTTACCCTGATAATAAACAAATCAGACGGCAATATAGGCCTGCAACTCGAATCCGGGAGCGGGTTTGAGGATGCGAATTATATTGTTTTTTCAGATGGCGGCAATATTTATGCAAAGAATGGCACAACAGGGGCTATTGTAGCAAACGGGACTAATGCCAGCAATGTGATACAGGGAATACTATTCAATCTGACAAAAGATCGGACGTGGAAGGAGCGAGTTGTGTTAAGAGGCAATTTTACTTTGACAACTCCCCTCAATATCTCCAATTATACTATTTTGGACATACAGGGCATACTTTTTGCCACTCCCAATATGGGTTCGGGAAACAGCTTAATCCAGCTGAATAATGTTACTGATGTTGAAATTATTAATGGTGTAATAAACGGCACAAGGCGGGACCAAACAAATAACAATCATGGTATTCTTATTACCGCAAATTCTACACGAATAAAAGTGCAAAATGTGCTGCTCCTTGACATCGGCCTCTATGGAATTTATACCTATGACAGCTCGGATGTAGACATTCTTTATAATCGGCTTATAAATATCGGCGGGCATGGAATAGTTGGTGAAGGTGCTGGGTATAATGCCATAAATGTCAATGCCATTGGCAATAGCATTGATACAACCGGCCTTGCGGGTTCAAATGGAAATCAGAATGGCATTCATTACGAATCAGGTGGCACCACTGGAAAACTTGCCTCAGGTCATATCTCTAATAACTATCTGATCAGAATAAATAAAACCGGGATTGTTTTATCAAAAGCCAATCGCACTCAGGTGATCGGCAATACAGTTATTGGCGGAGGGCAAGAGGGAATAGTGCTGATTGCAGTAGAAAACGGTATTGTATCCAAGAATATTTTAGATAACAATGATGGTGATGCAAATGGCGGATATCAAAATGGAATAAGGATCGATGATGGCGGTCAGGCATCTGGCTCAAAATACAACCTCATAGACGGGAACATAATTTTTAATCACTCTGGCCAGGCAATAGTTGAGAAAGGGAATGCGAATTTCACAATAATTGTGAATAACATTGTTTACAACAACGGAAATCCGTTAATAGCCACAGTTGGCAATCTTACAAAAGTTTTCAACAATCCAGGGTATAATCCAGTAGGCCAGTCAAGCATAACAGTCGGCTCAAGCCCATTCACTTATACAGCGAGCGCATCCACAGAGAACATATACATATCCGGCGGCGTTGTTACAGTCATCGCAAAAATCGGCACTACAATTTTTCAGAATACTAATCACACAGTGCGCTTGCAGCCAAACGAGACTATGACTGTAACTTATAGTTCAGCCCCTACTATGATTAAAGATGTTGATTAATTCTGAAATTTATCAAATGGCATATGCTCCCAAGTATTCTAAAAAAACCGCATTTTTTCTTAGTTGTATTATTTTTTTATTTCTTCTACTATTTGCAATGGCTGCAGTTACCCTTGAACAGAATATAACGTTCAACAGCACAACAAACACAACCTATATTATCGGAGTAAATCTCTCCATTGATAACGCCACTCTAATCAATGAAACGCTGAATTTAACAAATTCCAGCGGCGGCTTTGTTATGTCAGCCACCCCATCTTCCGGGGTTCTGAATGTTACAGTTTTGCAGTTCAATACTACTTACTGGAAAGTTAATCTCACAGGCAGCAATACAAGCGCAACTGTGAATTTCACAGTAAGCAATGCCACTCCGAGCTCATCCTTCCACCTCAAAAAGAGCGGAGCTTTCTCGAAAGCTGTGGCCTCAAATTCTACAGGCCAAATGTACTTCAATTATGATGGCGGTCTTTCAAATGTAACTCTGGAAATTCTTGCATCTTTTGCCAATGGGGCTACTTGTACAATTGGAGGAGAATGCACAAGCAGCTTTTGTGTCCATAGCATCTGCAGGCCAGCTGCGACTTATTGCGGCGACGGGTTTTGTGATACTGAAGAGAGATGCGCTCTTGATTGTGGTGAGGGCTCACCCTCTACTCCAACTAGTAGTGGTAATGAAATAACTTCTTTAAAAGATGCCATAAAAAAACTAGAGGACAAAACTCCGCCAAGACAACCCTATATTCCTAGCTATGGGGAAGGTGGTGGCGAGACTCCTTCTAAGGAGATAGTTGAGAAAAAAATTGAGGCACCAAAAGTTGAAGATAAGTATGGAAAACTTAAAGGTGTTTTTTCGAAGTTTTCTGCAGTTATTAAACAGTATAACCAACTGTTTTTGGCTTTGACTTTAATTTTAGCAGTTTTGGCACTATCTTTAGCTCATCATTTCCTACACCGAAAGAAATAAATTAGCTGTTAATTATTACTTTGTTATGCTAAGAGAAGAATTAATCAAAAAAGTAAGCTCTATTTTGGAAGAAGCCGGCTTTGAAATAGCAAGGCAGCTTTCTCCCAGCTGTTTTGACATTCTTGCGCGGCGCGGGCAAATACTTTTGATAAAAGTTTTGACAAATGCAGATTCGCTTTACAAGGAGCAGGCAGATGATTTGAGAAATGTCGCGGATGTTTTAGGAGCAACACCTTTGCTTGTTGCAGCTCTTTTAAAATCCGAATCTATCCGGCCAAAAACAATCTACGACCGTTACGGAATTACAACAATTAACACTGAAACTTTTGAGGAAGCAATTGCCGGGAAGCAGCTGCCAATTGTCTATGCAAAAAGCGGCGGGTATTTTGCGCATATTAATCCGGATTATCTGAAAAAAGTCCGCGAACAGAATAAACTCTCATTGGGCGAACTTTCCAGAGAAGCCGGAGTTTCAAAAAAATCCCTGCAGGACTATGAGCATGGAAAGGGCGCAGAGATTGAAAATATTTTAAGGCTGCAGGAAGCGCTTGGCGATTTGGTTTTGAACACAATCAACATTTTCCAGTTCAAAGTTGAAAGCCATCCTGAAAAACCGCAGGATTCTGTTTCAAAACGGCTTGAGCAGCTTGGGTTCAAAACAACCGCAGTCCACCACGCGGCGTTTAGGATGATAAGCAGGCACAAAGACGATATTTTGCTCACAGGCCTGAAAAAAGAGGCCCAGCCGAAAAAAGCGCACGATATTCACAGCTCTGCGGAAACTCTGGGCCAGCACGACATGTTTGTCTTGGATCACTCAAAAGCGAAAATCGTGCAGGGCGTTCCGGTTGTCGAGCGCGAAGAGCTGGAAAATGTCATAACTTCCCGCGAACTTTTGAAACTTCTGCGCGAATTAACCCACCGCGCCTAGCAGAAAGTATAAAAGCCAATTACTTTTACCACAAAGCATGACAATTGTTGCAAAAAAATATTTTACAGTTGCCGAGGCAGATGCGATGCTCCCCGATGTCAGCAAAAGCGTTGAAAAATTAATGACAATCGCGGATACTTTGGAAACTTTTGACGAAATAAAACTGGGATTTGAGGATGATTTTGCAGCTGTTGCGCACGAGGTCACTAAAAACAAAAATTTCCACAAGCTAAGCCACGATTTATATGCGGGCATTGAACAGCTGCTGCAGCAGGGCATCATTGTGAAAGACCTGGAAATGGGGCTTGTTGATTTTTTTGCGCAGGTTGAGGGCAAGGAGATTTTCCTCTGCTGGAAAGCCGGAGAGGCTAAAATCGGGCACTGGCACGAGGTAAATGCAGGATTCAAAAACAGAAAACCCATTTCTTCAATCAAGGAAAAGTTCCAATCATAAAGTATTTATACTACTTCTGGTAGATTAAATTGCACTTGTAGTATTTTTTACTAAAAGTGGGAGGAAATTATGGCAACTATGGGACAAATGAACGGACAGCCTGTTGTGATTCTATCTGAAGGGTCACGCAGAACACTCGGCAGAGATGCACAGAGAATGAATATTACCGCAGGCCGCATTGTTGCGGAATCTGTTCGCACAACTCTCGGTCCAAAGGGAATGGACAAGATGTTGGTTAACAATTTAGGCGACGTAGTTATTACAAACGACGGCGCAACAATTCTTAACGAGATGGACATACAGCACCCGGCTGCAAAAATGCTCGTTGAGATTTCAAAAGCGCAGGAAGACGAGGTCGGCGACGGAACAACCACAGCAGTTGTAATTGCCGGCGAACTTCTTAAGCGCGCTGAAGACCTTTTAGACCAGGAAATTCACCCGACAGTTATTGTCCACGGATACAAGCTTGGAAATGAAAAAGCCCAGGAAATTCTAAACAAAATCGCTGAGAATCTTACTCCAGGCGACAAGGAAACACTTTTAAAAATTGCTACAACTTCAATGACTGGAAAGTCAGCAGAGCACGCCCGCGATCCGCTTGCAAAGCTCGCTGTTGACGCAGTTCTTGCAGTTGCAGAGAAATTTGACAACAAAACCGTTGTTGACAAGGACAACATTCAGGTTGAAAAGAAACAGGGCGGCTCTGTAAGCGATTCAGAACTTTTGCTCGGCGTGATAATTGACAAAGAAAGGCTGCACACCGGAATGCCGGAGCGCGTAAAGAACGCAAAGATCGCTTTGCTGGACGCGGCAATTGAAATTAAGGAAACGGAAACTGACGCTGAAATCCAGATCACAGACCCTTCAAAACTTCAGGAATTCCTCCAACAGGAAGAGAAGATGTTGAGGGATATGGTTGAAAAAGTAAAGAAAAGCGGCGCAACAGTGCTGTTCTGCCAAAAGGGAATTGACGATGTTGCACAGCACTTCCTTTCAAAGGCAGGAATTTTCGGAGCCCGCAGGGTAAAGAAATCCGACATGGAAAAACTTTCCCGCGCAACAGGCGCAAGAATTGTCTCAAGCCTCGATGACTTGAGCGCAAGCGATGTCGGCCACGCAGGAAACGTTGAAGAGCGCAAGATTGCGGGAGACAAAATGATTTTTGTAACAGACTGCAAGAATCCAAAGGCAGTCTCACTGCTCATCCGCGGCGGAACAGAGCACGTAGTGGATGAAGCTGAACGCGCAATTGAAGATGCGATCGGCTCTTTAACAGCAACTCTTGAAACTGGGAAAATTGTCGCAGGCGGCGGATCTGTTGAGATAGAAGTTGCAAAGCAGCTCAGAGACTACGCGCAGAAAGTCGGCGGAAGGGAACAATTAGCGTTGAACGCATTTGCAGAATCAATTGAATCTATACCACGAGCACTTGCAGAAAATGCCGGATTGGACCCAATTGACATCTTGGTTGACTTGCGTTCAAAGCACGACGATCCTGCCAACAAGTGGGTAGGGATAGATGTCTTTGACGGAAAGTCAAAGGACATGAAAAAGCTCGGAGTGATTGAGCCTTTGAAGACAAAGACGCAGGCAATTAAATCCGCTTCAGAAGCAACCTCAATGATATTGCGAATTGACGATGTGATATCAGCAAAGTCAAGCTCAGGCGGCGGCATGCCTGGTGGGATGCCAGGAATGGGCGGCCACGGCGAGGACGAATAAGCTGTGAAGTGCTTGAGTAGATAGTAGTTAGTAGATTGTAGAAGGTACGTGTACTATCTACCAAATACCATCTACTATGTACTCACAAACTTTCACAAATTTTTCACTAGTTAGAAGTAACATATAAATACCTACTTTTTGTAATCTATTTATATGGCATCTGAAAGAAGAGATGAACTATACGAGATAGTCCCAACAGAAGCTTATTCTGATATTTCTTTAAGAAGCTCGCAGATTCAGAAGGAGATTGACGAGATTAAGGATGCGATGAAAAGCGCTGTTGGTTTGGCGAAAGTCGAATCCAATGCGCAGGGCATGATTTCTAAAATGCTTGAAATGGTGCAGACTTCCCAAAGGCTTGTTGAACAGGTTTCAAATTCAAACCAGCAGCTCGCACTTAAAGTGCAGGAAGCGCTTGACAAAATGAACCGCACAAACGTCCTTCTTTCTGAAAAATTAAGCACAATTCTTGACGCATTTGCGCAGGCAGGGCAGTCCATGGGCGGCGAAACTGATGAATCAGGGAAAGCATTGCAAAATTTGGGCCATTCAATTGACTTGCTTGTCGGGCAAAATGCTAAAATACTAGAAACGCTCGAATCTATAGACAAGGGCCTAAAGAGAGGAGCAGTAAGGCCTTCGTTGCCAACGCTGTCTCCGCGGCCAATGTCATCTGCGCCGCAGAGAACCCAGAGGGCAGCATTGCCGCCTCAAACATTGGACGAAGGCGGTGTTGAGGATGAATTGCCACCGCCCCCATTTCCACCTTAAGCTGTAATAGTAAATTAAGTGGTGCGTAATGCGTGGTGCGTAACGCATAACGCAAAACTCAAAACACATAACCTCACAAACTTTCACAATCAAATGACCACAAAAACCGATAGAAAAATAATAATTCAGGTAGCAATAATCCTGGCTTTCATATTTGGATTAGTCACTGCATACCTTGGCTGGAAAACCGGCTCTCTCCTGATGGGGCTTATATTTTTAGGCTCGCTGCAAATTATTATTTTGCTCGCAATCTTATTCTTACTTGAAACCCTTGTTGAGCTGATGGAGACAAAACTATGATCATTCGCATAATATTTTCCAAAAAAGGAATAAGCCCGATTATTGCAATAGTTTTGCTGCTTATGATGACAATTGCAATCGGCGGCTTGGCATACACTTTTATCCAGCGTTTCCAGACAAACCTTGAAACAACTGCTGACAACCAGAGTTCTGAAAACATAAAGACTTTCAAGGCAAAGGTAAAAATAGACGGCTACAACACTTCCTGCAGCGGAAATGATTCAACCCCGTGGCTTAGCATCAGGGTTGCTGTAAGAAATGCCGGCACACAGCCAGTAACAAATGCCCAGCTCATTGTTGATGACCAGCTTATTCAGGGCGCTTCCAATGCAACCCTCGGCGCCGGTGTTGCAACCTCTTATTTGCTTACAACAGGCCAGGGAGGCAGCGGCGGGAACCAAACCTGTTCTAAATGGATAAACCAGACAAAGAAACTTGGCCTGTCTTTTGACCAGGGAGCTGTTGAGCGTTCATTCACGATAAGCTGTACAACAGGCAGCTGCTAGTTTTTAGAAAGCTATTTAAAATGCTTTAAACTATTCCCTTTAATCAGAAAAATGAAACTTCAACTGAATCGAAAAGGTATCACTCCCATTATTGCTGTCATACTTCTTTTAATGATGACCATAGCAATTGCAGGTTTGGCTTATACCTGGCTCCAGCGTTTGCAGACAAGCGTGCAATCCGGAACTGAAAATACCAGCACGCAGTTTATTGGCAGCTCAAAGGTGAAGCTTGTTGTTGACGGGTATAACACTACTTGCACTGGAACCAGTTCTGTTGTTCAGGTGAGAATTTTTGGCAGGAATGCCGGAACCGAGCCTGCAAAAAATGTCTATCTCTATGTTGATGATGCGCTTACCAATGCCTCTGTCAACTCCAGCCTCAATCCTGGGGTTTCTACAAGTTGGGGTGGCTGTCAGGGCAGTGGTACTTGTTCAAGCGGCATTCTTATTGCAAGCGGTGAAAGCTGTGCCACTTGGATAAACAAGACTAGGGTCGTAAAGCTGTCTTCTGACGAAATGAGTGCTGAGCGCTCCTACACATTTAAGTGCACAACCGGCAGTTGCTAACAGCTTTTTCGCCCTAAGTAGGCAGAGACGAGTTAGTTTCTAGAAAGATATTTAAGCGAATCCCCAGTAATCACTTTTAAGCATGGACTTTATGCTTAACAGAAAAGGTATTACCCCAATTATTGCAGTCATCCTCCTTTTAATGATGACCATAGCAATTGCCGGTTTGGCTTATACCTGGCTCCAGCGAACGCAGGCAACTATCCAGACTTCTACTGAAAATACAACAATCACACTTTTGGCAGGACTAAAGGTTAACCTGAAAGTTGAAGGCTATAATTCAACCTGCGTTATGGGCGGTGTAGCCGGCGTTCCAAATGCCGCAGATCGCGCTAACCCCAATATTTCTGTAAGAATTTACGGAAGAAATGCAGGAACAGAGCCAGCCCATAATGTTTTGCTCTATATTGACGATGCCCTTTCAAACACAACTGTTAACTCCTCGCTGAATCCAGGTGTTACAACGAGCTGGGGCACTGGTACAGGAAATCTTGTTTTTTCCAGCAACGACAACTGCTCTAAATGGGTAAATAAGACAATAGTAATAAAGATGGCCTCTGATGAAGCGAGCGCTGAAAAATCCTTCACATTTACCTGCACGCAGTATTTTGTTGGCGGAACTTCAACTAGTGCAGTTTGCTAGTTCTACCGCAAACTTAATTTAATAAGGTGATTTAGTTCTTTTCATGCTTAACCAAAATCCAGTAAAGCAAAGCTTTACTGTCTCTTTAAGCCCAAGAACGCGGAAAAGGCTTAAAGAAGGCCAGGTCCCTGAACTAGGCACTGTTCTGATTGTTGCTGTCTTAATTGTGATAGTTGTAATAACTTACACATGGGGCAAAGCGCTTTTTGATGCGCAGAAAACAAGGACAACTGCTGATTACATGTCAGGGAAGCTTTTTGAAATTAAGGGGGCGATTTTGGCAGTTGCGCATGAGGGCGCTAATTCATCAAGAATTGTCAGATTGGATATTTCAGAAGGGCTTTTTTCAATAAATAACGGCACTTTTTGCTCAAACAAGAATATGGACCGAAACTCAATTGTCTTTAACATTACCACAAAAAGCCGGCTTATCGGCTCCGATACTTTTTCCAGCATTGACCCGCTTGAAGCAAACACCAGCTGCGACGCGCCTTATGGAAACAGCAGCGTTGCAATTCTTATGGGCAAATCTGAAAAAGCAGGCAACAGCTATGTGAATTCCTATACGCTATGGTTCAGGAACCTTAGCCAGCCAAACGGCGCCTCAAATAATTTCTATGTGATCAATGTAACCCATACCGGGCCCCAAAAGCTCGGCAGCGGCTCCTCCACCCTTGTTGTTAAGAATCTCGGGACAATAAATTCCAGCTTTACAATTTATACAACTGTTCAGGTTGATATAACATGAAGATTTTGGAAAGTAAACCAAGCGATCAGCGGTCGGCGGTCAGCAATCAGCTGATAGCCGAAGGCCGAAAGCCGATCGCCTCACAACTTTCACAGAATACAAAAGCCGCAAGCGTTATTTTAGAGCAGGTCTTTATTGCGCTGTTCGGGATTATTCTGCTGGTGCTTGTTGTAGTGGCATTCACATCAGTGCGCGACAAGGCAATAGATCATATCTCCGGCGACCAGTATGCGACAGTCGCGAATACTGTCCACAGCGGGCTTTTGCTGGCAAGCAGGAATATGAAGATATCTGAAACAGGGGTTGTCTTTCTGGATATTCCGGACAGGATTGGCGGCTCTTCTTACAGAATCCTTGTTTACAACAACGCTTCGATAATGGTACAAAGCATTTCAAGGAGCAAGAACAGCTCTGTCCAGTTCTTTAATGTGAATGCCAATGTTTTCGGCAATGAAACCGCAACAGGCGGCGGAAGGGTTTACTGGGAATACAACAGAAGCGCCAGGTCAATTACACTGAAGGCTGAAGAAAGGGTAATAAGCAGGTAAGAAGTATTCAGTAATCAGTACACAGTAAACAGTAGCGTTACTGAAAACTGAATACTGTTTACTGATTACTATTCACAAACTTTCACAAAAATGGCCGGATTTAACCTAAAGAAATTTTACAAAAACGTCGCAGTTTCCTACACAAACAGGCAGGCACTGGGAATGGCCGGCGAGCTTCCGGAGCATTTGGAGGAACACGGCGTTTCAAGAGCAGCAGGCGAAGAATTGCACGGGCACTTGGAATCGCATCCTGAACAGGGCACAATTGAAGAAGTTCACAGGGAAGTAAGAACTGCCCTTGAGAGAAAAAAAGAAGGCGCAATTTCTGAAGAAGGCCTGAAGAAAATTGTTGCAGAAGCAATTACTGAATCAAAAAAAGGCTCGGCAAAGGAAGATATTGTCGCAGTTGTGCAGGAGATTTTGAAATCAGAAATGCAAAAACAGGATCTTGCACGCGCATACGCAGCCGGGCAGCAAACGCAAAAGCCTGTTTCAGAATCTCTTTCTGACCAAAAGCAGCAATTAGTCGGGGCGCGGCACATAACTGAAATTGAAATGCCGCTTCCTTCCATGGGAGAAGGCGGAATTGTCAGGCGAAAGCCAATTATGGGCGAGGAATGGCGAAGCATTGACCTCACGCAGACAAATGAAACTTACCCGATCCACTTTTCCGGCGGGAAAATACATGTTTATGCAAACATCCGCTATGACCCAAAAATCGGCAGCCTGATTTACAGGATTATTGAGCCGCAGCTCACTGCAGAGGAAAGGATACAGCTTGATAAAATTGAGGAAACCCTTGTTGAAGAGCTTGAGGTGGATTTTGCAGCCCTCAAGCGCGATACCGGCGAAAAATATCTCCAGGACAAAACAACAGAGGTAATTAATTACTACAGGATTGATATCAGCCCGCGAAGCCGTGAATTATTTGACTATTACATCAAGCGCGACTTTTTGGGATTGGAGCGGGTTGAG
>Ga0209541_10015728_pt1 | contig 11266 bp, 11 predicted proteins | sample RifCSPlowO2_01_FD_184027 | JGI IMG/M metagenome (GOLD analysis project Ga0209541, IMG submission 184027) | Groundwater microbial communities from Rifle, Colorado - Rifle CSP2_plank lowO2_0.1 (SPAdes) (version 2) | ecosystem: Environmental > Aquatic > Deep subsurface > Groundwater | place...
AGTTCGTGTCAAGGGTGTCGCAATCTGGCAGGTTTGGTATGCGTATGCCGGCAAACGTCGCATTACCTGTTATATTCACAGAAGCAACTCTGCCGCCGCCGGATTCCCAGACGGTCATGTTTGCATCCGTATCCGCCCTTACAAGCAGGCGGGACGCATTGATAGTGCCTGTTACATTCACACTGCCTGTTATTACTGTGTTGAATGCTGCAGCTGCATTCTGGGAGCCTATTAACACGGAAATTCCTGCTGTGTCATTGTATACTGCACTTGCTGACGTTGTCCATCCTAAATCTGCTGTACCCTGATCTGCAGCGCAGAAAACAAACAAGCCGGAGTTATTTAACGTGACATTAACAGCCTTGTTACTTCCGCTGCACTGGCCTGACCCTGCCAGGTTTGAAATATTGGTTATTGGCAGATTCTCTATACTCAATCTTGATTGAGGAAAAGAGCCTGTTGTGTTCGCTATTGGCAATGTTATGCTTAATTTCGATTGGTCTAGTGACTGAATCATTGCCGACGTTATTATATTGTTTGGGAAAAGTAATACACCACCAGTAATTAACTGCAGCACCGAAGCACTGACATAGCCTGTCGCATTGACATTGATGAAATTTCCGTTGCGCCAGCGAAGGAATTGCAGGCCAAGATCATAAGAACTATCTGCGTTTGGCAAAAAGTCGCCGAGTGCACGCGCCCCGCTTTTTGTGAAGTTTGTCTGGTTTGCCGTAAACGTATAAGGCACGCTTCCCAGTTCAAAGCGCGGGGATACTGTCTCGTTATTCACTGCAATCTCAAGGAATAATCCATCGTCAAAAGTAACATTAATAGGTGTGTTGTTTCCTAACAGAGCTGAAAAGAGGCCTGTATTGACTGTAAGATTTTCCTGCGGTTCACTCCATTGTATACTTCCGCCTGTTTTCGCGTTATAGATCATGAAAGTTAAATTTGCGCTTGCATTGATGGCAGTGTCATTCAGAAATGTAAGCCTGCCGTTGATGGGTATTTTATTCGGTATTGCATAAGCAGGCAAAACAACAGCTGAAAGAAATGTAAAAATCAGAATGAGCGCAAAGGCCTTTTTAATTATAAACAATTTTGCCATTCCTATGCGGCGGTGAATGATCTTTTTTTCAGCCTCCAGTACAGCTAGGTACTTAGAAGCTGTTGTATAATGCATCCCAAGCTCTCTGGAAATCTCGGAAATAGTGAGGCCGCCGCTTTTTTCTATAAGCTTCAGGATCTTGTTGCGTATGTCCAGTGCCCGGAGTTCCTCTGTTTCATTAACAAGGCTGCTTTTTTTTGCCATTGGCTCAACCTAACAATCGAGAATTCCTTCCTTTTATGGGTTCTCTGTGATTGTATTAACTGATCATATTCATACACTGTATTACTATATAACGTTATTAGTGAACATTATCAGCCCTGTTCTTAAATTTTTCTATTGTAGAAGATAGAGTCTTAGGCAGTACAGGACACGCAGAATTCACAATTATGAGCACTTTGTTATCTTCCTGAGAAGGGACTTGTTTTCCAGTCTTATTGCCTTTCCGATTTTCTGCACAGGTTCAGGGTAAACTGCAAATTTCCCGTCAACGTCTTCATCAAGATCTGTGTCGAAATACGCCTCAAAACTTTCATTTGACCCTTTTTTGACTAGTTTCCTGACTATGCTAGCAAGCCCCCCATGTTTAGATGTGTCAAGAAGGTATTCTACACTATAGTAATAATCTTCCACGTCAAGGTTCTGCAGAATTACAGTATAATTATAGAAGGCCCCCAGTTGATTGTTCCAACCTTCTTCTAAATATGAGCTGACCGCATTGTATTTGGGATAATATGCATAGAGCGTTTCAACCTCATACGGCACTTCTGTAAGGTATTCCTCTTCCACTTCGCGGCAATTTTCCGCGGCTGTTATCTTGCCTGTCGGAATGCCTGAAAAAATTAGCGATACCGTTATTACAAGCAATAGAGCAGCTGGAATAAGCAAAGCCTTGTTTTCTATATGCAAACCTTTTCCAATTTCATGCGGATATACATCTTCGCCATCGACAAGTTCCCTGCCGCAAGATCTGCATTTTTCATCATCAGTAAAATATTTTGCATCGCACCTTCTACAATACCGCATTCTATTAATTAGAATGGGTGATATTTATTAGTTGTTTAACCGATTTTCCGCAAACATGACTGGATGTGACAGTCGGCTACCCTGAACTGTCTGATCTTAGAAAAGGATTGCTCACATTTTCTTCTTTCTTATGCCTGCCTTTCAGTTTGCCGATCATAATAACCAGGACAACTACGCCGGCAATGATAATTACAAGGCCAAGCATATCAGAACTTGCCTGAGCTGGCGTTTGTGGCGGAGCTTGTACAGGTATCTGTTCATCCTCTGGCTGTGGTTCTTCAGGAGGTTCTGTAGATACGGACCCTCCGATAGCGAAGATTGAGAAGCCCGTTGTTTCAGCTAGAAAGTGATAAGAATAGCTTGTTTCGTCAATCCTTACAGTATAAATTGGAGTCCAAGAGGTGTCAACTAAACGATACAATTTTATTGAATTTACATCGATATTATTTTCTTCTATCCATTTCTTGTCTGTCCTGAATTCTATTTTCACAAGCTGCATGTCTCTGCTCACAAAATTTATAGGTTTTATGTTGAAGGCTTTGTAAACTACAGGGCCTTCAGGAAGACTTGTAATGGTTGCTATCTCTGAAGCATCTAACGATAGTGTGTTCTGGTCAGATACTGTTTTCCTACCGGTAAAGTCGATGAAGACCCTGAATATATCGAAATTGGGATATGATACTGTAATGTTTTCTAATGTTTTTGATGAAGAACCCCCACCACCAGAGCTTCCACCACCACCGCCACCTGAACCGCCTCCGCCTCCTGAAACTACTGGTGTTTGACAAACACCACAATCTATGGAGCATAGCGAGCAACTTTCCAGGCTGCTGCAGAAGCTGTCGCCGCAATAGCTGCCGTCCTGAACAGAATATTCAGTGAAATGCGGCACTGTAAACGTCAGGTTTCCGCCTATGAAACTTATTATTCTGCAGTCCGAACAAGTAAAGTTGTTCCTGTATACCAGAGGATTTGAAATTCCTGCAAGGACGAGAGTGACGGTCGCGGAAGCATTAAATGTTGCAAAAAGTTCTGAACGAACTATGACTCTATGAAGAGAAAATTCGATAGCCCTCGTTAGATTGATAGGAACTATTATACCTGAAACATTCTCAAGAAGGCTTATGTTGCTTGTGCCAAAATCCAATCCGCCAACACCTCTTACACCTATCCTAAAAGAAGTGACGCCTGACAAATCAACATCTGAAAGATTCGTACCGAGATCAGGCGAGAAATTACCGGGAGGTATGGGGCATCCATGTCTGCCCACGGCGTATTGCGGCGGGGTGCCGGGACATCTGTCTAAAGTGTCAGGAACACCATCGCCGTCTGCGTCCGGAAAAACAACATTCACGCTTGCATTCAGGGCAATTGTACTGATAGTAGTACCGTTGCTTGTTGCGAGCAGCACTTGTGATAATCTCAAGTCAGACATGCCTTTGTTGGTTGCCCTCAAATATATTGAGGCTATAGTGCCGCTGCCACTAGCGCCGCTACCTATTCTTACAGTGGCAATGTTCTTTATAATACCGGAAGTTGTTGTGTCTATGGTGTCAAGGAAGAGCGTCTGTGCACCTCCCTGCTTCAGGAATGTGCCCTCCTGAGCCCTCTCATATCGCAGCACTGCAGGATTGTAGCTTACGCTTGCCTGAATGCCTGCAAGGCCGCTTATATTATTTGCGACAATATCAACCCTTACCTCGCTGTCCAGTAGCACGGAAGGCGAAGACGGCTGGAGTGCAATAGAATTCGTGACAGTTCTTGGAGCTTGAGCGAAAGCCAGCGGTATTGTAAACAGCGCCAAGAGTGCGAATAACACGATTTCTGCGGGAAGGTCTCTAGTCATTTTATATATTCATCCTGAGCCTTAGCTTTAAAGTTTATCCCTTTCTATCTGCACTATGCCTGATGTAATCACTTCAAAATAATGATTTTCCCCGCGAAAGCCATTTTAAAGTATTGTCTGCAGTATCAATAACAGAGGTGACAACAATGGCAAAGAGAAGAAAGAAAGCAGCATCAAAGAAAGCAGAAAAAGAGGAATGGTAAGTCATATTTAGTCTTTTACTTTTTTCCTTTTTATAGAGTTTCTGTACATCTGATTATTTGTTTTTCAGGCATAACCTTTTATTTCTCTGCAGCCAGATATTAACAATGCTTTACGAAATAAGTCGAGAACCTAGGTTCTCATCCTTATCAACCCCCTCTCCTAACAAAAAATATTAGAATAGATGATGAACATGCTTTACGACGTAATCATAATTGGATCAGGATGCGCCGGTTATACAGGTGCCATATATACAAGCAGGGGCAACCTGAAAACGCTTGTTATAGCCGGCGCCAAGCCCGGTGGCCAGCTCATGCTTACCAGCGACGTCGAGAATTACCCCGGATTTCCTGAAGGCGTTCTCGGCGGAGACCTCATGGACAGGATGCGCCAGCAGGCAGAACGCTTCGGCGCAGAAATAGTCTATGAAGATGCGACAGAGGTTGAATTTAGCAGCAGCCCCTTCAAAGTTATCGCTGACAAAGAGTACGAAGCGAAAAGCGTGATAATCGCAACAGGCGCCTCTGCAAAGTGGCTCAACTTGCCATCAGAACAGCGCTTGATAGGCAGGGGCGTGGCGAACTGCGCTGTATGCGACGCTGCTTTTTTCAGGGACAAATATGTTCTTGTCGTGGGCGGCGGCGACACAGCCGTGGAAGAAGCGCTGTTTCTCACAAAGTTTGCCAGTAAAGTCTCTATAGTCCATAGGCGAGACAGCCTGCGTGCAAGCAAGATAATGCAGGACCGTGCAAAAAAGAACAAGAAGATAGACTTTATCTGGAACAATATTGTGGCAGATATTGTAGGAAAAAGCAGGGTTGAAGCTGTTGTTATAGAAGATGTAAACACAAAGAAACAGAAAAAGATAGCATGCGACGGACTTTTTGTAGCAATAGGTCACGAGCCAAACACAAAGATATTTGCCGGCCAGATAGGTCTTGACGAGAAAGGCTACATAGCGGTCAAGAAAGACGTTTTCAGCAACACAGAAGGCGTCTTTGTTGCAGGCGACGTCGCAGACTACAGATACAAGCAGGCTGTAACAGCTGCCGGCTCAGGCTGCAAGGCGGCGCTTGAAGCGGAGAAATACATAGCATCTCTAAGCGACTGAGGCAAAATCTTATTAACAGCCTTCGACATAATTTAATGGATGGCTGTATACAAAAATTATATAGGCGGCAGGTGGGTTTCTTCCAAGGGAGGACTTTTTGATTCACTAAATCCAGCCACTGAAAAAAGCCTGGGCAAATTCCAGAAAAGCACAAAGCAGGATGTTGACAACGCTGTTTCTGCCGCATGGAAATCTTATGAGAAATGGAGAAATGTTCCTGCACCGAGAAGGGGGGAAACACTGCTCAGGGTCGCGCAGTTGCTCAAGGAAAACAAGGAAAGGCTTGCGCGGCTTGAGACAACTGAAATGGGCAAAGTCCTGGTTGAAGCGCGCGGGGATGTCCAGGAAGCAATAGATGTTTTCGAGTACATGGCAGGAGAAGGACGCAGGCTTCTAGGCAGCACAACACCATCAGAGCTGCCAAAAAAAGCCTGCATGACATTCAGGCAGCCAATAGGCGTTGTTGGCTTGATAACGCCCTGGAACTTTCCGATAGCTATTCCTGCATGGAAGATGTCTGCGGCACTTATCTGCGGCAATGCAGTTGTCTTCAAACCCTCTTCTGATACGCCTTTGTGTGCAATAGAGCTTGTGAATATTCTTGATGCAGCTGGCGTGCCTAAGGGCGCCGTGAATCTTGTCACAGGCTCTGCTGATCCGGTAGGCACTGCAATTGTAAGCCACAAAGATGTTCGCGGCATCTCTTTCACAGGCTCGCGTGATACAGGACTATGGATCACAAGGAATGCTGGAATAAAGAAAGTTGGCCTGGAACTCGGCGGAAAGAACGGCATCATAGTAATGGATGATGCAGACATGAAACTGGCTTTGGATGGGGTTATATGGGGCGCATTCGGCACCACGGGACAGAGGTGCACCGCATGCTCCAGAGTAATTGTGCACCGTAAAGTAAAAGAAAAATTCACAAATATGCTTGTAGAACGTGCAAAGCACATACGCGTTGGAGACGGCCTGAAACCAAGCACTGATATGGGACCGCTAATAAACAAGGCAGCACTGGAAAAAACACATCACTACACGGAAATAGGCAGGAAGGAAGGGGCAAAACTCGTCTGCGGCGGCATAAAACTATCAAAGAAAGGTTTCTTTTATGCGCCAACAATTTTCACAAATGTACATGCCGGGATGCGTATAGCGCGCGAGGAGATATTCGGCCCCGTTCTGTCAATAATTGAAGTATCAAACCTGCAGGAAGCGATAGATGCCATGAACTCCGTGGAATATGGCCTTAGTTCTTCCATATACACCCAAAACATAAGCAATGCATTTGAAGCGATAGAAAAGATAGAAGCTGGAATAACATATGTCAACTCTTCAACAATAGGCGCGGAAGTACACCTGCCTTTCGGCGGCGTGAAGCAGACAGGTTCCGGGCGCGAGGCGGGCATAATGGGCATCGACGAGTTCTCGGAAATCAAGACTGTATATATCGACTTTAGCGGCAAACTTCAGAAAGCACAGATGGATTAATCGATCAAAGATAAAAGGTAGTTATGAAAGTTACTATGGTACTTGTTTCATCATTAAATGGGAAAATAACCAGAAACGATGATACAAACATCAATTTATGGACTTCAAAGGAAGATGCAAAGTTCTTTTCATTGTTACGGGATAAACATAAATTAATTGTAATGGGAAGGAAGACCTATACTTCCATTCATGATAAAATTAAGCTACAGCCTGATAAGTTAAGGGTTGTTTTAACTAAAAATCCTGCTAAATATTCTAATCATGCTAAGAGTGGCATGCTTGAGTTTACAAATGAAAATCCAACTAAACTCCTGAAAAGACTTGAATCGAAAGGTTACAAAAATTGTTTATTGGTCGGCGGAAGTGAGATAACTGCGTTATTCTTACAATCATCTCTTATAGATGAGATATACCTGACAATCGAACCTAAGATTTTTGGTAAAGGCAGATCTATGCTTGCTGAAGATAACTTTGAAATCCAATTAAAATTTATAAGTGCCAAAAAACTGAACAGTCAGGGAACACTACTTCTAAAATACAAAGTTCAGAAATAAAAGGAAATTAAATCACTGTCCACATTTATTTCATGTAATCGTAGAAACCTTTCCCGGTCTTCTTGCCGAGCTTGCCTTCGCGCACCAGTTGAATGAGAAGCGGGCACGGCTTGAAGCGCTCTGATTTATTCTTCAAATTAATTAGGGTGTCAACAACAACGTCCAGTCCAACCAGATCTGCAAGTTCCAGAGGCCCTATAGGATGATTGATGCCCAGCTTCATCGCCGCATCGACGCTTTCAGCGCTTGCGCCGTCGCGCACGCAGAATGCAGCTTCGTTTATCATGCTGAAGACAATCCTGCCTGAAAGCGGGATGGATTCTGTTTCTATAATTGCCTTGAACATCTTTTCAAATGCCGTTCTCGCAGTTCTTGTGGTTTTTGGCGCCGTTGACTTGCTGCTGACCATCTCAAGCACGTTGGAAGAAAAGGGAATTATCAAGTGGATGCCAATAAGCCGTTCAGGCGTCTTTATCGCTTTTGCAAGCACGTCGATCGGTATTGAGGATGAGCAGGTTGCAATAACAGCGTCAGGCCTTGCTATCTTTTCCAAATCTCCGAGAACTTCTTTTTTGACATTCAGCTTCTCGCCTGCAGCTTCTATAATAATGTCTGCTTCTTTGTGGACCTGAATCTCTGTTGATTCTCTGATCTTATGCATCAGTAATTCGCGGTCTGTTGAAGCGATCAGGTTCTTTTTAGCGAGCTGCGCCAAATGAGCACTTACATCTTGCAGGCCCTTCTTGAGATCTGATTCATTCCTGTCGCTGATTGAAACGTCAAATCCGCTTTTGAGAAGCAGTGCGGCAAGACCAGAACCCAGCGTGCCTGCACCTGCTATCCCAATTTTCATTTTAAAACCCTGGTTTGTCAAAGAAACTCCGTGGATTACTCCAAGCATTTCATGCTTTCCTAATGTGGCAAAACTTAAAAACGCGTTTATTGACTAACTTCCACAATCTTGTTCTTTGATTTAAAGCCTTTCAGTATTCTGATTCTGCTTTTGCTAACCTGGAAAAAGCCAGCAAGCATACCTATCAGGGCCTTGTTTGCTTTCCCTTCATGTGCCGTTGCTGTTAAGCAGACCTTAAGCCATCTTTCTTCTTTCTTTATCTCGTTTTTCTTCGAGTTTGGAATTACCCTGACACCTATTTTCATTCAAAGCCGCCGTTAACGCATATTACTTGTCCTGTTACATAAGATGCCTTTCCAGAAGCAAGGAAGGAGACAACATCAGCTATTTCTTCCGGTTTTGCGACCCGGCCAAGAGGAATGTCTTTTACAAGCTCCGTCATGTTGCGGCCTTTAATCAGGTCTGTCATCACATATCCAGGAGCTATTGCGTTGACGCGTATGCCGTATTTTGCCAGCTCCCGCGCAAGAGATTTTGTCAGGCCTATGAGTCCTGCCTTCGAGGTGCCGTAATGCGCATTTCTCGTTGAGCCTTTGAATGCGGCCATGGAAGAAATATTAACAATGACGCCTTTGCTTTGCTTCAGGTAAGGCAGCGCTTCTTTTGCACAAAAAAAGGCGGCGTTCAGATTCACGTCCAGCATATCTTTCCATTCGTCAATTTCCAAGTCTTCGATAGCATTCTTCCTGTTTATGCCTGCGTTGTTAACAAGAACGTCAATGCCGCCAAATCTGCTCACAGCCGCTTTTACCATTGCTTTAACTTGGCCTGGTTGGGACACATCAGCAGCTATGGCAGTTGCTTCTTTGCCCAGTCTCTTGATTTCATTTGCTGTTTCTTCTGCGCCGTCTTTGTCTTTGCTGTAGTTCACCACAACATTCATGCCGTCGCGCGCAAACTGCAACGCTATTGCACGGCCGATGCCGCGCGATGAACCTGTTACAAGGGCTGTTTTCATTATTACCAATCTCTATGAAATGTAAGAAGAATGTTGGCTAAAGCCATATTCACCACGACCCCTATTTCGAAGGAAATCCAATATTCTTTCTACGTCTTTGAATGGTATGGGCTTGTCTGTATCAAAGAAATAGGCATTTGTGCCTTTTATTGACAACAAATTTAATACCCTTACTCCTGATTGTGATATTGCAGCATGGATTTCATCCTGAGGACATAAAGGCTTATCTTTGGCGGTTAATCGATAATAACCGACATAACTAGAAACCATAATTACTGCTTCCTGTTCTTATCTTCCCACTCCTTCGCCTGCTCGTCTGTGATTTCCTTTATCTTTATCACGTTCACGGGGCAGACGGTTTCTGCATCGGGGCTGAACTGGCCTTCTTCAAGAACAATCTCGTATAATCCAGATTCATTGAGAACCGCGCCGAAAAGGTTGACCTTGCCCTCTTCAGGCACCTTTTCCCAGAGCTTCTCGTCCACAGCGGAGCAGGAAAAAGCGCCTATGCAGCCCTCGCGGTCGAATGTAATGAGGAATTTCTTCTTTCCGCCAGATCCGATATTAAATGGTACAGAACCCTTCATTGAAATCACATATCTAATTAACAGAAACGGTTTTATACGTTTTCAGAGCTTCTTCGTCACTCCCTGCTTCGGGCATAATTTGTTCAGCACACATCTGCTGCATTCAGGCATGGGTGCTCTGCATACGGCCCTTCCATGATCTTTCAGCAGATGTGGAAGCTTCTTCCATTGAGTCTTGGGAAACAAATTCATGAGATCCTTTTCTATCTTGTCAGGATTCTTGTTTTTCGTCCAGCCTAAACGATAGGATAAACGAATTACATGAGTGTCGCAGGGTATGCCCACAACTTTATCAAAAGCGTTGATCAGTATGGCATTTGCTGTTTTCCTGCCAATCCCCGGAAGCTCCGCAAGCTCTTCCATCGTCTGGGGAATTTTGCCATTATGATTTTCGGCAATTATATTGCAGCTTGCCTTGATATTTCTGGCCTTATTGCCTGCAAACGAGACTTTACTTACGCAGCTTATCAGCCCTTCTAGATCGGCGCCAGCGTAATCCTTGGCTGTCCTGTACTTCTTGAATAAAGCCGGCGTGGCTGCATTTACTACAGTATCCCTTGCCTGGGCGGATAGGATTGCAGCAACCAAGAGTTCGAGCGGATTGGAAAAATTAAGATAGTATTTTGCCTTAGGATATTCTTTTTGCAATAGCCTGATGACTTGCAGCGCCTTTGAACTATCCATAGATTTAATTCTGCTGATAAAAGCATTTAAGCCGCCGCAAGAAATCTTATTATGCTAGTAAGCAGCGCGGTCGTCAAGAAGGTGTACAAGAAAAGAGAAGCCTGGTCGCATAAAGGACAATTTGGCAGGCTTCTTGTTGTTGGTGGATCTAAACTGTACAGCGGTTCGCCGGCTTTCAATGCCATGGCCGCCTATCGCGCAGGCTGTGATTTAGTTACTATAGCCGCGCCTGAAAGGGCTGCAAACATAGCTGCTTCTTTCGAGCCGGATATCATAGCTTATCCATTGAAAGGTAATTATATTGAAAAGAAGCACGTAAAGGAAATAAGAAAACTCATGGAAACAAGCTCTGCCATGGTTGTTGGCGGAGGGATTTCAAAAGAAAAGAAAACGCTTAGTGCCGTGGCTGCTATTCTAAAAGAAAGTAAGATTCCTACTGTTGTTGATGCAGACGGCCTTTATGCGGTAAAGAAGAAATTAGGCCGGAAATTCTTGCTCACGCCGCACTCGCACGAATTCTTTGTTCTAAGCGGCGGAAAACCAAGCAGATTCGTGAATGAGCGCCTAGGCAAAACAAAAGCATTAGCGGCAAGAATTGGCTGTACAGTGCTCCTCAAAGGGCACATAGATACGATATCTGACGGCACGCAAGTTGCTACGAGCGCAACAGGCAACCCTTACATGACAAAAGGCGGCATGGGCGACACACTGGCAGGCATATGCGGGGCATTGCTTGCGCGCGGTGCAAGCACATTCGATGCCGCATGCTGCGCGGCTTACATAAACG
>Ga0209541_10015729_pt1 | contig 11265 bp, 15 predicted proteins | sample RifCSPlowO2_01_FD_184027 | JGI IMG/M metagenome (GOLD analysis project Ga0209541, IMG submission 184027) | Groundwater microbial communities from Rifle, Colorado - Rifle CSP2_plank lowO2_0.1 (SPAdes) (version 2) | ecosystem: Environmental > Aquatic > Deep subsurface > Groundwater | place...
TCAGTTTTTGGAACTTGTCAAGAACCACTGGTCAAAGGCCGGCGGCATGATGCTATACATCATGCTTGTTCTTGAGCACACTGAATTACGCGCATACTTATATACGGCTGTGGGACAGAAATAACCAATCCTAATTTCTAAGTAAAATTACATACACTCTTTTTCCAATTTGCTTCTTCTGAGCATCAATCTTTGCCCCATTCCCATAGGGAGTGACTCTTCTCTCAAATATTTCTTCTACTTCATCTTGGAGAATTATCTTTCCACCCGCAATTGCTTTGACTTTCCTTGGCATTTTAAGTGTTTACATGTAAACACTTAAATACTTTTCGGTTTTTCTTCTTCATTACCATGATAACTAACAACCAATTAAAGAACACTCTCGTTATGTTGGATGACATAATTGATGAGTATAAGAAAGAGTCTCCTGAACAAAAAAGGGACTGGAGAACGTATGAACAAAGACTGGCTAAACGTCTTAAAACAGCTTATACAGAACTGAAGCCTCTTGTCCAAGAGGCAGTACAATCTTTAGAGATTGTACATGGGGAGACGAGGGGGGTTAAACAGAAATTAACATTAGAGCAGAAAGTTCTCATGCTCTTACTAAAACATCTGGTTGGGAAGAGTAATAGAGATATGGCTCTCATGATTGTAATTTTCTCTTGGCTGACTGACATTGATATAAGTTATAAATCGGTTGAAAGACTTTATTCTGATGATCAAGTTATCTTCGCCTTGCATAACTTACACCAACTAATCTTAAAAAAAAAGATGTTACAGAGGCAGACTGTGGCGGAGACGCCACAGGATATGCTCTTACCGTGAAAATGCATTATGCTACCGAAGCTCAAAAATTGAAAGATAAGATGAAAGAAAATTTTGGAGATAAGAAATCAAGGAAAAAGAGACAATTTGTCTATTCGTTTAACTTAATGGATATCAAGACGAGAATGTACCTTGGTTGTGGAACCAGTTTTAAGAGTGAAAAAGATGCATTTCACAAAGCAAGTGAAATGATTCAAAAAACAGGAGTAAAAATAAACAGTTTACGGTTAGACAAATATTACAGCAATAAAGGAGACGTCACTTTGTGCCAAGAATTGTTTGGCAAAACAAAAATGTATTTGATTCCAAAATCAAATGCGATAGTAGGGGGGTTTGAGTGGAACAAGATGTTAGCTAGACTCGTTGAGAATGTAAAAGAATATCTCAAAGAATATTATCAGAGAAACCAATCTGAAAGTGGTTTCTCTGAGGATAAAAGAAGGATTGGACAAAGACTGGGACAGAAAAGAGAGGATAGAATTGATACTGCTAACTTCCTCACCACTATTTGGCATAACATGTACTGGCTAGGGTAGTTTTTCTGTCCCACAGCCCTTATATACATAAAATATATAAATCTAAAGATTTTACTTCCTTTTGGACTATTCGGTTGTCTAGGAAATAGACTCGATAGGCAGATACCTCTGTCTGGTAATCGACCACGCATTAGAAGACTGGACTACACCTCTTCTATTGAGCCTTTGCCAGTTATGTGCATCTGTCTGTAAAGAGATACAGGCCAAAATAACCCGAGGTGAGGATCGTAGGTAAAGCTGTTTGGTCTCTTAACCGAGTCCAGTGGAGGAAGGCAAAAAAGCCTTCCTTCGATTAATATTCCGCGATAATATAAACTAAGAATAGTATAAAAATCAGTAAAAACGAGGTAGCAATGGTTTGTCCGAAATTGGTTCATGGTGACTGCAGGTTTACTAAAGAAGTCTGTAAACAGCCTTACAACATAAAGATGATTGATTTCAAGGCCTGCGCAGTATACAAGAAAGCGGCTAAAAAACATGCGGCCAAAAAGATGTCTGTGAAAAAGAAAACCATAAAGAAGAAAACCGTACATCGAACAGTCAAGAAAAAAGGCAGGAAGAGATAATATTTATCATCTTTCCATCGCATCATAATCTTCCAGAATCAACCTGTCCAGCTCAGCCAAGTTCTTGACCAAGAACAATCGGCCGCTCCCGATCTCCACTATCTTTTTGGCTACACGTTCTCCGTCTTTATCTAAAGAAAGGCCGGCCACGGATAAAGTCACTCCCTGGTCTCTGGCCAGCCCGGCCGCTTCCATGCTTTCTTCCTCCGGCCGTTCTCCTGCCGTAGGAAATGCATCCGTCAAAAGAATCAGATGTTTGGTTGTTTTCTCTCTGGAAAATAATTCCAGCGATTTCTTAATGGCTTTGGCAAGGTTCGTCTCTCCAGCCGACCTAATCTTTACAATAGTATCTAAAAGATGAAAAAACTCTCTAGTGGGCATAAGCTCTTCTTTAATCTCTCGGGCGAAAGAAATCAAACCCACTTTATCTTTCCTTCTCAGAGCAAAATAAGCCAAAGCCACCCCCGCTTTCTTGGCTTGGGCAATCTTGTCGCCTTTCATGCTCCCTGAAGAATCAATGGCATAAATAATCTCTGCTCCCCCCGTGCTTTTTCTGTCAAAAGCGATCAAATCTTCTATCTGTAATTCAATCCGGCCTTGTCTGATTGCTTGGTGCAGGCTCTTACGCACAGCAATATTGCGATAAGAATCGCCATGATGCAATCTTCTTTCTTCTCCCCTTTCACCATAATGACTTTTTCTCTCAGACGGAGTCAAGCCAAAAGTTTCCTTCGCTGCCAGCTGTTCCAACTCTTCCAGATAAAGAGAAAAAGCTGCAAGCTCAAAACCTTCTTCCGCTATATGATAACTTTTATCCAGCAGTCCATCTTCCCGCAACTCTTCTACTTTCTCTTCGATTTTTTTCTTCAGTAATTGCTGGAATTCAGGAATCTTAATGTTCTTCTTGATGTATTGCGGATCAAAGCCAGAAATTAGGTTCAAAAAAGTCTTGCCATAAATATCTTCTACGTTTTGATAATTCTTCACTAGTTTCTCGAAGAGTTCATCCGGCATAAAGGGAGCATTGTGGTTGACTGCTTCGTTGAGCAGTTTAGCATTTTTCTTGTCAACTTCATTATCAAAGAAAGTAGCCGGAATATTCCCTTGCTGGGGAATCTGCTTCTCAATCGTCTCTTTTTTTTCCTTTTCGTAGGGCTTCAGTTTTTCTGGGCTAGAGTGAATCACCCTGCTCCAGCTGGCGGGAGAATTTCTCCCACTTCTCTTTAACCGCTTCTTCAGGAGACTTGAGATATTTTAAACTAGGCTTTAATTCTACTCGATGAGCCAGCACAGAAACCATTGCTTCTTGCACATCGCCCAAAGAAACTTTATTTCGGTTATTCAATTGGGCATAGCTCTGAGCCACTTCATACAAACTTAAAGAAGCCCGAACACTGGGCACTTTTTCCAGATCCTTATCCTCCCGCAGCATTCGTATAAAATTGATGCATCCGGTAAGCAAACCTTCAGGAAATTCTACTCGTTTCTTTCCTTTTGCAGTCACGATCTCTTTCTCTGTGGAGGTATTTTCCGGATAACCCATATAGATGAAATCAAAGCGGTCAAGCAAAACATCAGAAAGTTTTTCTGTGTTGATATCCTTGGGATTCATAGTAGCAATAAAGATAAAATCTGCGGGAAAATCCAGTTCATATGAGCCAAGAGTAGCTTTTCCTTCTTCCAACACCTGGAGTAGAGCATTCTGCAGTTTCTCTGGAGCTCGGTTAATCTCATCAAAGAAGAGAATCCCTTTATTCGCTTTGAAAATCTTGCCTGGAGTGAACGCTTCCAAGCTGCTTGGCCCAAATTTTAATGCTTTAACCGGATCGATGTCTCCTAGCAAATCTTCAGCCGTTAAATCTGGACTGCCTTGAATGCGGACAAATCTCTGCATTCCCGTAATCTTTTTGCTTTTCGCTTTACCGCCTCGGCAGTTTGGGCAAGCAGGATTCTTTGAATCGCAGTGGTACGGGCAGTCATTGACCGTTATCTCTGGCAGATAAGCGGCCAGATTCTTAGCCAGGGTGGTCTTGCCGATGCCTGGCGGACCAGCGATGATTACGTGGTGTCCGGCCAGTAAAGAGCTTCGGACTTGGTTCTTCACTTTTTCTTGGCCGATAATCTCTGAAAAAGAAAAATCCCTAATATTCTCTATCTGTAAGGCCATTTGCTTATAAAAACACGGATTATTTAAAATATTACCTCTTTATCCTACAACTCTCTCTATCAAAGTAATAGTCTTATCAGAAAAGCTGGCGCATTTGCCATTGCATTGGACAATGTCATCCCAAATAATGTTGATTGAAGGCTGATTTAATTCTTTAATCATCTTGTTTGTTGCATCTATTGATTTAAAAGATTCAAGTGTATTCCTTCCGTCCCAGAGCGTATACGTTTCCACCACCGAATGTAAAACTTTATTATTTTTATCGTTAGAATCAGCAACCGCGATGGTATCAACCAATTTTATATAAATTTTATCTCCGCATCCTTCAGAAACACAAGAAAAAGTTTCCTGCCAGGCGGTGGTCGCTGCGGCGTTGTTCATTTTCTTAATTCTTTCGTCAAGCAGGCTAACAGATTCCGCAATTTTCACCGTATCTCTGAAAGAAGATTGTTTTCTTAAGGCAATAATCTGTTTTATTGTTCCTTTAGAATCTATTTTCGAAGGCAAAGCTGAAACTGCTGCTGAAGAGATGACATCTCCGCTTCCGCTTTTAGCATTGGAACCGACTTTGGAAGCGGAAGGATCTACCAAGTTATTTGACGGCTTTTCAGAGTTGGCACTTTCATAAAACCAGCCGAAATAAGTTACTGCACCGGTAATCACTACAAAGGTAGCTATCACCAAAATCCAAAACATTTTCCTCATTTTAATAAATAGGAAAGTCCCCCTAGTATTTAAAGTTTACGCCACCATAAAAAGCAATTCCCCCACAAGGCAAGAAGTATTAGATGGACTGGTAGGATTATTGGTTAGAAATAAGCTGGAATACGAAACCCCTCGCCACCAAGAAGTTTGGGAAAGGATATCAAAAGGAGAAATAACTTCATACTATGGGAACGCATGCAAAGAGTTTGAGGAAAAGAGGGAAGAGGGTCAGAAAGGAAAATTAGCTGTAGTTTAAGCAAGAAATTATTTCACTCTCTAAAACTCCACTAAATTAAAAACATTGTAATTTCTCAACTTATCTCTCCCTTTCAATTCCGGCAAATCTATAACTACTCCTATTCCAGCAACAATTCCACCCAATTTCTCCACTAATTGGCAAGCGGCAGAAGCAGTTCCCCCCGTTGCAAGTAGATCGTCAATGATTAACACACTATCTCCAGAACTGACCGCATCTTTATGCATTTCAATCTTATCCGTGCCGTATTCCAAGGCGTATTCTTGAGAAACAGTTTCTGCCGGTAACTTTCCTTTCTTACGGATCAAAACAAACGGCAGATTTAGCTTATACGCAAGAGCCGCTCCAAAAATGAATCCTCGAGATTCTATTCCCGCAATCTTGTCAATTTTCTGGTTTTGATAATGCTCCGCAAACAGCTTAATCACTTCATCAAATGCAACGGGATCTTTAATCAATGTAGTGATATCTCTAAACATTATTCCTGGCTTCGGCCAATGAGGGACAGTTCGAATCTTTTCCTTGATTCTCTCCTGCGCGGTTTTTTGCCCATCTTCTTTTGTATCAACTTTTTCCGCCGCGCCAATTTTTTCAATGCTTTTAACTAGCAGCCGAGTAACCTTTTCCGCATTCTTGTGAAAAATATCAAGAATCTGCTCCCAAGACACTACTTCTTCTCCTTCTTTCCAGCAGTCATAGTCTGTGGACATGGCCGCAGCCGCATAAGGAATTCCGATTTCATTTGCCAAAATCGCTTCTGGAGCAATAGACATATTGATCACATCGGCTCCCCAGCTTTGAAACATTTTTGATTCAGCTTTAGTGGAAAAACGCGGACCTTCTATAGTGATTACTGTTCCTCGCTCATGGTTCTTTAAGCTCAATTCGTTGGCAGCATCCACTAAACTTTTTCGTAATCTCTCATTAAACGGCATAGCCATAGGAGTATGTACCGGTCCTTTCTCAAAACTTTCATAAAAAGTGATGGAACGATGGCGGGTGAAATCAATGAACTGGTCTAAGATGACTAAATCGCCTCGATCGATATCCTCCCGCAGCGAACCGCAGGCAGTAGTAGCTAAAATATGTGTGCACCCTTCTTCTTTTAAAGCCCATATATTGGCGCGGTAATTAATCTGAGTAGGAGGAAACTGATGTTCTCGACCATGCCGGGCTAGCAAAACTACGTCCCTTCCGTTAATTTTTCCTATTTTCAGCGGAGAAGACGGCCGTCCAAAAGGCGTTTCTACTTCTTTATCTACCGCATCTTGGAGAATCTGAAGCTTATCTAATCCCGAGCCGCCGATGATGCCAATCTTAACCATTCTTGAAATAATAGAAAACTTATTTATATGCTTTTAGGAAGAGAAGAATATTATAGAAAAATCGACGGTTTAAATCCAGAAAGCGGGTAACAAGTTATTTACACTCCAACTCTCCATTTTCATCAAGTTTTAAAACCCACGCATCAGAACCTCCTGCACCTTTTGATTTTGTCCGACCAGCCACCGCATATCCTTCATCGTTAGTTTGCTGGATAAACTTTGTTGCATCTGCAGCGCCTCCTCCAAAGGTTTGATCCCAGATTTTATTTCCAACTGAATCAAGTTTGAAAATCAAAGCATCACTCATAGAAGTGTTTATTGGTTTTGTCAAGCCAGAGGTAGAGAGTATGAAAAACATCTTTTATTCTAAGAGAAGGAACAGCAATGAACTTAGCCCAGTGTTTATCCTTAAGTTGGACTGCTTCGACGATTTCCTCTAAGTTGAGATGAGGAAACAGGTCGATAACCTGTTCTGGATGGGGGTTACCGAGGGGCAATTTTCGTAGAGATGCAATGTATTTACTTCTAATCTCCTTATCTAACATTTAATATTTTGAGAAAAGAGATTATATAAAGATTTATAGATTTATATGCTTAAGAGGAGATATTTAATTTGATAATCTGTTCACACTTTGGGTATCCCTATAGTGCCTGTGTCTTTTTAAAGTTTAAAAACCACCCATATACTACAGGAGTGAGAACTAATTACAGAATTATGCGGCCATTTTTATAAACAAAAAAGTTTATAGATGATTTTGAATACCTCTTTTAAATAGTTTAATTAAAATTCTCCGCAAAGCTTTAAATATTAGACCAATATCTGAACTAATTAGTCCAAAATGAGAACTAATCTATTAGGCTATGTACTTGGCTCGGAAAATCGGAGAAAGATAGTTCAAACTCTCCTAGATTATCCGCAAAGGCAATGGACCTGTTCCTCTTTAGAAGAAGCCGCTAAATTCAGCCATGCTACTGTCTTTAGAGTGATAGTAGAATTACGAGAATATGGCTTATTGCGCCAGTTCAGGCTAAGCCGAAAAATGGTAGTATTCGAATTAGTGCCTTCGCCATTATTAAATCAGGTTAAAATTGTTTTAGGAGCAGAAAAACAGGCTTGGATCGAGATAGCTAAAGAATTGGTAAAGAAGATAAAGCCCAAAAAGCCAGAGATGGTGGTTCTGTATGGTTCAGTAGCAGAAAATAAAATTAAGCAGGGAAGCGATTTGGACCTCTTTATCCTGCTGCGAAAACCAAATAAAGTTTTAGAAGAATTCATCTTTAATGAAGCCGGAAAACTCTCTCTTAAATACAATCATACGCTATCCCCATTAATAATGAACAAAGAAGAGTTCAAAAAATTAGCTAAAAAAGAAGATAAATTTATATCCAACGTGATGAGGGGAGAAGTTCTTTATGGAAAAAATCCATTATAGTCAGGCACAGTTCTGGCTAAAAGCGGCTAAGAACACTCTTGAAGATTCTTCCAACTCTAATGAGAAGTATGCGGTAGGTGTAGCTCAAGCAATTCATGCTATCATCAAAGCCAACGATGCTTTAACTTTCAAGTATCTTAATCAAGTAGCACAAAGGCATGACGAAGCGAGAAAGCTGTTTGAAGAGCTTATCAAAAGAAATTTCATCAAAAGCGAATATTCATCTTACAAGGAGATTATCCAGGAAGCCATCACTCAAAAAGCCCGGGCAGAGTATCGTGCTGTTTATTTCTCTAAGAATGATGCGGAAAACATTATTCGTAGAGCGGAAAAATTCTTAAAAATGGTGGGTGAGATTATTTAATAGGGGATGCGCAAGAACTCTCCGTGGTTGAGCCACAGTGAAACCAGTGGTAGTTCACATCCAGAAAGCAGGTAACAACTTAGTTGCACTCCAACTCTCCGTTTTTATCAAGCTTTAAAATCAAAGCATCAGAACCCCCTGCACCTTTTGATTTTGTCCGACCAGCCATAGCATATCCTCCATCAGTGGTTTGAACGACCGAGTAGGCTTCATCGGCGAAATAACTTTTTCCGAAAACTTTATCCCATTTTTCTATTCCGAAAATCACCTGTAAAGGCGAGGGGCGGAAAACTGCGAGCTTTAGCCGCAGATGCCTCTGAGTTGTACAAAGAGGTCTCGGAATAGCAATGACGATACCCCAAGCGAACGAAGTGAGTGGGGTCCCGGAACGCAGTGACGATAGCCCCGAGCGGCCAGTTTTCGTTATATGCTTTTAGGAAGAGAAGAATACTATTATAAGAAGAAATCAAGTCCATATGCACATGGTTTAAGCCGAAACCTTTTTATTCCCTTAGATTAATCTCCTTAAAAAGGAGGAACTATGAAACAATTATTCCGTAGTTTGTTAATTATCAGTATGTTAACAGTAATAGTTATGCTTTTTTCTCCTTTTGCTTCTGCGGAAATTTTCTTCGATCCATTAGCTACCAAAGAATATAATCTGGGGGATCAATTTAGCCTCTCTGGTTATGTTTCCTCGGAAACCGAAATGGCTGGCATCCTCAAAGTCTCTCTAAAATGTACCTTGAGTGAAGAAGATTTAGCTATTCGAATTTATAACTTCAAGCCAAAAGACAAGATATACTTCAATGAAAAAGCAACATACCTCAAATCTAATTCCGATAAATGTAAAATCGTAGTTTCTCTTAATGACCTTAATAAAGAGATAGAAAGCAGGCAATCAGAAGAAATAACATTTACTAAACTGCTTAAGGGGACCGTTTCTTTAAGCAAAAATAAGGTCAAGCTGGGAGACAAGCTGAATATCAACGGAGAGATTCTTACTCTTTCCGGAAAAAAGATTGAAGGCGCAGCCAAAATTGTCCTTCAGCAAGAAAATACTAAATATCTTGCGGTTTCATCCAATATCGTTTCCGGCATGTTTACTTATATTTTTGAGCCGAATTATGTTCCCCCCGGAGAATATGGCCTGAGCATCAAAGCCAATGATAATTTTGGCAATGAGCTGCAGTTTGCCGGTTACCCTGTAAAGATTGATTCTCAGATTATTCTCTATGCCAGCTTAGATAAAAAAGAAGCGATTCAGGGAGAAAAAGTCTCTTTGAAGGGAGAACTGGAAGGCATTCTTGCCGGTACAAAAGCCGAAGTGAAGATAGTGGTAGAAAATGCTTCTCAGTCTTATGCTTTATCTACAGAAAAAAGTTTTTCTCAGTTGATTGAAACAGATTCTCTCCCTGCAGGCAGTTATAAACTTACTGTATCGGTTAAAGATGCTTATGGCAATACGGGGGAAAGCGTTCTTAATCTTTTTGTTTCTTCTTCGCCTCAAAGCATTGTCACTTCTCTTAATCAAATTTCTTTCAAACCGCAGGAAACTTTGGAGATGAAGGCCTATGCCACGGATCTTTCAGGTAAAAGACTTGCCGGCAGCATCAATGTCCAGATGATTTCCGAAGTAGAAGGAAAATTGCTGGACAAGACCATCCGCAACGGAAGTTTAGTTTTTGTTTTTCCTTCATCCACCAAACCATCTAAGATTACTCTGCGCTCTTTCTTTACTGCTTCAGACGGCAAAGAAGTACAGAAAAGCGATGAGATAAAGATGGAAGAATGGAAGAAAATAGAGACCGCCCTTTCTGGCAGCATCCTTCTTATCAAGAATGTTGGCAATGTCCGCTTTAATGAAGAATTAGGTGTGCAGATCCTGGGCGGCAGGACATACAATATAGATAAAAAAATAAATCTTCTGCCTGGAGAATCCGCAGAATTAGATCTAGCCGATTATCTGCCCACCAGCAATTATTCTGTCTTTGTCCCATTAGAACAGAAGGGATACGGCAATGTTTCGGTGCTGGACAATCGCCCAGTCTACAGAAAATCAGTAGAAGAGATTCTGGGCGATATGATATCAGGAATCAAGACGATTCGGTATATCATGATTTCTCTTTTCGCATTAGTGGCTATTCTCGCTTTAGCCATGTACTTTTTCAATCAGCGCAACCGCCGTTATCTATGGGGCTTAAGAAACAAGCTCAAGAAGAATGAAGAATATTTCGGCCAGAAGATAACTGAAGTAGAAAAAGAAAATTATTTTGTACGCAAGGAAAATGATATGGTGCGCAGGGAAGCTCATCTGCATAAAAGAATCGCTAATGAGCTTGGCAAATCCCTGCAGGAAGAAAAAAAAGAAAAGCAGAAATTTAAGACTATCTTGGAAAAATCTATCGGGCCGGAGATTGCTAAAGAGCTGGTCAGCAGAGATAGTAGCAGCCATTACGGAGCAAAACAGGAGATTACTGTTTTATTTTCAGATATTCGCGGCTTTACCGTTCTGGCAGAGAAAACTGATATGTGGTCGGTGCAGACTCTGCTTAACAAATATTTTGAGCATATGGCCCGAGCCATTGGCAAGCATAAGGGAGTAATCAATAAGTATATCGGAGATGCCATCTTTGCTATTTTCAATGCTCCTGTCAAGATTGAAAATCATCTTTTGGCAGCTATTGCCGCTGCTTTGGAAATGCAGAAAGAGCTTCATCTTTTCAACGAGAAGCTGAATAAGGAAGGGGTCAAGCCCATCCACATGGGTATTGGGATTAACTCTGGAGAAGCCATCATCGGCAGTTTGGGCTCATCTTCTAGATTAGAGTATACGGCCATCGGAGATACAGTCAATCTGGCATCACGCTTGGAAGGAGAGGCCAAAGACGGCCAGATACTCCTCACCGAATTTGTCTATCAAAAGATAAAAGACAAAGTCAAGGCCGAGTACGTAGGAATCTTCCATCTCAAGAACGTGGAGAAGAACGTGAGAGTTTATAACGTGGTTGGATTGAAATAATTTAAGGATATTTTTCATAATTTATTTAAAATGGTCTCTCTAAAGACTAGAGAAAATGGCTAA
>Ga0209541_10015735_pt1 | contig 11262 bp, 11 predicted proteins | sample RifCSPlowO2_01_FD_184027 | JGI IMG/M metagenome (GOLD analysis project Ga0209541, IMG submission 184027) | Groundwater microbial communities from Rifle, Colorado - Rifle CSP2_plank lowO2_0.1 (SPAdes) (version 2) | ecosystem: Environmental > Aquatic > Deep subsurface > Groundwater | place...
TTTTATAGGGATGTTTTTCTTTTTACACTCGATAAGATAATTGATGTGTGTGGTTGCTGAGAATGGGTCACCTATGATTAACAATGCGATATTTTTTGTTTGTGCTTCTTCAACTATTTTTTCAGCGCAGTTCTCAATGTCTTCTCGCTGTGTGGTTATTATTTTTTTGCCGTAGTGCTTCTCAAGGTCAGCGATGCTGCATTGAAGCAGTGATGTGTATGATTCTAGATAGACTTTATCTGCTGAACGTATTGCTTCGAGGCCTCTTACTGTAATATCCTTTTCATTTCCGAGTCCGAGGCCGATGAGGGTAAGTGTCATTGTATTGATGCAGTATCTATTGCTACATTTATTCCACTAAATGATGTTGGTCTATATACAGGTTTCTTATCAACGAGCACCTGCATTCTGAATCGTTGAACCTGTCTCAAGTAGAGCTGCATCGTTATTAATGCTGTTGTTTCAAGTGGGCTTCTGTCAGCTGGTTGGATCCATGAAAGCCTCCCAGGCAACTCTGGCTCTCTTCTGCTGAGATGCTGGATTCTGTCACGCATGGAGTATCTATCATGATCAATTGCATCTGATATTGCGTCTGTTTGCAACGTGATGCTCAGTTTTCTTTTCTCTCGCCATGCGGTTGCAACAACTGCTTCATATGCGGTATGGTGGCAGTTACCCCCGATGTGCCCTGCTATAGTTATTGCATCTGAATCAAGTATCTCTTGGAGGAATGACTTATCTTTTATTTCGCCCGTATCAGAGCGTCTGCCGTTCTCGCGGCGTAATTCACCAGCGTAGCTCTGATATGAGGTGTCGCTAAACAGGAAGAACCGTGCCTCAGCTGGAAAGCACTCGGTTAACTCACGTATCTTTCTGTGTAACTCTTTACTCATGCTGTATCTCAATGTAGGATGGACGATGATGAGTTTCTTTTCCATTTTTATTTAGACCCACATGCTATATATTTCTTGATTTGATCTCGTTGCTCGGGATGCATCGTTATATCAAATTTGCGTTCCTGTTCATTTTCTTGTGCGGGAGTCATGAAGTTATTTTCAGCGTATTGAAACCTCATTTTTTTCTGGCCTTCAATCAACACCAGTTCTGCGCTGTGTTCTAGTCCGAGTGCATGGCCTACTTCGTGACAGATCGCTGTTGCGTATGTATTTATTCGTTCTTGGTCATCTTGTATGTTTTCTTGTGGAAACACTCGTGCTTTATGTGCATACTTACTTGCAATTCCTGTCAGCTTGCTTGATAATTTGCTCTTTATAGAATCGCAAAATTCTTGTAACAGATCTTTCTCTGCAGTTTCATAATCGGTCCCTGTTTCTTCCATTCTTTGCGCAACTAATCCCTTAGCCCTCTCAACTAAATCAGGGCCACCGAGCTCGAATACCCTGTCCCAGCTTGGGAGGCCAAATATTCTATCAAGTGTCGTGTATTCAACTGCAATATGATCATTTCTCAGAGCGGTTTGCTCGCCGTCTTTTTTGAAGCGAACTCTAATGTCAATGTCGTGCTCCGAGTAAAATTCTTTGACCCTGTCAAAAATCTGTGGCCATTGCCCATGACCCGCTGAATTGTACGACTCGCTGACCTTATCGCCGGGCAGATCGGAGACGTATACGTCAAGGATTACTTCTAAACGGTCATCTGCAAAAACACTCTTTGGGATGGCGGTGGCAACTGCGCCTGCCACCAATGTTTTTAACGCTTGCCTTCTGCTTAATCTCATGATATACCTCGCTTAAGAGGCACTTTATAAATCTTTCTATTTTAGTCATCTTTTAGTAGTGATATTTCTGCGTTGTGCTTTGTCGGTTAATAGCTATCCCATTAAAAACGTGTAAGAAGAAAAAACCCTGTGGTCCCGTGAGGGACCGGCAGGGGCACATCTTGCCCGTTTTGGGGGTGGTTTTCTTGGGAGAAAATGTGGGCAAGACTTGAGCATAAATAATAAAAAAAGCTGCCTACAGCAGCTCAATACCCAGTTCTTTGCTCATTGCACGCGCATGTGCACTTGGCTTGCGTGGGTCCGCTTTGCCTAATATCCATGGTGATGTTACACCGGTAATAATGGTCATCACGGTCAGCTTGCCTTTCATGCCGTCATCTATACGCGCGCCCCAGATGACATTCGCATCATCATCGAGGCTTTCTGTGACGAGCTCGCCAATCCTGTTGACTTCGTCCAATGTCATGTCGGGTCCGCCGGTAATATGCAATAGTGCACCGGTTGCACCTTCATAGGTAATATCTAACAATGGATTGCTCAACGCGCCTTTGACCGCTTCTTCAACACGGTTGTTTGTGTCTGAGCTGCCAACGCCGATTGCTGCAACGCCTCCGTTGGTCATAATTGCCTTGACATCTGCGTAGTCTAGGTTAACCAAGCTTGGTATTGCAATCGTTTCGACAATTCCCTTGATCATCGTTGAAACAAGCTCGTTTGCTACTGCAAATGCCTGTTGAATGGGCAAGTTGCCTGCAATCTGGACAAGCCTGTTGTTGTCAACAACAATCACTGTATCAGAAACCTGACGCAGCTGTTGTAAACCCCACTCTGCTTTGTCACAACGTGCACGCTCAATCTTGAATGGCATTGTTACTGTGCCAATAACAATTGCACCTGCATCGCGTGCGACCTGCGCAACAACTGGGGCAGCGCCTGTTCCTGTTCCGCCGCCCATGCCTGCACAAACAAATACCATGTCTGCACCGCGCAATGTCTCTTTAAGCTGCTGCATGCTTTCCTGTGCTGCTTCTGCGCCTCGCTCAGGGTAGCCACCACAGCCAAGACCACGTGTTGTGTCGCGGCCAATTAAAAATTTCTTGTCCGCTTCGGTTATGTTGATGTGCTGCTGGTCTGTATTACACGCTATAATCTCGGCACCTCTAATTCCCTTCCGGTATAACCATGATACCATATTGTTGCCCGCACCGCCTGCACCAACTACCTTAATATTTGCTTGACGTACCTCTTCTTCCTGAAAACGGCTCTCGTCCGTCTTCAACGCATTCTCGACGATAAATTCCATGCTCCCACCTCAGATATTTTCACCAGCCCCCACATGATCATTTCATTATTCGAAATATTTATATATGGGGTTACCATTTCTTTCATTAGGAAAAGTTATCCAGTTGCTTACGCCAATAAGTGGTTGGTTGAGAAAACTTTTTCATCTACCTGAAGTCGTACAGAACTAAACTCGTGTTATCCGTGTTATCTTTCGGTCGCCAAACCGATTGAAACCGCCTTCGAGTTGATCGCCAAATCAACTTGAAACAATTTCTTTTGTGTTACTAGCAAAAAAAAAGAATTTATATACATTTTGAGTTTGAGATATCTATTTTTTAATGTGTATATCCAAGTATACTATACGTTTTTTATTACAAAAAATATATTTTTTATTATTTTGCCGACGTGAAAATTGTTTTTGCTGATGTTGTGTTGAACAAATTTCTTAATGATTGCAGAATTCTATTCATTTTACTTCTTTCTCTTTACTTATTTTTCCTTCTCTTCTTCATCCCAGCCTTCTTCGGGCTGCTGCTCTTCCTGCTCTTTTGTATGCTGCGTGTGCACTTCTACTGGTGGCTCTTCTTTCTCCATCGCTTCTTTCCGCTTTTTCAGTTTCTCTTTGATTTTTTCAGCTGCATCTTTCAGCGCTTGCTTCCCTTTGGCAAACTCACGCTGCCAGATGAGTGCATAATCTCTGAAGTATGCAAGTGGATCTCGGACAACGCCACGCCAGCGCTCGAAGTTTGTGACAACATTCATCGGCATTTTTGGCGGCTTCGGAGGAATTTCTGCTGGATAGCCAACGGTAACAATCGCCTGCGGACGAATGTTTTCTTCTGCACCTAATGACCGCTTGAGCATGTCTTCATCAAATGCCCCTATCCAACAGGCGCCAAGACCGAGAGAATGCGCCTCCAATAGGATATTTTCAACGGCTGCTGCGCAGTTTTGAACAGTGTATAAACGCTCGCCTCTTACGCCATAATATCGTTCTGCCATCTCTGGCATTGCACACACAATAATATGGACGGGTGCGGAAATCATCCAGTACTGCTGGATGGCAGCTTCTGCAATCGCTTTACGCTTTTCGGGGCTTAAGACAACAATAAATTTCCAATTCTGCACGTTTCCACAGCTTGGTGCGTGGCGGGCAGCATCAACAATGCGTGAAACATATTCCCAAGGGATTGCTTTTGGAAGATATTTTGTGATGCTTCTTCTTGATTTGATCAGCTCAAGAATGTCATTGATCTTTTCCATAAATGTTATAAGAGTGTGGTTTTATTTAAACATTTAGAATTTCACCAAAATGAAATTCTTAATGTGCTCAAAAACCACTTATTTATTTAATCTAGGTGGTTTTTGACAAAATTATGGATTATGCTACGCTTGCTGCATTATATGATCTGCTTGAGCAAACACCGCAACGGCTCAAAAAAACAGTGCATATCGCTGATTTTCTGCGTCAGTGCAGTGATACTGATATTGTGCCGGTTGTACTGCTTCTTCAGGGAATTGTTTACCCTATTTGGGATAGGCGAAAACTGGGGTTTAGCTCCCGTTCTGTGGTTAAAGCAATCGCACGCGCATCAGGCGTCGGTGAATGGGACGTAGAAAATACCTGGCGAAGCACGGGTGATTTAGGCGAATGTGCCCGAAAAATGCTCGCTCTTAAACGGCAACGAACACTTTTCTCTGAAAAATTAACTGTGACAAAAGTTTTTGCGACGTTACGCAAGCTTGCATCAACTGAAGGCGAAAGCAGTGTAGATGCAAAAGTCGGATTAGTCAGCGAGCTGCTGACCTCTGCTGAATCACGAGAAGCGACATTTATTGTTCGTACGGTGCTCGATGAACTGCGCATTGGATTGGGTGATGGCACGCTGAGAGATGCGTTGCTTGCAGCATTTGCTGCTGTATCGCGCGAGGATCGTGAAGCTTATACGGCTGCGATCGGCAAGATTCAACGTGCACTTGACATCTGTAATGATTTTGGGATTGTTGCAGCTGCTCTAAAGAAAGGGGGGCTTGCTGGGCTTCAGGATATTACGCTTGCTGTAGGCGTTCCACTTCAGGTGATGCTCGCGCTTAAAGAACGGACAATGGCAGACGCGTTTGAGCGTGTTGGCACGCCAGCGGTACTTGAGTACAAACTTGATGGCTTCCGGCTTCAGATCCATAAAAAAAGGAATGAGGTTACGCTGTTTACACGACGCCTTGAGAACGTCACCGAACAGTTTCCTGATGTTGTCCGGGCAATGTCTGCGATTGATGCGGTGGATTGCATACTTGACTGTGAGGTTGTTGGTGTTGATGCAGCGGGAAAATTTCTTTCGTTTCAACATATTTCACAGCGGATTAAGAGAAAACATGACATCGCTGAAGTTGCGCTCACGATACCTGTCCAGGTGCATGTATTTGATATTCTTTATAATGATGGCAGCCTGCTTGAAAAACCCTTTTCTGAGCGGCGGGCCATCCTCGAACGCGTTGTACGGGAGAATTCTGTTGTACAGCTGATGAAACATGTGCGCTGTGACACTGAGGAGGCTGCGCAAGCATTCTATCAGCAATCCCTCGCACTGGGCAATGAAGGCATTATGTTCAAGAAGTTAGACGCAGCATATCAGCCGGGTGCGCGTGTTGGCTCAATGGTAAAAATGAAGCCTATTCTTGAGACGCTTGACTTGGTCATTGTCGGGGCAGAATGGGGCGAAGGTAAAAGAAGTGCGTGGCTGAGCAGTTATACTGTTGGCTGTCGCAATGGTGACTTGCTCGGTGATGGGCTGCTTGATGCTCATGGACTGCTTGAGATTGGGCGCGTTTCAACTGGATTAAAAGAAAAGCCTGAAGAAGGGCTTAGTTTCGGACAAGTAAGCGAGCTGTTAAAGCCGTTGGTTACTTCTACAACCGGAAAGAATGTTGTTGTTACACCACGGCTTGTTATTGAAGTCGCATTTGAAGAAATCCAGAAAAGCAGCAGTTATGGCAGTGGTTATGCACTCCGATTTCCACGGGTTGTCCGGCTGCGAGAGGATAGAGATGAGAAAAGTTGCAGCACGATTACCGATGTGAAACGAATTTTCGAAGAGCAATAAGCTTATATATCGTCATTTGCGCTGCTGCTTGATGTCTGACTCATTTATTATCCCTGATTGTTATGGAGAGATCCAGCGACAGCGGATGCAAGGTCCTTCAGGCTGGCTTCTTTTTGTCGCATGCAATGACGGATTAGAGCTTGCACGCGACGTGAAGCGTGACTATGATGCATTACTTGAAGCTGCCGGTGAAAAGCGTAAAGTGACTCTTCTCAACGATACTGCTCAAGATACGCTCACTAAAATATGCCCTGACACGGAAACTATTCCCAATCTGCGGCATCACGTCGGCGGATCGAATGCGTATGTCTTTCAGAACGTTCATAATTTGCGGAGCGCTCACAGCGTCAACGATAACTTGATGCAACTCTGTCAGATGATTCGTACATTGAAGGAAAATGGCGCTCAGACTGTAACTATCGTTATGCCTTATCATCCGTATGCACGGCAAGACAAGCCAACGTTGCTTGAGCGTGAAGCTATTCTTGCTAAGCTTGCTGCCGACCTTCTTGTTGAATCGGGAACTGATAAAATTATCACGTATCATCCCCATTCTGATGCAGTTCGTGGATGGTATGTCCCCCGTGCACAGGTAACAGTGCTGACAGGACTTGATTTTCAGGCAGCTCTTGCTGAGCGCATCTTTCATGAAAAAGGAATCGACCGTTCAACAGTATGTTGCTGCTCGACTGACGCAGGTGGTGCAAAATATGTCATCAAATTGGCAATGCAGCTTGGCATCAGCCATGCAATCGGCAATAAGTATCGCTCCGGTTCTGACAAAAGTGAGACACTGGGCATTGTTGGAAATATCACTGGAAAGCAGATTGCACTCATCGCTGATGATGAAACTGTTACTTTTGGCTCGCTACTCGACACAAGTAGGGCATTGCATGATACAGGTATCAAAGATATTTACATCTTATGCTCACATAACAAGCTTCGGCCCACTTATACTTCTCGGCTTATCGAAGCGCATGAGAAATATGGAGTTCGTGAAGTTCACGTGACTAACTCTGTGCCAGCAACAGATGATGTAGTTACGCTTCCTTTTGTTCGCGTTCATTCACTCGCACGTCACTTCGCACAGACAATCAATCGGCATCATTACAATCTGAGTGTCAGCGAACTATTTCACCGTGGATAGTTCGTTGGGTTGTAGTTGCTCAATTCTTTTTATCAATTCATTTTTTCTTGAATAATTGGAACCTATTGCTATCTTGTAATGTTCGATTGCTTTTTCGTTCTGCTGCATCTTTTCGTAGATGACACCAAGGTTATAATGTGCACGTGCATGAGTCGGTGAGAGTGAAAGTGCTTTGCGCAATAATTGTTCTGCGGGTTCAAAGTTGCTGAGCTTTTCAAGGATTGCTCCAAGGTTGATATATGCGTCTATGAAATAGGGATTATATTGGAGAGCGAGTGCAAAATATTGCGCTGCTTTTTTCATGCTGTTCTTTCTGTACCAACAGAAGCCAAGACCAAAATAGGCGTCTGGATGTTGGCTTTTTTTAATTACTTCGGCGTAATTTTCAATCGCTGCATCAAGCTTACTCTGTTTTTGCTGGACAATTGCAAGATTCAACCGTTGTATAACTGATTTTTCTTCGATAGCAAGCGACTGTGTGAATGCTCTTTCTGCCTCTGCAAAGTTGCCTGCTTCTTTGAACTGAATGCCCAATTCGAAGTATGCTTTTGCATCATTGGGGTTCGCTTCTATCTTTTTATTTGTTCGTGCAATTGCTGCATTTTTTTCTTCTGCAGTTTTTTTATTGAGCGTTCCGTAATGATGAATTGGGATGTTGAGCATTTTGATCTTTCCCACTGCACGAATCGAATCATCAACCATTTCGTGCATCTCGCCTGCGAACTTGACGTGCGGCAACCGCTGAAAAAGGCGGACTTTCAATGATGGATACCATCCTGCTGGCTTTTTTTGCTGTGGATCCAATTCAAGCGTTGGAAGCCATCCCATCGTTGAAGATTCTTCAGTGTAGTTTCTCGTCAGCATTTGGTATCCCTGCACCTGCCAATCATGGATTGCTTCTTTTATTTTCTCAATGTCTTTTACTGCAAGCATTTCATCAGCATCCAGCAACAATATCCAATCTCCTGTTGCATGCTTGAGCGTTTCATTGCGTGCAACAGCAAAATCATCATTCCATCTAATATCAAAAACCTTTTTTGTAAATTGCTGTGCAATTTGCTTTGTCTTGTCAGTGCTGCCAGTGTCGCCGATGATGATTTCGTCTGCAAGTTCCTTTACGCTTGCAAGGCATGTATGAAGTGTTTGCTCTTCGTCTTTTACAATCATACAGAGCGATAATGTTGGTTTCCTTAGAAGTTTTGTAAATTCGTCTTTTGTTGTGTTGCGGAAGATGGGCTGGCGTGCGTATTCATACGGCGTTTTATCAAATCCGCGGCGTGTTGTGACTGCGGTTGTGCAACGATAACTCACTTCAGCAATAACATCGCTGTTGTACGCCCCAAACGGATATGCAATATGCCGTGGATTGACCAGAAGCTTCTTTTTGAGTGTTTCACTTGCGCTATCAAGCTCTGCTTTGAGCTGCTCTTTTGTTAATTTTGGGAGCGATTGGTGTGTCTGCGTATGACTGCCTATCTCCCATCCTGCGGTGCTAAGCATGCTCAACTGTTCCCATGATGCAAATAACGAATATGATTCTTGTTCAGGTGCTTTGCCATCAATCCATGCGGGTACGACGAAAACGACTGCGCTGAAATTGTATTTTTTCAGTATAGGGAATGCGTGTGTAACTACCCCTTTTCGTGCGTCATCAAATGTTATCACACAATATTTTTCTTTTTTTTCTTTGCTGTTCTTTATGAGCATGTCGAGCTGAGAAAGTGTTATTGTCTTGAAGCCCTGCTGATATAAAAATGACATCTGCTGTTCAAATGCTGCCGGAGAAACACACCATTGGCTGTCGGTGTCAGAGATATCGTGATACATTAAAATCGGGATGTCATTTGGATTCATATTCCAGATAGACGTCATCCTTTTATATTTAATAACTTCGTTTCTTTTATGATTGAACGTTGTTTCCAATTTCTTGAAGGCATTGGAAAGAGGAAAGAAGAACAATTTCAAGAGGCAGGCATCCTAACTTGGGATGATTTTATTCATGTTGCGTCTGTTTCGGGCGTAGGTGCAGCACGAAAATCTCATTATGATCGTGTACTTCTGCACGCGAAAGAGGCGCTTGCTTCGCGTGATTCAGGTTATTTTGCAAAACTTCCACAGCGTGAGATGTGGCGATTATATTCTCATTTCAAGGACAACTGCTGCTTTCTTGACTGTGAAGCTAATCGGCGCGGCCTTATTGTCGTGACGCTTTTTGACAGATTTGAGAGCAAGACTTTTGTCCGCGGCATGCATCTTGATAGAGATGCGCTTCAACGCGAGCTCGAAAAGTATCAATTGATTGTGACCTATAACGGCAGCGCTTTTGATTTGGTTAAACTGAGGCAATTCGGGGTGCTTGTCTCGATGCCGCACATTGATTTAAAACCACTTTGTGAACGGTTGGGGTTTGTTGGAGGATTGAAAGAGATTGAGCGTCAGGTTGGCATTGTGCGCCCTGCGCATCTGCGCGGTAGCGCAGCTGATGCATGGCGTGCGTTTTTGGCGTCGGGTGACCGAGAATGGCTTGAATTGCTGGTTGCGTACAACGAGCAGGATGCGGTAAGCCTGTACCAGCTGATGGAATGGTGTGTGAAATCGATGCAAGAACGTAATTTTTAAATAGGCATTTATTCTTTCATTGCTTATTATCAAAAAGAGGTGTAGATGATGAAAGACAATCTTATTGGAAGTTGGGCATTTATTATCGGTATGGTTGCCGCTGTTATTCTCGGTATTGGTATTCCTGCAGACTACAAAGCAGTGCTTGTGTGGATACTGTTCCTGCTTGGAGTCGTTGTCGGTCTGCTGAATGTGACTGCAAAGGAAACACAATCATTTCTTACTGCAGGAAGCATTCTTGCGCTGATGGCATTTTTAGGACTGCAAGTTGGTGTGTTTTCAGCAGCGCCGTTGGTCACTAATGTGCTCAATGGCATATTAACGCTGTTTGTTCCTGCGACAATTGTTGTTGCGCTGAAAGCAGTGTATATGCTGGCACAGGAGTAAGCTCATATTATTTTTTTGTTTTTCTCTCTTTGTTTTATATAATTCTTAATGGGATAGTTTAAATCCTTTTAAAACAATGGATGCAGTGGGGTGGTGGGTATGCAAGTTCACGATATTATGCATCATGTTGTTCGTGTTCCCGGCAATTTTACGGTGACGGAGGCGGCACGGCTGATGGAGAAAGAGGGTGTTGATTCTGTTCTTGTTGAGCATGTTGATGCTGTTGGTATCTGCACCGAGCGTGATATTTTGCGCAAAATTGTCGCCCGTGGTCTCGATCCAATTACAACAAAAGTTTCTGAAATTATGAGTTTTCCGCTGCATAGCATCTCTTGGGATGATAGTGTCGAGGAAGCGAGCGAACGGATGAATGAGCTTAACGTGCGCAGGCTGGTTGTAGTTGATAAGAACACTCTTATTGGTGTGATCAGTGCTACGTGTATCGCTAAAAACATGAAATACATTACTGCGCGGCGGCTTGCATCTCATGGATGGCTTGAAGAAGTTTTATAAATAAATAGTCTTTTTTCTTTTTCATGGCTGATCCTGCACTCTTAGAACAGCTTTTACAAAACGTTTCTTTAGGGCTGCCTGTGGAGCAACTGTTAGAGCCGCTCTTAACTCAAGTTCAGCAGGTTGTGGCGGTCGCGTCTATCGTTGCGGGCGGTCTTTTTGGGCTGTCGCTGATAAGTTTTTTCATCCGTTTTTATCATGATAGGAAGATACTCAAAGAGCTTCGGCAGCTGAGAAAAGATGTTGCTGAGCTGCGTGGCAAAAAATGAAAATCTCTATAGACAAGGCGGTGTTTGCGTCTCACGATCACTTTATGGTCGGCTGCTTGGCATATAGCGGCTTGAATGTTTCAAAAGCATCCTTAGAAATCCCTGAAATGCTGAGAGATATTGAAGAATATGTGCGGCTTAATTTTAATGAAGATGCAGTACAAAGCCATCATCTTATTTCAGCATGGAAAGCTGCAGTTGCAC
>Ga0209541_10015736_pt1 | contig 11261 bp, 16 predicted proteins | sample RifCSPlowO2_01_FD_184027 | JGI IMG/M metagenome (GOLD analysis project Ga0209541, IMG submission 184027) | Groundwater microbial communities from Rifle, Colorado - Rifle CSP2_plank lowO2_0.1 (SPAdes) (version 2) | ecosystem: Environmental > Aquatic > Deep subsurface > Groundwater | place...
TTATAAATATTTTTATCCATTGAATCAACATGTTGAAAACAAAAATTTATGAAGCATGCAGCAATGCGTATAAATCTGTAAGTAAATCTGTAAGTAATTGCCAGAATAATTATAGTCATGAGACATTAAAACCAGGATTTATTTATAGGAAAGCAAACTACAGGAATAAAGGCATGTCTTTAATTGAACTCTTAGTTGGCATAGCAATTGTTGGAACATTATCTGCTATTGCAATACCAAACCTTTTGGGAGCAAGAAATAAGGCAAAGGAAGCAACTTGTGAATCACTGTACAATCCGGCACTAACACAGTTAACTAATGATTTAGAAAATAAACTCAATGAATTAGATTCAGCAGATGCAACATCAGTCGTAGTTGATAACTTCTTGAAGTATAATGCTTATGAAAAAAATCCCTATAACCAAAAACAAAAAGCATATGTCATGATAGATACAAGCAATGGCGCTGTGACAAGGCCAGAACAATGTCAAGTTGGTGTATTCACAAAAAATGGCTGGAGAAGAATTATTGTAGGCCAGACATTAAATAACACAACATACAGGGTTGATGTAATAAAAGTAAATTAGTTCTTACAATGTAGCGATTCGGTTACCTTTTTATACAACTAAGATTTAGCAATTGCATGCTTGAGCCATTTTTTGCAGCTTTTATTTTAGCTTTAATATCAGAAATTGGTGATAAAACCCAGCTTGTCATACTGGGGCTAGCTTTAAAATACAGGGCTCGTTTTAAAATCTTTTTTGGTGCATTGTTAGCTCATTCTTTCATAGACGGTATTTCCATATTGGTTGGAACATTTTTTAGTTTTTCCTTGCCCAATGAATTAATCAGCAAAGCAGTAGGCATATTATTCATATCTCTAGGTGTATACGCTCTTGCCAAACTATACATCAAAAAATCTAAAAAAAACAAGAAAGAAGTCTTAAGCAAAACACCATTTTTAGCATCATTCCTGACAATAATAGTAATAGAATTTGGCGATAGATCCCAGATAGCTTCTGGTCTGCTCGCAGCAAAGTATGCCTCACCATTATTGATATTCATTGGTTTTTCCCTTGCATTGGCCCTAGTAATAGGTTTAACAGTCTTTGTAGGCAGCAAGCTCGCTGAAAGAATACCAAGAAAAACAATAAAAGTAATATCTGCAATACTCTTTATAGTGTTTGGATTAGCCACTTTATTATTTTAAGCATCTACATATTCCATAATATCTTCAATAAATGCAAGATTTTTCGCAAATATTCCGGCTGTGCCAAGCAATAATCTATATCTTTTAAAAATTCAGGCAAAAATTTTCAGAAACTCAATTAAAAACCCCTTCCATAATATTAAGCATGACAAAAAGGGTGTTAAGAACAATAACAAAATATGCGTCAGTTGCTTTGCTGTCTTCAGTAATAGCATACAAGGCAAATGATAAAATAGAATATTTAGTTAATACAGCAAGGTTCTACAATTCTGTTAATGAGCCAGGATTCTTGTCAAAAGACCAGACATTCAACTTAGAGATTGTCAATGAAAAAAACAATAAGAATAATCTAGAGACTTACCTTAAGCTTAACGACATAAAATATGAAGTTTATTCAAGGGACAATGGCCTTATTTTAAGCGATGCCTTTCACAACTGGGGCAATTTCAATGACGAAGAAAAGAAAGGATTAATCTATACAGAACTAAAAAACTCAAGCCAGGAAAAACTTGAAAGCATGCTGAACAAAGACATCTTTTTAGATATGATAAGAAAAATCTCTCCAGAACTAAGAATCCAGCTTGTTGATTCATACTTAAACACAGCTGAAAAGGATGAATTAAGGGCTATACTATCAAATACTGATTATGAAGAATTATGGCATTCCATTCCAAATGAAATAAAGAAAGAAATGCTTCTCAAAAACTTAAAAAGCTCAACTAAAAAAAGCATGCAGGAACTAAAAGGGCTGTTAAGGAATTTCTGGGGTGGTTATGGTGTATATTAGAAAAATTTTCTCTTATGCTTTTACATTCATGCTTGGCTATTATATTGGCAATGGCGGCTGTATGGACAGGATGCTGGACACCAATGAAACTATTCCAAGCGACCTTGAAAACAGAATACATCAAAATTATGAAAAAAATAATATAAAGGAGGCAATTTATTATGCAAACAAAAACCCTTGATGAAATATTAACAGAAGAAGGACTGCTTTTTGATTATGATGCTAAAGAAGATCTAGAAGAGGCCATGCCTTATATAATGGAAAGAGACAACATAGCCATTAGTCTTGATGCCAACCAAAAAGCAAGAGTCTTGTCAGGCAGGATTTCCCAGTTTAAGGATAAAGTCCATAGAATAACAGATGGAAGCCTACCAAACAAAATCCATAACGCTGCTTCAAGATTCTATAAAAATCTGACTGGAAAAGAAGAAGCAACATTGATAGATAATTACAACAGCATAATGACAATATCCACAGAACTGCAGTCTTCCCTTGGCATGTTGTTGAAGGATTATGAATCCGAATTTGAAAGGCTTGATGCTATATACAGGAAACAGTCTTTAGAGATTATGTACTTCATCGAATCAAAAGGCAAATTTCTATTGCGCAACAGCAACCATAAAAATCTTCTAAAAGAGACATCATCAAGGTTGAACAAGGCAAAAACGCCAGAAGGCTTAAGCAAAGACGAAATAAAATATTCTGATGCAAAAGCAAACATAGAGTTCAAGATGAAAAAAGAAAATGGTGGCATGGATATAATTTTAAGCCGCATCAAAAACAGCATAGAAATAAAAAACAGGCTTAATGAAGAAAGATTCTATCATCAAGACATACTAAACTCTTACATTGAAGCCCTTTCTCTTTGCGAGAAGATAGTTGAATTCTTTGGTGCATCAGTACCATTGCATATAAGTTCAACATACTTGATAAGAAATGCAAAAGAGCTTGTTAATGCAACAGATGAATTATACGGGTTAAGCCAAATGCTTCATACAAAAACAGAAGAAGGCCTTAGCTTCATAACAAACTTCAACAAAAATGATGTATTTGCAAAGGCAGGCAGGAAATTAAATTCAGTATTTGGAAAAAACAATGGTGATAATTTCAGCACGAAGTCGTATGTTCGCGGATTGCTAAAGCCATAAAATTAAAGAAATAAAAAAGATTTAAATTAATAAAATATCCAAATATTAGAAATTAATATATTTCGGGAGGTTAAAAAATATGAAGCTTATGAAAATAATATTGTGAATATTAGTCAGTATAGCAGCAATACTTTTACTTGTAGGTGTAATAAAAACATTTTTCTTATAGAGAGCATAACATGAAGTATAGGGATATAATAACAGCCTAGTGGTTACAAGGTTTTAAATAAAATGCCAAAGGCTTAATTTTAGGTGTATTATAATGGACAACAAGCATTACATTGTTTTTATTGCAGTTTTATTGCTAGCATTATCTTTTGTAAGTTTTAATTTAAACAATCAATATTCTAATGCCGAAGTTATAAGTGGAAATCTTGTTAAATGTTCAGCCAGCCAGACAATAACATGCTCTGGCAAAGTTGTATGCTGCAACACTTTTAAGTACTGTGAGGATTGCCCTCCAAACTATGCTTTAAACCCAAATACATGCTCTGGCTGCGTAAGAGCAGTAGGAACAATAGATATAACATCAAATCCAAACCAAGCAGATGTTTTTATTAACAGCGTTAACAAGGGAAAAACTCATTATTATTTAGGTGATCTTGCACCTGGAAAGTACACAATTAAGGTATCGAAACCAGGTTATTTGGATGCAGCGAAAACAGTTGATATTCAAATAGCAAAAGTTACTTCAGTTGATTTTAATTTGGTAGCAGTTGGCAAAGGCTCTGTTAAAGTCATGACCAGCCCTGGAGGAGCAACAGTTTACATAGACAATGAATACATGGGTATAACAACAGCCATTATACCAGATGTTACAGCAGGAAAGCATAATATAAGAATCACAAGGAGTGGTTATGCGGATATTAATGAAATAATAAACATATCCCCTGATGAACAGATTGTCATCAGCAAAATATTAGCAAAGTGAAGCAAACATTTCAAAAAGTAATTTTCTTGGTATTATATAGCGGGCTATGGAGTATTCCACCCAAACTGGAATAAAACCGAAAACATTATTAAACTAAGATTTCTACAAAATTAGCAGATGAAAAAAGAGATCAGAGTATTTAACCAGAGGATTGTAAAAAAGGGTATTTTTGACCTAAACAAGACAATAAAAGAAGTCAAGGAATTTTTAAAAGAGAGCAAATATACAACTGATGAAAAGCAGAACATTTCAAAAGACACAGATAAAGGCGTTGAAAATCTAATAGAAATTGTTTCTGAAAGGGAAATAGATGATTTCTACCTTTATAAAATTGGCATTGAGTTTTTTGTAACAAAATTAAAAAAAGTAAGCATAAATGATAAAAAACTTGACAAAGGCGAGCTTGAAATAAGAATAATCCCAAAATTAGTATTGGATCATAAAAATAAATTCCACGGCTGGTTCGGTGATTTCTTGTTCAAGCTTTACAGGGATTACATAATAAAAGATGCAATAATCAAGGTTCATGCAGCAAAACTCTATTTGGATGGCATGGCTGCCTTTGATTTGATGAAGCATAATATGGACATGCATTAAAATGGTAAGGAAAAATCTTCCAGCAACACAAGGAGAAGTCAAAATCAGGCATGTCGGTTATCTTGAACTTTCTGAGTTTTATAAATGGCTGAAAAGATGGCTGGAGTTCAACGGCTATTGGGATAACAGCAATGAAAAATTTTATTCAGAGAATATAACGCCAAGCGGCAAGAAAATAGACATAAAATGGGAATGTAAAAAAGAAAAAACTAAATATTTTGTATATCATATTGATGTAGTATTCTTGCTGATAGGAGTCAACAAAGTTGAAATGCAGCAGGAAGACAGAAAAATAAAAATTGAAAAGGGCGATTTTGAAATAAGGGTTAATGCATACATGGAGAAAAAATCAGAAGATAATACTCTTTGGAAAATATATGAAAAAATATTGCTGAACAAACAGATAGATAGGTATTTAAATGATCTTGCTGATAAAACAAATACTTTGATAGACGAGATAAAAGCCGTATTTAACCAGTATGTGCAGTAAAAATGGCAGAAATTGATTATGTTGCAAAGGACATCAAGATTTCTGTAGATGACATTGTTAATTTTAAGCAGCTTTACAAGTTATTGAGAAACTGGTTCAATAAGTTTAAGTATGATTTCTATGAAAAAGAGCATATAGAAGACATGAAGCCGGAAGACATCAAAAATTTGTCAATAAAAATGGAATCAGATAAAAAAATTGATGATTATACGAAATTTCATATAGAATTGAGACTGAAAGGCGAGGGCTTAAAGCCAGTTATGAGAAACGATGAATTATGCACTAAGGGGAAAATAAAGATTTCTTTTGAGGCTTACCTTGAAAATGACTATGAAGGCAGGTGGGACAGGCCATTCTTTTTAAAATTCTACCGCACATTGCATGATAAGTACATAAGATCTGACAAATACGCAAGAAACATGTCTGAATTAAAAGATGAACTATATGATTTAATGAACAAGACAAAATCATTTCTTAAAGTTGAAGAATTCAAAAAATAACTCAAAAAATGAAGCTTAAAATTTTTTATATATCCTTTTTTATTATTATCCTTGACCAGCTTACAAAAGTCTATTTCAAATCAGAAAGCTATAATTTTGGCATATTGTCCCTGCACTTTGTTAAGAACTATGGTGCTGGCTTTGGCGTCTTGCAGGGCCAGAAAATTCTGCTTATAGCCATATCAATATTTGCAATAGCATTGATATTATATTACCTAAAAGGCATAAAAAAAGAAGATGTTTTATTTTATGGCTTAACATTTTTGTTAGCTGGAGCCATTGGCAATTTGATTGACCGCTTGTTTCTCAGCTATGTAATAGATTTCATTGACTTAAAATTTTTCCCAGCAGTTTTTAATGTGGCAGATGTTTCAAATACAATGGGTGCTCTTTTAATATTTATATCATTATTTAAAAAAAGGGGTTCATGACTATCATAAGAGTAATAGTTTCAGATTGCAATTAATAAAACATCTTCTAAAATAACAAAACAGTGGTAATAATATAAAGAAAGTATTAAATATCCTCGAATAGTTATTTTTTAGTATAGAGGTGTATGAATGGCTGACAGATTAATAGAGTTCTATGGTACAGAATGCGTCCATTGCAGGAATATGGATAATTCCATAGAAAGGCTAGAAAAAGAGCTTAATGTAAAAGTAACAAGGCTTGAAGTCTGGCACAATGAAGAAAACTCTAGATTGATGCAGAAGATTGATACTGACTGCGGCGGAGTTCCTTTTCTATATAATGAAAAAACAAAAAAATCCCTCTGTGGTGAGCAGTCTTTTGAAACATTAAAAAAATGGGCGCTTGGCAAGTGAAACCAAAGTGAAACCAGACTGGGTAAAGATAAAGGCATTTACAAGCAGCGAGTTTGATACTATTAAGAATACTTTAAATCAAAATAACCTAAAAACAGTATGCCATTCAGCATCATGTCCGAATATCTTCGAATGCTGGAATCTAAAAACAGCAACATTCCTGATTCTAGGCGATACCTGCACTAGAAACTGCTTGTTCTGCGGCGTAAAAAAGGGCAATCCAAATGGTTTAACGGATGCAGAAGAAAAAACAAGATTAATATCAGCAATAAAATCATTAAACCTTAAATATGTTGTATTAACATCTGTTGACAGGGATGACCTAAAAGACTATGGTGCATCTCACTTTTCAGATTGCATAAAAGAAATAAAGAAAATAAAGAGCATTAAGGTAGAGGCGTTAATTCCAGATTTTAATTCTAATGAATCATTATTAAAAAAGATAGCATCCAACAATCCAGATGTAGTAGCCCACAATATAGAAACAGTAGAAAGGTTAAGCAGCATAAGGGACAAAAGAGCAAGCTACATAAGGTCCTTAAAGGTATTAGATATAATCAAGAAAATCAACAGTTCTATACTTACAAAATCGTCTTTGCTCCTTGGCCTTGGCGAAACAGAAGAGGAAGTTATAGAATCAATGAAAGACCTAAGGAAGAACAGTGTAGACATCTTGGTGCTTGGCCAGTATTTGAAGCCTAACAAGAAATGCATTGATGTAAAGGAATATATAACGCCAAAAAAGTTCAAGTATTACAAGAACATTGCATTAAGGCTAGGTTTCCAGCAAGTATTAGCCTCGCCATTTGCTAGGTCTTCGTATAAAGCAGGTGAAATAATGGCAAACCTTAATTCTACCTCAATTCTTGATAAAAACAACAGAAAGCTTTAAATATATCACAATTATGATAACTATTATCATAATGGTGATAACATGAGCATATTAAACCTAATCAATACTGATAAGAATATAAGAAGGATATTTGGAAAGCGTGAGTTGGTAATAATTGAAAAACAACTTCTGGGCGTGCAATTAAAGTCTTCTGAGAAGACACGCCTTTCAAGGGATATAAGGAAAAAATTTGAAGCCATTAGGTCACTAGCTGAATTTAAAGATGGTTTTGAATTAAAACATGGACAAATAATCAAAAAAAGCATAGAGGAAGCAAAAGAATCAATCTTAAAAAGCAAATATTTCTCAAGAATTAAAAAGATTATTTTATACGGGTCTGCTGCAGAAAATAAACTAACCTTGTTATCAGACATAGACATTGCTGTAGAATTTGATCATATTTCAAGTAAGGAGGCATTTAAATTCAGGCTGGAGATTTCAAGAAAATTAGACGAAAGAATAGACCTCAAAGTTTATAATGTTCTTCCTAATAAAATTAAGAGAGAAATAGACAAAAAAGGTCGCATATTGCATGAACAAAAGAACTGAGGATAAAATTGAGGAAATAGAAAAATATTTGGAAGAGCTCAGCGAAATAACCCCATCAAATTTAGAAGAGTATAAACGAGACTTTAAGGCAAGGGCTGCTTGTGAACGATATGCAGAAAAGATAATAGAAGCAATAGTAGATTTAGCGTTTCTAGTTGTAAAAGAAAAAATGCTTTCTGCACCAGAAAATGATTTGCAGGCATTCGACATTCTTTCAAAGAATAAATTAATATCAGATGAAATTTCAGAAAAACTAAAGGATGCAAAGGGCATGAGAAATATACTTGCACATGAATATAGTGATGTTGATGATGAAATAGTTTTCAATTCCCTGAAGTGTGAGCTTGAAGAAGATACAATCAATTTTATTAAGATGGTAAGAAAAAGCTTAAAAGAAATGAAGTAATGAAAATATATAAAGCAGGTGAAATAATTGAAAGTCATTAAGAAATTTGAAATAAAAAGGATTGGGATAATGAATGAAAAGGGCATAGCAAACAAAAAACTAATGCCAAGGCTTTCAAAAGAAGACATTAAAAGACTGTACGAATTAATGATAATAACTAGGGTTTTTGATTCAAAAGCCATTGCATTGCAAAGGCAGGGCAGGCTTGGCACTTATGCTCCAACCCTTGGCCAGGAAGCAACAATAATCGGGAGTTCTTATGCATTAAAAAGATCTGATTGGATTATTCCTTCTTTCAGGGAAAATGGCATGTTCATACATCGAAATTATCCCATTGATATGCTGTTCCAGTTCTGGGCTGGAAATGAAGCAGGCATGTCAAAAGTAAAAGAAGTCAACATGCTGCCAGTTGCAATACCAGTTGGAACCCAGCTATTGCATGCAGTGGGCCTAGCATTTGCATCAAAATTCAAGAATGAAAATAATGTCTTTATGGCATGCTTTAGTGATGGTGCAACATCAACAGGTGATTTCCATGAGGCAATGAATCTCGCATCTGTTTACAAATTGCCAGTTATTTTCTTATGCCAGAACAATCAATATGCAATTTCAACGCCTTTATCAAAGCAGACAGGCTCAGAAACAATAGCCCAGAAAGCAATAGCATATGGTTTTGAAGGCATCCAAGTTGATGGCAATGATGTCTTTGCTGTTTATTCAGCAGTTAAATATGCAGCTGAAAAAGCAAGGAAAAGCAACCCAATATTGATTGAATGCCTGACTTATAGGCTAGGAGACCATACAACATCTGATGATGCATCAAAATACAGGACAGAAAAAGAGGTTTCTTTCTGGAGATCAAAAGACCCAATAGACAGGTTAAGAATTTATATGCAAAAAAATAAATTAACAGCAAAGGAATATGAAAAGAAAGTTTTAGAAGATGCAGAAAAAATAATAGAAGATGCTGTAGCAAAAGCAGAATCAATTAAATTAAATCCAGAAGACATATTTATGCATACTTACGATGAATTAAGCAATAATTTAAAAGAGCAATTAAGGGAGTTTAGAAAAAATGTCAAATCTTAACATGGTTGAAGCAATTAATCTTGCTTTAAAGCAGGAAATGGAAAAGAATAAGGACATTGTTTTGTTAGGTGAAGACATTGGAATTAACGGCGGTGTTTTTAGGGTTACAGAAGGTCTTTATAAAAAATTTCCAAACAGGGTTGTTGACACTCCGATTTCAGAGTCAGGAATTATTGGCATGTCAATTGGCATGGCTATTTATGGCTTAAAGCCAGTTGCAGAAATACAGTTTGAAGGCTTTACATACCCTGCATTGGATCAATTAATAAGCCATGCAGCAAGGTTTAGAAACAGGACAAGAAACAATATGACTGCTTCATTGGTTTTAAGATCCCCCTGGGGTGGCGGTGTTAAAGCATTGGAGCATCATTCTGAAAGCCCTGAAACCTATTTTGCCCATACACCTGGCCTGAAAGTTGTTATTCCTTCATGCCCTTATGATGCAAAGGGTTTGCTGATCTCAGCTATTCGCGATAAAAACCCAGTCATATTCTTGGAGCCAAAAAAATTATATCGTTCAATAAAGCAGGATGTTCCAGAAGAAGAATATGCAATACCAATTGGCAAAGCAAATATATTAAGCGAAGGCTCTGATTTAACATTAATAACATATGGCTCTTTTGTAAGAACAGTCATTCCAATAATCAACAGCTTGCCTTACAGCATTGAACTAATAGACCTAAGAACACTATCACCAATAGACTATGAAACAATAATAAATTCTGTTAAAAAAACAGGCCGTGCAATTATCCTGCATGAAGCCCCAAGAACTTTAGGCATCGGAGCTGAAATTTCGGCATTAATAATGGAGAATGCCTTATTAAACCTTGAAGCACCTGTTTTAAGAGTAACAGGCTATGATGTTGTAACACCTGCATTAAAGCTTGAAGATTATTACAGGCCAGATGAAGCAAAAATAAAAAGAGCCATTGAAAGGGTGATGAACTTTTGAATTATGAATTTAAATTTCCTGATGTAGGCGAGGGCATTGCAGAGGGTGAAATAGTAAAATGGCATGTCAAGGAAAAAGACTTTGTTAAAAAAGACCAGGTTATAGCCGAAATAGAAACAGACAAGGCAATTGTACAGATGCCTTCCCCGAAAGAAGGCGTTATCTTAAGACTTAACAAACCAGAAGGCGCCAAGATAAAAGTAGGGGAGATTCTTGCTGTAATATCTGATTCAAAAGATCCAATTCAAGAGCAAAAAGAAAAACCAAAGTCAGTTTCAGTTGTTGGCGAGCTTGAAGAAAATACATTGGAGAATAAAATAATAAAGAAAGAAACAAAAGATAAAAAATCAGTATTGGCAACGCCTTCTGTAAGGTCTTTGGCAAATTCATTGGGCATAAACATAACAACAATCAAGCCATCTGGCAAGGATAACAGAATAACAGAGTCTGATGTTCAAAATGCACTTGCAAATAAGCCCTTGCCAGCAGAAGAATCATCAGAACAGCCAAAAATACTTAAAAAATTTGATTTTTTCGGGTATATTGAACGAATTCCACTGAGGGGCATTAGAAAAACAATATCTGACAACATGATCAAAAGCCATGATGTTATACCATCTGTAACGCACTTTGATGAAATAGACATTACTGAAATTTCCAGAATAAGGGAAAAAGAAAGAACAAATGCAGAAAAGAAAAATATAAGGCTTACTTACCTGCCATTTATTGTCAAAGCATTAGTTTCAGCATTAAAAGAGCATCCATTCTTGAATTCCAGCTTAGAGGATGAAAATATAATACTGAAAAAATATTACAATATTGGAATAGCAGTTGATACAGTAGATGGCTTGCTGGTTCCAGTAATAAAGGGCTGTGATGGAAAAAG
>Ga0209541_10015738_pt1 | contig 11260 bp, 18 predicted proteins | sample RifCSPlowO2_01_FD_184027 | JGI IMG/M metagenome (GOLD analysis project Ga0209541, IMG submission 184027) | Groundwater microbial communities from Rifle, Colorado - Rifle CSP2_plank lowO2_0.1 (SPAdes) (version 2) | ecosystem: Environmental > Aquatic > Deep subsurface > Groundwater | place...
ACAATAATAATAAATCCCTGACGACACGAGGGGCGAAATCTATGCAAAATACCAATCCATTTTCACCGACAATATCTGAAATGAAAGAAGGGGTGTAGCCGTGCGAAGCGCCTAGATATAAAATTTTATTTCCTTTTTTGAACGGAAGAAATGATATTTTTTTGACTATTGCCGCCGCTAATTTCGACCTTCTTGCGTCTATTTCACGATAGCCATCTATCAGTTTTTCTTTAAAGTAAGAGTTATTATCCAATGATTTTGTCAATAATAACCTTCTTTTTCCAAACCATAATTCATATATTCCATAATAACTTGTCTGTTTTATATCCATAGCTTATATCTTTTTTAAGAACTTATAAACCTTTCTTAACATGCTTTTTCCAATAATTCAATAACAGAATTATCAACTTGCTTTAATTTGGAGTTTACTATTTTTTCTAAACATTCTATCATGCTGCCAGTGCATTTATCTAATTTTATATCCCCTTCAATGCTGGTTAGCGCACGCTTAATATCCTCTTTAGAACCTGCCGCATAACACCTTTCTGAATCAAGAGTTAAGTATGTAATTACAAACTCATTAACATCTTTCCCCTGCGCTATGTAAACTTTTACCATATTTTTAAGTTATAACATTGGCTTATAAGATTTATGAATTATTTATTCTCCAGCATTTTTTCTCTGCTTTCTTCATCCCAGTATGAAAGCCTTGGGTGGCAAAAACTGGAAAATTTATACATAAATGAGCCTTGAGCTGAAACATGCTTTAAGCCGAATAAATGGCCCAATTCATGTATTGTTACATATACCGAGCAGTCTTCCCAAGAATCCTCGACTAATGCTGATTTTTCTCCTGCAACACCGAGGATAAGATAATCTTTTTGCTTTGTGAATCCAACCATAAAATCCCCTTGAACAGGGATTTTTTCCAAATCATTAACAAGGCTGAAATAATCTGAAAAGTCATCTGATTTCCATTCTATATATTCAACTATTTTAAATTCTATCCCGAAATTGCTGTAGTAATTTTCAGAAACTCCTTTGATATAATTTTCCAACTGACTTTTCCATGAATTGCCATATTTAGCTATAAATTCTTCATCTGCGCCTATTGAAATATTAGTAACCTTTACGCTGCCAGCCCAATTTTGATTGTAATAATTCCTATGGCTTTCTTCGATAGGCGCCTGTTTGTTTTCTCTTATTAAAGCCTGTTTTGTTTCGGTATATTTTGGGGAGATAAAGTTTAACCCTAAAGATAATATTACTGGCAGGGTTTTCTTCATTAACTTTTTAAATTCCATTATTTAATTATATCTAGAATATATATAAATTTAACTCTTTGTTAATAGTTACAAAACGAAAGGTTTATAAATGATTTATTTATTAAAAAGCTAAAAGAAGTGATTACGAAAATGAGAACAATAAAAAATTTAACAAAAAAAGTTACAGATAAGATAGATAAGTATCTGCACTGCTTGAATGTCGGGGAACATTTTACTGTTCAAGATGTTTGCGAAGTAACAAATTGCGATAATGAAGAAAAATTAGATAATTATTTATGCGGTCTTGGTTTTAGAACGTCAATGATTGAGAGGAACGGAGATTTATTTATCAGAAGATATTCTCTTGACAGCAAATTATATAATATGGTCATGACTAATATGAAAAGACATGGCATTATTGAATTAGATGATTTTGTCGGCATGCCTAAACTTGAGAGGCAAAAAATTGATGAAATATTAGACAAAGGCTGCACAGAATATGGCTGGGTTAAAAAAGATAAAGAAGGAAGCATAGTTTATTATAGATAATTATTTTAAATAAATTTCCCATAATAATCAATTCTTACTGCTTTTGAAATTTCTGAAGCTAATTTCCTGGAAGCCTTGCCTTTTTCCACTGCCGTTGTAATTGATTCATGAGAGAAAATAATTCCGAATTTTGGGGCTTTTGTTTTTTCTTTTAGATGCCTGAACAAAGCTTTTTCAGCCCCGAGAACTTGAATCTTTGAGGAAGGCATTTCCGAGAGGTTTTTTAATGTACCAGCCAATGAAATCAGCCTTGCGCCTATCAATGAACCTGCTGTCTTTAATAAATTAGGGCTTACTTCTTCCATCAACCTTTCCATATATTTCTCCTGGGATTCCATTAATATTTTTATTTCGTTTGTAATTTTAATAAGCTCTTTTACAGAATCCAAATCATCTTTTGTAAAATCAATCCCAAAATCTTCCTGCTTTAACAAGGATATTTCTTTTATTAATTCACCTGAATCTTCTATTCTTGAAGCCCTTGGAGCATAGTACCCTATTCTTTCACGCAGGTTAGCCAGGATCTTGCTTTCTATTTTTATCAGTTCATCTATTGTGTGTATTGTCTGTACTATAATGAAGTCTTTTGTAATGGCTTCCTTTAAGTCTTTTTTCGTCATTTCCAGATTTTTCTTGTATAAATTGTTCATCTTTCAGTGGTTTGTTTTAAATATATTATTGTTCTACTTTATATATATGCGGGATACAGAAGGTTTATTAATCTTATTTTTCTTATATATAATATGGCTGACCAAAAAAAGATGAAGGTTCTTGATGTCATGACTAAATCTCCTATAGTTGTTGGACCAAATGAAACTATAGACAAATGCGCTAAGAAAATGATTAAGAATAAAGTTGGGAGTTTAGTTGTTGAAGAAAGCAAATTTGTCAAAGGCATATTGACTGAATGGGATCTTGTTAATAAAGTTATTTCTAAATCCAAAGAAGCCAAAAAAATAAAAGCAAGCGAGGTTATGTCTAAGATTCCTGTTTCTATAAAACCTGATGCTGATATACTTGAAGCTATGAAATTAATGAATGATAAGAAGGTTAGAAGGTTGCCTGTTGTAAATGATGGGAAATTAGTAGGATTATTAACTATAAGAGATATATTGAAAGTGCAGCCTGAACTGATTAATTTGAGGCTGGATAATTGGTCTTTACGCGAGGAAAAAAACAAGCCTTCCAGGTTTTTTGAAGGGGAATGCGAGGAATGCGGAAATTTCACTTTATTAGAAAGAGTAGGGTATAATATTTTATGCGATGAATGCAAGCACGAGAAGTATTTTTAAAATTATTTAAGTAATGTATACTGAGATTTCCTTTTTAACCCTAAATAATTTTTTAAATTCCTGCAAAAATGAAGGTTCATTGTTTCCACATTTAATTTTAATGCCTCCATAGGGTGTTAATTCTAAAGTATAATTTGGTTGAAGCCATTTTACTTCTTCTAAAATGATTTGTTTAGTTCCCTTTTCAGCACTTTTATTAAGGTATGATTTTTTATAAATATCCAGGATTATTTCTTTTGATGGATTTAATATTTCATATTTACTTTCGCTACTTTCTAATTTTAATCCTAAATTGGAGTTTATTTCTTTTGCTTGATTATAAATACTTGAATAATCAAATTCCCCAAATATCGATACTTTTGCAGAAGTTGGTTCAGGAAGCAACGCCAATATCTTTTCTAAATTTTCATATTCAACAGGAAATTCTTCTTCTATCATATATTAATCTTAATTTAATGTGTATTTAAATATTATGCAATTTTATTATATATATCCATCTTACAGAAAATTATAAAAACAAGCAAATTATTCAAATATCAATGGAAACAATACCTATTGCAAAAAGAATCGCTGAAAAGGGGATTGAGAATATTGATTTAAGCATGTTTTCCGAGGATGATAGAAAAGTCATTTATGAAAAAGCCGCTGATATTCTTTTGAGAGTAGGGAAGATAGATGAGTCGTTTATTGCCCTTGAAAAAGCAGGAAAGCTGCCTGTTGAAGAACTAAAGAAAAGGGCTGAAACAAAGATGCAGTTCGGGCAGTACAAGGAAGCTTATTATTTATTAATGAAAACAGGGCAAATAGAAATGGCAGATTTTGTAAAGACTAATTTTTTGTGAACAGTTAATTATTTAAATAAGTAAAGGTTATTATGATTATGGCTAATAAAAAAGGTAAATTAAATGTTTTATTATTAAGTTTGGATATTATCGGATTTGCAATCCTTTTGATAGGGGCGGCTTTGATTAGATTCTCAAAGGATGAAATCACTTCAATTATAGGCGGTTTTGTTCTTGTAGGGGCTGTCGCAATTTTAAGCATAACGAGGTTAATCAAAAAATGATAGACACGCAACTTATATCTTTAGCAGCTGTATTTATTGAAAGTTTAGGGATATTAATAGCTGAAAGAAGAACAGCCTTGCTTCTTTGCTTGGCAACAATTATCACTATAATCCTTTTCTTTATGGTTTAATTAGAATAACAAAATTTATTAAGCCTTATAGCATTAATTTTTTATGTCCGAGAAGTTTAATGTAGTAAAAAGGCGTGAAATAAAAGTTAAAGGAGTATTTGATGTTAATAAGGTCTATAAGGAAGCCAGAGGCAAGATTTCTGATTTAGGATACGATTTCACTGAAAAAGAGCAGACTGTAAAGGATTTAGCAAGAGGCAAGGAGATTTTAATTAAGTTTTTAGGGGAAAGAAAGTTTGATGAATTGACTAAATTTCATATGAGTGTAGATATAGTATTTGAAAATACTGTCAAGGTCAAGAAAGGAGAAAAGAACTTGGATAAAGGCGAGGCTAAGATTGTAATGGCTTGCTGGCTTGAATTAGATTACAGAAACAGATGGTCTGACAGCTCTTTCAAGAAATTTTTATTCCATATTTATACAAAATATTTGATTATGGATAGGATTTTGCATATTTATTGCGGCAATCTTGAAGGGGAATTTGATGAAATGCATGATACTATAAAAGAAGGATTAAATTTATACAGGTAAAAAATGTCTGAAAGTTTATATTTAGCAAAAGGGGCGAAGCTTAAGTGGAATGGAATTTATGACATGAATAATGTCTATAAAAAGATGAAGCAGTGGTTTGATTCCAAAGGTTATGATTTTAAAGAAATGCAGTACCTTGAAAGATCAAAGCCTAACGGAACTCAATTAGAAATTTCCTGGACTGCAAAGAAAAAAGTAAGCGATTATTTTATGAATACCATTGAGATTATGTTTTTAGTTATTGGAATGAATAAGGTTGAGGTTGAACGTGACGGAAGGAAATTTAAATTAGAGAAAGGCGAGATTGAGATACAATTTACCGCTTATTTAATTAAAGATTATAAAGACAGATGGAAGGAGATGCCTTTAAGGAGAAATATTTATGAAAAATTTATTGTCAAGGACAGGATTGATGGATATAAAGGAGAGGTTTACGAGGATGTTTACGGCTTGATGAGCGAAGTAAAAACTATGCTTGAGCTGTTTGGTGTTTAGAAAATATCAATATTTAAAATCTGTTTTTTCCCCGAGTTTAAAATTATCTGTTAATACTTCCTTAAGCTTATACTTGGCATTATCAGCTTCTATTTGAAGGCCACGTTCATTAATTCTTAAATAATTTATAAATGAAGTTTTATCATATATATTTGCTATATTTTTTATTTTTTCTGAGTCAGATTTAATGTGCAGTTCATTATCATTAATTGCCCAGATAAGATTATTTTTAGAAAAAACCCTGCCATTAAGCTTTGTTTCTTCCAAATTATTGTCATTCATATATTCAAGCAACCTATTATTAAAATCCATGCTTGCATTATAATATCTCAATATTTCAAAATAATTCTGCCTTGAATTAAAAAGGAGCTCATTATCTTTGTGGTGTTTATAGGTTAGAATACTAAAATTAAAAAGCGAAGTAGCTATAATTGTTGTCAATATAGTTTTTATGTTCGATTTTAATTTATTTCTGATATTTCCCATATTTATTTATCAGCAAACTAATATATAAATCTTTCTATATGTTATTACTTAATAATGATAATACTATAATGAAAATAAATTTAATAAACTAAAACTTAAGAAAGACTTATAAATCTTAAGTATTTAAAGTTTATATGGCTGAAACTGATTTTATTGTCAAGGGTTTGACTGTGAAGTATTCCGGTGTTTTTAACTTAAAAGAGTTGTATAAATATATTAAAAGATGGATGAAAGAAACAGGCTCTTTTCAGGAAATCAATGAGAAATTATATGAAGAAAAAGAGACTGATGATGTAAAGACAACTACTATAAAGGTTGATTCCAAGAAGAAAGTGGATGACTATACTAAATTTATCATTAAAACAACTATAAAAGCCTCTGATTACGAGGATGTGGAAGTTAACGGAAAGAAGATGCAGAAAGGGGACTTGAAGGTTGAATTTAATGCAGAGATGGAAAAAGACTACCAGGAAAAATGGGAAGAAGCTCCTTTCAGGAAATTCACAAGAGGGTTATACGACAGGTTTTTAATCGGATTTAAAATTGACAAACTAACCAAAGAATTAGCGGATGAAACTTATGATATTTATAACGAAGTTAAAAATTACCTGAATTTAAAATGATTCAAAAAGAGTGCATGATTTGCGAGAAAGAATTAGGAAAGTATAGATGCAGTTCCTGCGGCAGAATAGTTGGTGAAAACTGCTTTGACAAGAAGAAAAGAAAGTGCTTTGAGTGCGATTAAATTTTTAATTACTCTAATTATAACCTAATACAACATATTTTTCAAGTTCGTCTTTAAAAAAAACAACTTGTTTAACCTCTTTTTTATTTTTTGGGTCAATTAATAATATTCCTACATCATCTTGACAATTATACTCTGTTTTTCCAGTTAAATACTTCTTTCCATCAGGACCTCTAACCAATAAAGATTCAGGTATACTATCAGTACCTTTCAAACTAATATCCCATAAAGTCTCTCTACAAAGAAACCAGTTAATAATTATGTTTGTTAATGATTTAACCATATAGAATAAAATAAACTTAAAATATATAAACTTTTCTAATTTAATCACTTTAAAGTTAATATAAATAATACACAAACTTTATATACCATTCCATACTTAGAATAATAAAGCCCGCCATAGAATTACTCAAGGGAGTATACGGGAAACCAAGCAATGAGACTTGGGGGTTAGTGTCGGGCTACAATTATAATTAAAAATATTAGAACAAGATCATACTCACACATTCATTTTGTGATTAAAAAAGAAGGGCGTAAAAGCCGTATATAGGCGTATTTAAGCCTTATTGCTTGTTCTATAAATTTTAAATGGAGGAAATAAAAATGGGAAAAATAAGTCCGGTATCGGCAAAATATGTTATTCATGCTAATATACAGATTCAAGGTTCTGTAGACAAGCCTGATGTAATTGGCGCTATTTTCGGCCAGACAGAGGGTTTATTAGGTTCTGATTTAGAGCTAAGAGAACTTCAAAGAACTGGAAAAGTAGCAAGAATAGAGGTAAGATTAGACATAAAGGAAGGAAAGACTTCCGGAGAAATCATAATTCCATGCAGCATGGACAAGGCTGAGACAGCTGTAATAGCTGCTTCTTTAGAGACCATAGAAAGAATAGGCCCCTGCGATTCAAGAGTCAGGGTTGAAAAGCTTGAAGATATCAGAATATCCAAGAGAGACTTTGTCATTAACAGGGCTAAGGAATTATTAGCACAATTCACAAAAGAAACTATGCCAGATTCCCAGGAATTGACAGAAGAAGTCGCGCAAAGCGTAAGGGTAATGGAAATTACCGAATACGGCAAAGACAGATTGCCTGCAGGCCCGGATGTTGAAAAATCCGAAGAAATAATCGTGACTGAAGGAAGAGCTGATGTTCTTAACCTATTGAAAAATGGAATCAAGAATGTAGTAGCAATTAACGGCACGAATGTGCCTCCTTCAATAATTGAATTGTGCAAGCAAAAGATTGTAACTGCTTTTGTTGACGGAGATCGTGGCGGGGATTTAATATTAAGAGAGCTGATGGCTTTGACTGATATTGATTTCATAGCAAAAGCTCCTGATGGAAAAGAAATTGAAGAGCTGCAAAAGAAAGAAATCTTCCAGGCTTTAAGAAACAAAGTAGCTGCTGAACAAGTGAAGATGGATCTTGGAACCAAAGAAAGGCTAAGGCAGAGAATTGACATAAGCGAAAACAGAACTGAAAGGCCTGATGAAAAAACTCCAAGACAGGAAAGAAAATTTGAGCCTAGAGGATTAGACAAGAAAAGGCCGTTTTCTTCCGCGCCTGTAAAAAAACTAGAACTAGGAAAGAAAGACAAAACCATCTATAAAGAAATGCTTGGAGATTTAGTCGGAACAAGAGGGGCTTATTTACTGGACAAGGCAATGAATATCCTTGGAAAGGTTCCATCTGCTGAATTAATTTCAGCCATGAATGAGCTTACTGATATCTACGCTGTTATATTAGACGGGGCTATAACAAAAGAGCTTGCTGCAACAGCTGAAAGGCACAGAATTAACATAATTATAGGCACTGACAATAAATTAAAGCCTAATGAAAGCAGGGTTAATGTTATAACAGCTAGCGAACTAAATTAGAAAAGTATTTAAACTAATTTTTTTTATTATTTTATATGGAAAAGAGAGGCAAAAAAGAGTATAGGGATAGTTCTATTTATATTAAAGGAGGGGTATTAATTATTTTAATTATATTATTGGCTGTATCAATTTATTTTTATTTTCCTAAAGACTGCAAGAATGATGAAGCTTGCTATGCCAAATATGCGCAAACATGCTCCAAGGCCAAGGTTGGAACTTACAAAGAGGGGAATTTATTTAATTACGAAATAAAAGGCAAGCAATCAGGCAATTGCATTTTCAGCGTTAAATTGGAGAAGATGAAGGAAGGGTCTAACCAGCAATTAGTTGAATTATTGGAAGGAAGACAAATGCTGTGCCAGATGCCTTTGGATAAATTTAATGAGAAACCTTTATTGGAGATTAAAGATACTACTGACTACTGCTCCGGACCTTTGAAAGAAGCTATGCTGCAGCTGACTATTGAAAGGCTGTATTCCGTTATAATAAGCAATTTGGGAAATATTACTGCTGAACTTAGGAAGAGCGTTTAGATTATTTCTTCTTATAAATATTTCTTGTATCATTAGGAAGCTCAATTATAGAAGCAAGATGCTCATCTATATCAAATTTTCTTTTTGTTTTCAGATTTGGCAAGTCAAATTTTCTTAAATTATTAACCAAACATTCTAAAACCTTAAATTTTGGTTCTTCCCTCATAATTGTTTTAGTTTCATCCCCAATACTTGAAATTCTATTATCACTTATTATTAATACGCCTGTTGACCTTATACCTATATCTTTTGCTCTTGAAAAACATGCTGATAATTCCATTTCCACAGTTAAAGGATTTATTCTTTTGTATTTTTCGTTTGAGTGAGGCAATTGAAAAGTAACTGCTGGAACAGAAATATTAATTCCTTCTTGGTATTCTACACCATTATCATTTAGCACATCTTTTAATTTATTTCTAAGCTCCTTATTCGGCAAAGCAATTGTTCTTGAAGGATCTAATGGTGAATAAATTCCATCGAAATGATAAGACTTTACAGGCAATACAATTGATCCTATATCTAAACTCTTTTTAAATCCAGCATAAGCGTAACCTATAAATATTACATTTCTGCAGCCTCCATCATACATTTTTGTAAGAGAGTCCATCATTGCAGGCGCACCATAAACATTTGTTAATACAGGATAAATATACTTGTCTTTCTTTACTAAATGACCATGATAAACTCTGTCTTTAGACGATAAAACTTTGTCAAATAAGGATAAAAATCTCTTTTCATATATATCTCCTGTTGTTCCTGCTAGAACTAAACCCACTCTATCAAATTTTTCGCTTCCAAATAATGATTTAGCCCATTTACCCATATTTATACTTTATTTAGAATATTTATAAACCTTTCTTTATGACATAAAATATCTCATTCTCTTCTTTTATAATTGTATAATTTAAATTTAACCTTTTCAGCATTCTCTGGAACCAGCCTTGCATAGGGTAGTTCATTCTTTTTCCTTTTACTGTTATCAAAGAGAAGCTTGCAACGATATATCTTGCATCCAAATTTTTGATTATATTTTCCGCTAATTTTTTATTGTTTAAGATATCAAGAACTTTGAAGAGAAAAGATATATCCGCCTTGGGAAATCTATTTTCTTTTAATAGGTTTATCTGCAAGACTTTTCCGCTAATATTTTCTTTTTTGAAATAGCCCTTTAATATTTCACAATCGTATTTTGCTAATTCTGTTGCTATGTAATACGGCTTACATCCAAGATATTTATACGATAATGAGTTAAGGCCTGAACTTATGTCCAGTATTGTCTTTGGCTCCCCTGTAATAGAAAATATCTTTTTGTAAATATGTGGGTAAATATTAATCCTCTCTTTAGTTGAAGCATGGCTTTCCAAGGTTAAATTTTTATTTAACTGAAACTGCCCGTATATTCTGTTTAGATTATTTCTTATTTCTTTTATTATATTTTTGAATTCCTTGGATTTTCCAGGCTTTGAATGATTTTCAAGAATAACCTTAATTTTTGGATTTTTTTTGAAATAGTCTTTTATGTATCCTTCAACAATTTCATCATCCAAATTAATTAGAGATTTCTTTTCTTTTGTTTTTTTTATTAATAATTCATGCATATATATTAAATTATACTCCAATTTATAAAGTTTTTCAGAATTGCATTTAATTGGCATTTACTATATCCGATATTTCATTGCCCAACCCAAGGTCTTTTTTGACAGTATCAAGATTTTTTGTTAGATATTTTTGTATTTTGTCTGATAATTCTGCGATAGTTTTAACCTCTACCTTAAGCTCTTTAGAAACTTTATCAAAATCCGCCCCATATAATATCAGGTGAAGGTATATATCCTGCTCTTGTTCATTAAGTTGGTTATATAATTTTCCAAAACTGTTTGGCATTTGTTTTACTATAGTTTCCTTAATCATTCCTATTGTCCTTCTTTTATATCCATCTTTTAAAAAGGATAAAATGTTGTATGTCATTTTATTTTGTAGGCACGCCCCTAAATGGATAGTAAAAACCACAGATAGTTTAACCTCAATAACCCCTCCACTCCGCACCCTGAAAGCATCGGTATTAATAGTTATGGTTGCTTCCTTCCGGACCTCACCAGATTTCCACGAATATCGACCAAACAGGACAGAGCTTCGACGGAAATTACCAAGCCTAGCTGCAATCTTTATACCGCTTCAAGGGCTTCGATCCCGGCTAAAGCAGGCTTCCGGTTACAGGCCACTGCTAACGGCCCAATCTAGCTATCTACATTAGAAATATAATATTTTATTGGTTTTTAAGGTTT
>Ga0209541_10015739_pt1 | contig 11260 bp, 9 predicted proteins | sample RifCSPlowO2_01_FD_184027 | JGI IMG/M metagenome (GOLD analysis project Ga0209541, IMG submission 184027) | Groundwater microbial communities from Rifle, Colorado - Rifle CSP2_plank lowO2_0.1 (SPAdes) (version 2) | ecosystem: Environmental > Aquatic > Deep subsurface > Groundwater | place: Rifle...
GCAGGCAAGAAAAGTGTTCGAGGGCACACCACGCGAAGCTTCGTTCATCAAGTACTTTTCGAATCTTTGGAACGCCCTTCGAATCGCGTTCGTGAATGAATTTGGCGACACCGTCGGGCGTCCTTCAAACAAAGAAGAGATCTCCAAAATCTCGAAGCTCATCGACTTCCTCTTCGACGGCCGCGGCTACCAGCGCTATGGCCGCGCATTCGGCGGACACTGCCTTCCCAAAGACACGCGCGCGTTCGCGGCATGGTACGGCAAGAGCGTACGGGGTGTTTCCCTCATCGCGGCCGTGTATGAATCCAACGCGAAGCGTCAAAATACAGAAAGAGAATACCCGCTGCTCCCCGAGTGGTTCTCTGAGTGGCCCGAGCGCCACATCTCCGGCTGGCACGCACTCTCGGAGCTTTGGTATGCAGTCAAGAAACATATCGCGCGCCCGACACTCTTGCTCAAGAAACGCGATCGCTCTTGATCCTTTGCATCGCCCTGAGCCACTTGGTTATCACCCTCTCGTAATTCAACTGGTCATCGGCAAGGCGTGTGTAGCACGCTGCGGACAGCCTCGCGCGCAAATCGACCTCATCCCCGAGGCGCTCGATCGCACGGGCTAATTCGTCGTGGTTTCCATTCGAAACGGTAAGTGCTGCCTCCCCCGCCTGCCACGCCATGCCGCTGTCACGAGGAACGATCGAGGGCAGTCCGAACGCGAGCGCATAGAGGAGCGAGATAGAAGTGCCTTCCGGCCTCCAGCCGACCTGAATGTAGATGTCAGCCGTTTTGTAATATTCATACAGCCGCTTTTTTGGCATCCACCCCGGAAATTCAACGTAATTCGAGATACCAAGGTCGGCGGCGAGCTTTCTTATCTCGCCCTCTTCGGGACCGTCTCCGCCCAAAACAAGCCGGAACTTCTCTTTGTTTTTTACACGCGCAAAACCAGCAAGAATGAGATCAAAGCCCTTCGCGGGTGCCATTCGGCTCGAAAAGAAAATAGTGAGGGGTCCTTTTCTTTTTATCCGTTCTCGGTACGAGGTCTCAGTTATACCGTTCTCTCGCATTATTTTCCGGAGATCTATCGGATCACCCAAGACCATGCAGTTGCCGCGGCATGTGAGACCAAACTTCTCGTACATCCGCTGATACATCGGGCTGATGAATTCGCGAAGGTCGATCGCGCGCGCGAGGAACATGCCGATCGTTCTCTCGAGGAGCCACCTGACTCCCTTTCGGATTCTCCTCACGGTGCTGTCGCCCGTTGCTCCTATCAAGAAAGAGCGATCCGACGGGAAGCATCCCAGCTCTCTATTAAAGAACGCGGAAACCGGGACGCGCCCGCCGAGGCGTCGATAAGCGCCGGCTCCGTAGAGGAAATTGTGTCCGTCGACATGAAAAAAATCGGCGCTTCTCTCGTACTTCTTCAGAAGCTTGTAAATCCCCCACGAAGTCCCCACTAAGCTACGCCGCTTTATATTCTCTTCGATGACTGTATACGGCGGGGCGTCAGAAATGTTGTTCCCGTCTGAGAATGTGGTGACGCATACGACCTCGTTCCCAAGTTTCTGCAGTGTCCGCATCATGAGATCGAACTCCTCAATAGAGCCTCCCGCGGTTCTGAAATTGAGCTTCGACGTGAAAAAATAGATTCGCATGAAGGATTCAAGGGCTCTATAATGCGCAGGCAATCGTACCATGACTGTACGCCCTCTCAACAGCGTATTTATCGGAGGCCGACAAATCGGCGCCAACTGCCTGCGCGTACTCGTCGATATGGACGCGCCGCCCCAGCTCGTGATCCCAGATCCAGATGACGTTGGGGTCGACAGCTGGTTTGAATCTCTCGTTAAGGTCGCAAAAGAGCTTTCACTGCCTACTCTGAGAGGTGCGCGAGTGAAAGACGAAAGCGCAATTAAAAAAATCCGCGCGCTGAAGCCGGATATCATTTTCTGCATCGGCAGCATGCAACTCATTCCCAAAGAAGTCCTTGCCATCCCGCCTCTGGGCGTCGTGAACATCCACCCGGCACTCCTGCCGAAATATCGCGGCCGGTACTCAACAGCTCATGCGATTTTCAACGGCGAAAAAGAAACAGGAGCAACGTTGCATTTCATGGACGAGCGTATAGATAGCGGCCCCATTATCATGCAGGAGGCGTTCCCTATCGGGAACGAGGACACGGCGCGAGTCGTCTACGATAAATTCACAGAAGTTGGCACAGCGCTTTTCAAGCGATTTGTTGAGTCACTGAAGCGTGGAGAAGAAATCGCAAGCACTCCGCAGGACGAGAGCAAAGCGACGTATTATCCAAAGGGTCTTCCCTCCGGCGGGAAAATGGACCCTTCGTGGGACGAGGTGACCAAGAAACGCTTCGTCCTAGCCATGACTTTCCCTCCGTTTCCGATGCCGGACATTGATTGACCGCGAGCACGATCCAAGCTATACCACCTCTACATTTATGTCGCGAAATACAGTGGGGATCGTCAAAACATGTCAAAGCTGCGAGGAGAGGAAGCTCACCCCCATACTCTCCCTGGGACATCAGCCCATCGTGCAGGAGTATCTCTCTGCCGGGGCACTCAGAAAACCAGAGGTTACGTATCCCCTCAATCTCGTATTCTGCAAACGATGCACGCTGCTCCAGCTTGACTACATCGTAGAGCCGAAGAAAGTCTTTCCGCCCGAGTACCCGTATCGGACGGGTCTCACAGACATGTTAGTGAGGAACTTCGAGTCTCTCGCAGACAAACTTGAGCGAGAGGGTTACTTCAAGCCGAAAGACGTGGTCGTGGATATCGGCTCCAACGATGGCACTCTTCTCAAGCCCTTCAAGAAAAAGGGGGCTCGCGTCGTCGGCGTCGAGCCGACCAATGCAGCGAAGGTCGCAAAAAGAAACGGCATCCCGACTGTTCAGGATTTTTTCAATGCGAAGGTTGTACGCTCGATCGTGAAAAAGCACGGCCGCGCGCAGATCGTCACAGCAACAAACGTATTTGCGCACATCAACGATACGGCCGCACTAGTGCAGAATGTCGCCGCTCTCATGGCGAAAGATGCGGTCTTTGTGTCCGAGTCACAGTACCTCGGCGATATCATCAAAAAGTTGGAGTTCGATACGATATATCATGAACATCTGCGCTTTTATTCCCTGAGATCAATTGCCTATCTTCTCAAACTTCACGGACTCTCCATAATCGACGCAGATCGTATTTCCGTCGCAGGAGGTTCAATCAGGGTCTATGCGAAAAAAGGCAAACACGCCATAAGCGAGCGTGCACTAAACATTCTTGCGCGTGAGAAAAAAGCCGGCCTATCGGATGTGGCACGACTACAGAAGTTTGCACAATCGTCAATACAAGCAAAACGCAGTCTTCTGGCACTGCTTCTCAGATGCAAACAAAGAGGTTCCGTTGCAGCGCTGGGAAGCCCCGCGCGTTCAAACACGCTTCTGAACTTCGCAAAAATAGATGGAACAATCCTCGACTGTATCTACGAAAAGAATGGCTCGCTCAAAATCGGACTATGCACTCCCGGCTCGCATATACCCGTCGTTTCCGAAAGCCTCATTCGCACCGACAAACCGAAGTTCCTTCTCATGCTCTCCTGGCACATCGGAGCGGAACTCATGGGTTTGATGCGCAAGAAAGGATACCGAGGAAAATTCATCATACCTCTTCCGCACCCTCGAATCGTGGAATAGTATGACCCGCATGACAATCCCGTGGTGGCAGCCGAAGGTGGAAAAAGGCGATTACCGTTTCATACAGAGAGCGCTCGATCGGAATTTCGTTAACGAAGGCCCTCAAGCCCGTGAATTTGAGGAGCGTATTGCAAAACTTGTCGGCGCTCGATACGCCGTATCGGCAACAAGCTGCACAGCCGCCATTTTCCTTGCCCTCAAGGCGGCAGGAGTAAAAGCGGGAGACGAAGTGCTCGTACCGGACATGACATTCATAGCGACGGCGCACGCGGTGGATCTTCTTGGAGCGAAGGTCGTACTTGTCGACGTTGATCCTCAAACATTGAACATCGACCCTTCAAAGATCGCGCGAGCAATAACGAAGAGAACACGCGCGATTATTCCAGTTCACGTCACCGGACGCGCCGCCGACATGAACGCAATTACGCAAATCGCAAAAAAACATCGCCTTGCCGTCATCGAAGACGCCGCAGAAGCGTTTATGTCAAAATACGGAAAGAGGTTTTTGGGCACCATCGGCGATGCCGGCTGCTTTTCCTTTTCTCCGAACAAGACGATTTCAACGGGACAAGGCGGAGTGATAGTAACGAGCAGCAAGAAAATCTACGAAGCTCTGAAACCCCTAAAGGATCAAGGCCGCCCGCAACGTGGAACGGGGGGCGACGACGTGCATTTCTCTGTCGGTTACAATTTCAAACTCACCGACTTGCAGGCGGGAGCTGGTCTCGGACAGCTCAAGCATCTTTCGAAACGACTCAAAAGAATGAAGCGCAACTATGCACTCTACGCAAAGCACCTCAAAGGAATCGGTGATATTCGAGTCTTCCCTTCGCGAAAGGGAGAAGTTCCACAGTGGACTGACATCGAAACAAGAAAGCGGGACGAGCTGGAGAAATACTTGCGGTCGAAGGGAATCGATTCAAGAAAATATTGGCATCCGATTCACCGCCAGCGCGCGTATCGACAATCGGATAATAAATTCCCGGCAAGCACGCGGCTCTCCTACCGCGCTCTCTGGCTCCCTTCCGCCTTCACGCTGTCCGACGCAGACATACACACCGTATGCCGCGCCATCAAAGACTTTTTCAAAAACGCACGCTAGGTGAATTTTTAAGATGCCACTCAATCGTACTCTTAAGACCGTCGGGGAGAGATGTTTTGGCTTCCCACCCCGTGTCGCGCTTGATCTTTGCCACATCGGCAAGACGGCGCTTCACGCTTCCTTCGGGAGCAGGTTTGATATCGAGACTTTTCGGATGCCAGCCGGCGAGCCTGAACATTTCGTCTATCAAATCGGAAATCTTTGTTTCAGTATTTGAACCAATGTGATATGTCTCGCCGTCGGTTTTATCAGATTCCATTACGGCCTGAATCGCTTCGACAGCGTCACTGACGTAGCAGAAAGATCGAGTCTCGTCGGCGCCAAAAACGGGGAACGGGTCGGTGCGCTTTTGGATGCGCTCCAATACATCGGGGATCACATGATGCCCTCCGCGCGGTCCGTAGAAGTTGTGTGGGCGCACGATCGACATTCGGAAGTTGTAGGCCTTCGCATAGTGTATGAAAAGGAGCTCGCCGATAAGTTTGGTTCCTGCGTAAGACCAACGTGGGTTGTGCGGATCGGCAATAACGAGTGGGACACCCTCTGGCGTGGGTAGCGGAAGTTTGCCAAAAGCTTCAAGTGCGCCGGAGTACGCTTCGTTCGAAGATGTGAACAGTATTTTGCCCTGCGGGTTGTGTACGCGAAACCACTCGACCGCGTTGAGATTTATTAGAAGTGCTGTGCGCAGTATCTCGTGAGGTATTTCATAGAAGAGCCTTGTCGAATTTATAGCGGCGAGATGATACACATGATCGAACGTTCCAAGATTCTCCCACGAACGTACATCAGTGAGGTCAGCTTTCGTGAACGTAACATTCGGCTCTTTGCAAAGATCATTGAACGCATCGTCCGCCTTCCCCAGCGCGAAGTTATCCACGAGCGTGAGATCATGTTTTTGCGAGGCGAGGCGCCTCGCGAGATGATAGCCAACGAATCCTGCTCCCCCCGTAATGAGAATATTCATACCTGTATCTTATTGGGCTTAGGAGAATCGCGCAAAGAGGACTAGGACCGTTGTGCTTGCGTCCGTATCTTTCTTTCAAGTACCTCCGCGAGGTGAGTGAGCTCCTTCTTTCTCTTTGTGCGGTCGCGCTCAATCTCCCACACATACATCAGATCGAGAGATGCACCATCGTGAAGAAGGGCGGCGACGAATCGCGTGAGCTCTTCTTCCGAACTGCCTCCCCCTCTCAGGCTCTCTGCAACGAGAGCTGGAAGCTCTTCGGGAATTCGAGACCGCCTCACAGAGGGCAGGGCGTTAAAAAAAGCGTCGCCGAACGTAATGACGGGCTTGCCAAGCAACGTCGCCTCCCACGCGGCTGAGCTGTTTATGCTCGCCACAAGAGCCGCATGTCTCACGAGATCAAAGCCCAGTATCACTGGATCTATGAGCCGCACGTTCGGAATCTTCTTCAGTTCCCGGTAGTATCGACGCGGCCGATATGGAACCATCGTTGGATGTTCCTTGACGTACAGATACATCCCGACCGGGAGAGATTGGGCCAAGCGCTTCACTATTGCTATCTGATCAGTATCAAAAGGCGCCCCCATAAGTATGCCCATTTCCGGTTCATACTGGAGCGGATAGAACGCAAATCGAGCGGTAGGATCGAACGAATCGTACAAGTCGCCGAGACCCCTGAGATTGCGCAGTTTCCGTCTGACACGATCATACAGATGCAGGAATGGGTTGACGGTCGAATAGTCGGTTCGCCTCTCCGCGTCTGTCCACCAATCCGCGAAAATACGGAAAAAATTGAAATACAGGGTGCGCCATAGGTTCTTGGGAAGTAGAAACTCGAACTGTCCCCGTCTGCCGCTCTTCTCGCGCGAAACTACGACTTTTGAATACACGGTCGGCTTCCTTCTGAACTCTTCTATAAATGTGCGGGCCTCGCGGTACCGCGGAATTTTATCCAGGGCGTTTTTCCGATTCTCCTCATAGAGCTTTTCTACGCCGGTCATACCTCGGTAGCTCTCGCTTATCACGACGAGATCTTTCATCGAGGGAATAAGTGTCGTAAAGACGCGGATGCCCCTCTTCTTGGCCATTTCGTACAAGAGAAGCGTCCCCAGAGATCCGGGCTGGAACATGTACAAGAAATCAGGTTTTTCTTCGTCAAGAAATGCGCTTATGCGTTTGGCATACCCTTGCACAAATCGCATCATTTCTTCGAGAGAATAAGGCGAGGTGTCGTGAGGATATTCCCTCACGAGTTGTCCAAGACGGACGACGCGATCGACGTTAATGTACTTCCAAAGAACTCCATACTCGTGTTCTAGCCGTTGCAGGTATTCATGATCGATGCGCTCGTCCTTCGCGAGCTTGAAAATGTCTTCGTCGAGAACGATGTTCGTGTATGAGATCTCTTTCTGCTGTTTGAGAAAGCGATAGCCATCCCGCAGTTGCACATATGCGCAAAATTCGTCGACCGCACCGCGCTCCTTTAGGAGTTTCGCGAGTTCGTGGCCTATGTACAGAAACCGGCGCTGCAGTACAAAGCATCCTTTCATATCAGACTTCTTTAAGGAGCTTGGCATTGAGAAGGACCTTGATTGCTCCGTAAACTTCGGCAGCCCGAACCTTAATAAGCTTGCTCAGATCCTCAACGTCATTGGTACCGTCAGCATACGCCAAAATATCGAAATACGTCTTCGTTCTTCTATCAATAGATTTTCCTTTCGTGCTGTACAAGTGCCGCTTTCCAAGCTGCGGCTCTCCCGGAATAATCGCTCTGTAGCGTCTCGTTTGTTCCAAGTGCTCAATACATGCCTTGTAGACTCGATATGCGCCCTCAAGGCCCGTGGGGGTCACCACTCTAAAATCATCCAGCGACGTATGATATTCAGGATAAGTTCCGTATTTTGTCCGCATGATAGAGACGACGGGCAAATCGAACGGCATGCTGCAATACTGGCGCTCATCGCTCCCCCTATCAAGGAAACTCCACTCCTTGAATTTCGGATGCAGGCGCCGGAGAACGCGACGCGCGACTTTATCAGCAAGTGTGTTGCCGTGCCGCGACGGTATGTACGAATACATGCGATTGTCCCCCACGCAGGTGATAGTAAAGCCTGCAATTGTATTTTTTTGCATCTCACGGGCATGGCGGCTCAAGTATGCAAGCGCACCGATGGTCTCCGGAATAAAAATGATTCGATAAGTGTAGCGCCGAGGGTTTCTCATGATGAACTTCGCAAGCTCCGTGAGCACAACGGGTCCCGAGAGTTCATTGTTTGCCATTGAAGGGTGGCAAACATATGTCGAAAAGAAGACTTCTTCCTTCCGTTTTCCCGGGATGATCAGCTCTCCGTAGGTAAGCGATCCCTTCTTGAGAGTGCTGTCGACAACGACACGATATATGCCCTTCTTGAGCCTCAAGCGATCGCCGTGCGCCAAACAGAATCCCCACCTTCGTTTGTAATAGGATGTCACGTATGGAATAGCGCTCGGCTGCGCTGGAAGTGAATACAAATGCTTCTGAAGCTCTTCAAGGGGCATTTTTCTGTCGATCGGGGTCGAGTACCCGACGACGTGTAGATTGTGCTTCTTGAAATCAATTACGCGTGAGCCTCTTTCGTCTGCGACGTAGGCATCGCGAATGTTCCACTCCAGAGGTATTGTCCAATCGAACACTCTGGTTCCACTCGGAATTTCGCGAATCTTAAGCGGGATGTGCTTTCTAAGAATGGCAAGCGTCTCCCGCACTCCATTTCCCGTGAGAGAGCGGCAAATGGGAAAGAGTCTTCGCGCGAGCGCATGCATCTCACGACCAACATCCTTATCTGCACTCATAACATTTCTCACGCCAGACGTTTGAATCCGACTTCTGGAAGAGGACCTCTTAGTCGCTTAGGCGCGTCATTCTTCTGTATTGCCTCGGCGAGAATCGCGAACGTCTCGTCTACCGCCTTGAAGTAGCGCGGCAAATGTGCAATCTTGTGCGCATACGACACATAAATAGTCGTGGTCGCGAGATACCCGCGCGCGAGCATCTCCTGCGTAAAGAGCGCCTTGAGGGTCGCGGCTTCCGGATGGTCGAAGGTGAAATTGATGAATGCATTAGGCCCTTCGACCCTGATTGAAAGCTTTTGTTTTTTGGCCAAACGGTTCCATCCTTCTCCGATCTTCTTCCCCACTGTGTCAATGTATCGCGTGGCGTTTACGCGCTCCATCTTTTTTATCGCGGCAAGCGCTGCGGCAGGGCCGATGCGCTCCGCGTGATACGTGGAAGAGATAAAGCTTGCCTCCGCCTCTTTCATCACTTCCCGCTTCCCGACGAGTGCCGCCATGGGAAACCCGTTCGACATCGCCTTACTGTAGATCGCGATATCGGGAATGACACCAAATCGCTTCCAGACCCCCGGGAACCCGAGTCGAAAACCGGAAGAAATCTCGTCGAATATGAGAACAGCGCCTATCCTATTTGCAATTGCACGCACCTTTTTTAAAAAACCGTTCTTAGGCTCATGATGCCGCATTGGCTCCATCGCGATGACACCAATCCTATACTTTTTTACAAGTGCTTCCAGTTCCTCGAACTTATTATATGTAAATGGATACGCAGTGCCCCTGAGTACGCGTGGTACCCCCACAGGCCGAAGCCCCGGCAAAAGATGGCCATCAAGATTTTTGTTGCGCGCAAGATTCGCCGAGAGATACCAATCGTGCCAGCCGTGATAACCACAGAACGCAACAATGTCGCTCTTCGCATGTGCACGCGCGATGCGAATTGCGACGGATGCCATCTCTCCGCCGGTGCGCGCGTAGCGGACTTGAGCAGCCCACGGATGCAGCCTGAGGAGCAACTCTGCAAGCTCAACCTCCTCCGGAGAATTGAGTGTACTCTGATTCCCTGCATCGATTACCTTCTTGACTGCGGCATTCACGTCCTTGTCGGCGTATCCGAGTGGATTCGGGCCAACACCCATATAGGAAAAATCGAGCCAGCGATTGCCATCGAGATCAACAATCTCGATTCCCTTCGCGCTCCTCATGTACGCCGGCCAACCTTGCGAGAGAAATCGCTCTGGCTTCTTAGAAAGCAGCGGCACTCCACCGTGCACGATTTTTTTCGCCTTTTTCCAGAAACCTTGAGATTTCTTAACGCTTTTTTTCATCATGGTCTTCTTGCAGAGATTTTGCATATCCCTCGTCCCGTATGATGCTTCTGTTGATCGCAGCGACCTCCGGATGCGCCGCGAGGTACTTCACCATAGCATTCATCGTTAACGGACGCACTTCGGCAACGATTTTTTTGAGCACTTCGTAATCCTCTGGCTCGTCTACTGTGAGCCGCACGTGCGATAGATCGCGCTCATTTTTCACTTCGCCGACCCGAAACATCTCGGGATGTTTCCAGATATAGGGCGTTACGTGTTCGCGCTCCGATTTGAGTTTGGCTTCCCTCCACGCGCGCTCGAGAGCTGCGAATGAGAAAATCTCCGTGTCCATCCCGTCAGGAAACATGGTCCCACTCCTTCCGGTGGAAATGTAATCGTAAGCACCTTTTTCATATTCGGCCGCAGCTCGATCGATCACAGTCGGATCGATGACAGGACAATCCGCCGTGATGCGGCAGATGTCTGTCGCAGAGTGTGCGAGAGCGGCGTGATAAAAGCGATCTAGCACGTCACCGAGTGAGCCGCGGAACACATCAACGCCCACCTCCTGACAATGTTTCTCCGTCGCATCGTCCGAGGACTCGTCGGATGTCGCAACAACAATCCGCCCGATACGCTTTGCTTTTTTTGCCTGCCGCACCGTGTGTCCGAGAATAGTCGTATCACCAAGTGGAAGAAGAATTTTCCCCGGAAGCCGCGTCGAGCTGAACCGCGCCTGAATGATCGCCGTTATCATGTGAGTACTATATACCGCCTCGGTGCGAGGCAAAATCATCTGGTAGAGTAGAACAATGCTCGGGATAGCGCTTGCCGCATTCAGCAATTTCTTTCAGGAAATATCCGATTCGATCGGCAAGTACGAGGTGCGCCGTAGAGCGGTGAGCGCGTACTCTTTCGGATTCCTCACGATGTTTTTCGGAACCGTCATCATGCTCGGCGAAGGATTGATACGGAGTAATCTCATCTTTTCCCTCGATTCATTGCCGACCTTCCTGCCGCGCCTCGCGCTCGAGATACTGCAGGCGCACGTGACCATCCGCGCGATCTCTCTCGCCGACCGGGGAGATTTCGGGTTCGTGAAAACATTTACTATCCCTCTCCTCCTTATCGTCGACGTTGCCCTTGGCTACATGATAAGCGTGCCGCAAATATCCGGCATGCTTCTTATCGCAGGGGTAGTGCTTGTTCTCCTCTACATCGAACAGGGCCGCGTACGCGGCATGCCGTACCTCCTGATCAGCACGGTAAACGCCGCTGCCACCATCTCCCTCTACAAGTACGACATCACCCATTTCAACTCCGTCGAGGCTGAGCAAGGCCTCATCGGCATCGGG
>Ga0209541_10015740_pt1 | contig 11260 bp, 12 predicted proteins | sample RifCSPlowO2_01_FD_184027 | JGI IMG/M metagenome (GOLD analysis project Ga0209541, IMG submission 184027) | Groundwater microbial communities from Rifle, Colorado - Rifle CSP2_plank lowO2_0.1 (SPAdes) (version 2) | ecosystem: Environmental > Aquatic > Deep subsurface > Groundwater | place...
TCTTGTTGCTGCTTTTGATTGACCAGCTTCCCGGCTTTATTCTTTACTTTAACTGTTATCGTCTTGTCCTCATATAGCGGGAATTTGTTCTTAAGCACCATGTGATTGGCCGGCTGAACTACCTGATACGCCGTATTCCAAAAATTAAAGGTGATGCCATTGGCCCGCTCAAGCATTTTAATATCCCAGCCCGCTGGCGCGATGATCTTGGTTCCGGTCTGACGCACGGTTAAAAATGAAATTTCGCAAGTTTCTGAGTTTAAGAGTTTAAGAATTATGTCTCGGTCCGGTTCGCGATGGGTTTTTGAACCGTTTACCCGCTTTTCGGTCCAAACCGTGCTTGTGGCTGAAACGGATACCGGATATTTGTCGAAGTTCTCATCTTTTTCGTCGATTTTTTCAGTAATTAAACATGTGCGCGTGGTTACGGGTATCGGCTCGGCTACTATTGAAAATTGGCGTGCGGGAAACAAATCCGAAAGCGCCGCTCGGACGACGGAAGATTCTATGAGATTGACCGCAAAAGACAGCAGCCCAGCGGCTGCAATCATTACGAGGATTGAATGCTTGTTCCCGATTTTTTCCATCATGCATTCATAGTAGCAAGCAGAGATGAAGACGCAAACTATTTCTTCATCTAAAGATTACTCTCAATCTCGGCGGCGAGACGCTGGATACCATTGGCATAGGAGTTGCAAGTTACCGTCGCGCATGACCCATTGCCGCTGATATAGGCCTTGGCGGCTCGAATCTCACCAGCCTTGTCTTTGCTAGTCGCTCCTCCGCGCGCCAGCTTAGTTGCGGAAGCAGTAAAGGCATCCTGGAAGTTCCATGGGTTCGGAGGATTGTGCCCAGTAATGCGAATAACTTCCGCCTCATACCCGAGCCACGTAGAAGGAATAAACTGTGCCGGTCCCATCGCACCGCCACAGCCATAGCTGGGTTCACGCGAGACTTTGACAGTATCCGGATCCAACCCGAGCTTGTTAATTATACTGAAAAAAGCAGCCTTCTCGGTCTCGGCCCGGTTTAGGTAATACTGACGCCTCGATGAGTAATAGGTCGCCAGTCGCTGATAACACAAGTACATATCGTCTCGCCAATTTCCTGTTCCGACATTTTTTCCTAAGCGCGACTCAGTCTCTAGAAGCGCGAGCAAAAATGCCGGACGAATCCCCGCACCGATGGCCGCAAGTTGAGCGTATTTTACAGCATCTTCGGCTGTTAATCCTCCCTGAATAAGAAACTGAATCTGCGCTCTTATGGCCTCTATGTCCTTCTGCGATTTCTTGACCAATTCCTGATATTTTGATTCCTGACCCTTGGTATCTTTCAACAGCCTGTCCTTCTGCGTTTTAAATTGATCCAGGTTCCGCTTGTTGAGCTGTTCCAGACGCTGTTCCTGATCAAGCTCCGCTTTATATTCCTCTAGTTCCACTTTCTGAGTCTCCAGAGAAGCTTTCTGTTTTTTGATCGCATCGATAGTAGCTTTAAGATTATCATGATTCGTCCGAACGCTGTTTAAATCATTGAAAAATTCCGAGATGGTTTCGTTTTTAAGTAGAATATTGGTCAGGCTTTCCTGGTCATTTTTATAAACTACGCGCAAATACTGGGCCAATACCAATTGATCCTTGGCGATTTTCTGCTCGGCGGCTGCGATTTTCCCTTGCGTATCCCCGACTTGGAGATTTGTTTTACTGATCGAAATACCCAGGCTTTTTATTTCAAGGGCTATTTGGTTTATTTGGGCGTTAAGCGCGTTAATTTCGCCTTGCAGAGTTTTAGCCTTCGAGCGATTCTGGTCAATCTCTCGCTGATATTGCTCGATCTGGCGCTGAATTTCCTCAATTTGCCTGTTTTTATTGTTAATATCGTCTTGCACGGCCGCAAAAACGTCTAAAAACGGAGAAAAAACAAAAGCGGCAATAAGACCTATTGTGTATATCCGTTTCATATGCGCAATAAACATATGATATGATGAAAGCGTGCTAATCTCAAGACGGATATACAGCGTGTTTATTACCGGGATGCTGTTGTGCATGACCCGGGCAAGTCTCGCCGCGGACCAGCTTGGAGTTCCCAATGAAGGCTTGCCGACTGACCTGGCTCAATTGATCCAAGCGATATTCAGCTGGTCGATCAACATCATCGGTTTAGTCATTTTCGTGCAATTTTTCCGAGCCGGCTTTAAGTGGTTCACTTCGCGAGGAAACTCATCAACGATCGGCCAAGCCACGGAAATGATGAAAAACGCCGCGCTCGGCGCGGTGGTGCTCTTTTCCGCCTGGCTGATTCTCAACACCATCAATCCTGATCTGGTAAAAAATACCTTTACCGTCCCTACCCTGCCGTAATGAAAAAACCCTGAATCAAGTTCAGGGTTTTTTCATTTTCTCCTTGAGTTGCTCGATAATGGTCGTGCCGAGCGGGTCTTTGCCTGCCTGTTCGGCAAGATAAAGCGCCGTATAGTGCGCGAGAAGATATGAAGATAATATCCCCTCCAACTCCGATGTCGCTTGCCATGGTACAATTTTAGTAGGAATATTTTTTCCCTCTAATATCTCCGCAACTGCGGCCATGCGCCTGGAAATCTCGGGAGATCCCTGGTCGTCAATGATTACAACTGCAAATCCAGCAGTCGCCGGACCGGCGGCTGCCGAAGAGCCGAAGCCGGCGATTTCGTTGTGTGCCAATTCCGGAAATCGATTGCAGAATGCGGGAATCTTCGCGGTTTCATTCAAAATCAGTTTCCAAGCATAGCCGAGCTCATTGAATCGCTCTGAAGTATAAACCAGGGGAATTCTGTTTCCGATAAACGCGGCTAGGGCCTTGCCTGCCGCATCGATCGGCTCGATAGTAATCGCCGCACAAGCCTTACGTTCTAGAATTTCAATATTCAACAAAGCCGCAAGAGCCAAAAAACCATAACCGGTCGATTCCCGGGCCACGGCACTATCGCTAGGAATCATCACGCCCGGTAATTGATTTTTTTGCATCAGATCTCCCAAAGCGCCGCCGGTAGTGATCACTGCCAAATTCAAATTCTGATCCAATGCTTCCTGGACTCCGCTCAAAGGCTCGTCGGTATCGCCCGAATATGAGCTGACAATAATCAAAGCTTCTTCAAGATGTTCCCGGCTGAATTTCGGCAAGCCGAAATCAGAATGAATCCGGATATCCAATTCCGGTTTATACATATTCAGCATATCCGGCGCCAGACGCGAGCCGCCCATAGCGAGCACTATGATTCGTTTAAACGGCCGCAGTCGTTCTTTGTTTTCTACAATAGGATCCCAAGAAAACTGAGTGAGGAAATGCTCTAAAATTTCTCGATAGGTCATCATCCTATTATATACCAAAGGGGGATACTTCCAAATTACACGGTTTCTTCCTCTTCGCCTTCTGCTTCCTCATCTTCTTCTTCGGTTTCAGTCGCATTACCCGGCACGTCAAGAGCGGTGTCTTCTAGCGTCTCAGAAACTTCAGTCGGATTTTCAAATGTCTCCGACTCGGACAGCATCTCCAAAGCGGAGATGATCTCGTCCGGCGCTCCTTTATCTCGGGCGTGCCGGATCAGATCGATCTTCTTCGCCGGGAATTCCATTCCTGCCAAATATTCTTGCACTTTCGCCGGATCTATTGCCATATTATTTTTTATTAAAACTTATTACTCAACAGCGTAAAGACCGGCGATGAATACGCTATGAATAATGCGACCAGAATGATTGCGATTTCAATGTAAAAACTCAATGCCGCTTTCGTCATGTATAGTTTCACGAATTGGAACCAGAACGGAAAAAACTTGGTCTCGGCAATGTGAAACTTCATGCCTCGATCTTTAATCGCGAAAATGTTGCTAGTGAACGGCCAGGCCCACATTACCCCATGTTGGATAGTATCGAGAAGAAAATGACTCCAGGAACCAAGCCAGACAAGTAACCCGGTATACTTTAAAAATGGATCCGAAGCGAAAAACCAAATAACCAATCCGGTAATCAACCACAGCATCGGCGCATGGGAATAATATTTGCGGTGGCTCGGATCGTCGTCAGTTATCGTGAAACGCTTCAAGCGGAAAAAGCTGTAAAAGCAATCCAGATCCGGCGCGAATCCGAAAAACGCACCGATGAAGGAAAGTTGTGCCATCTGAACGGAGGAGAATGAATGATCCGTAAACGCAAGGAGCGCTTGAGCCGTTAAAAAACCGGCGGCGATATGTCCGGGAGGAAGCATAAGATACTCTATATCATATCATGAGCCCATCAATCCAGTCCTTCGGATATAGAAATAAGTGATAATCACCGCAGCCGAAAACAAAACTGCCTGGTATAGTAAAGGCAATGTTCCCAGAAACGATAGGAAAAATGCGCCTGGGGCCACGCCGATGGCAGTGGCGGTGAGATATTTCCGATAGTTAATAGGCGTGAAGAGGCCGATCGCATAACTGGTCACATCCAGCGGCAGAACCAACCTGAAAAATACTACTCCCCAAAACAGGTGCTTCGGCAGAATTCGGCGGATCGATTCGAGTTTTCTGGCCGAAACGAGCCGCCGAACCCAGGGCCGGCCGAAGCGGTGGGCAAAAAAGAATGCCAGGAACGATCCTGCCACCCAGCCGATCATGGTAAAAAGCGTTCCCAGCCACGGACCCCACAGCCGGCCAGCGATAGGCACCAGGGCTAATGTCGATCCTGGCGCAAATACGACATCTATAATTTCAATGCTGATAAAAATGAATGGCCCGGCAACCGGATGAGCCAACGCGAAATCCTCCAGCGCGTCGAAATAGGCGTACGAAAAATAGGCCACTGCGACAAAGGCAGCTGCCAGCCCCAAGATAGTAAACCTCATCGTCCGAGGCCTCATATTCGCCGAGTCTTTATGCCTATAGCGAACAAAGCAGTGGAGGTGGCCGCGGAAAGGAGGCAGTACTGGCAAAATGCTTTCAGAAGGACAGCTTGGGCGAATACCAGCCATACTGACGCCGCGAAGCCCGCAATCGAGAGATACCAGAACCAGCGCAACGGGCGGGATTGCTGCGTAGCCATGAATAGTACCAATAAAAGAATCACCGCCGCATAGTAAAGGATACCGAATGCGGCGATTGGAACGCTTCCGACATAGGCGAATTTACTCGTCAAAACTTGTTCGCAGTCCCCGACCGCGCAGGGCGGCACGGCATTTGAGAGGCCTTGGATCGTCAGATACGTCGCATCAAAAAAGCCGATGATGGCCACGATAACGGCAACCACCAGAAGCCACCTAGGAATTAAGCGCTGATTCGATGAGCTGTTTGAAATGTTCATGGCTTTGGGGACGGATATACGCTCCGTTCAGGAAAAACGAAGGTGTGGAATCAACGCCGGAATTCTTGCCGCTTTGGGTATCTGCCTGGATGCGCGATCGCACTTCGCCGGAGGTAGCGTCAGTTTTAAATTTCGCGAGATCTAACCCGAGCTGCTCGGCGTATCCGTTGAAGATATTTGTTGGATCGGAAGCGGTTTCCCAGTCTTTTTGGTGCTCAAATAACATATCGTGCATTTCCCAGTACTGCGCCTGCTTGCCCGCGGCTTCAGCCGCATATGCGGCAACAGCCGCATTCCGATGCTGCGGCAACGGGAAGTGGCGATACGCGAATACCATCCGGTCCCCATATTCTTGTAAAAGCTGTTTTACAATCGGGTGGAAAAACCCGCAGGCGGGACACTGATAATCGCCGTATTCGACCAGCGAAATTTTGGCAGTCGATGGATTGCCGAGAATATGGTCGGAGGCGTTAATCGGCTGGGAAAGAATCGCCTGCCCCGGCGGATTCTGCATCACTTTGTAGATGCCAAATCCGAGAATTCCCAGGATAATAAGGGTTATGCCGCCGACAATAAAGGAGATGCGCATCTAAATAGTATAGCTTTTTTGCTATATAAATTCAACCTAAAAGGGGTCGCCTGAGGCGACCCCTTTTAGGTTTTAGAGTTGATTGAGATCCTGGTCAATTTCTTGGAACTCGGCGTCAAGGTCGCTGGTATCCACTTCTTCAAGAGCGCGTAGATCATTTCGCGTATCCTGGTCGATCGTAGGTGTAGCCGTTGGGGAGATAGTCGGCGCCTCCGCGTAATCCTTGGTCATATTCCAGATCAGGAATCCGACCACGCCGACGATAATCAATGCGATGATACCGAACAATGCCGCCTTTTTGCCGGAGTCGTGAGAGACCGGCGGTTGGTCCTGTGGGGCAGGCATAGGGAATTGATTTGGAGTGTTTTCCATGGTTATTCGCTAGGGGTTGCCTGTGGTGAATTAGTTGGTGACTGACGAGGTACTTTGCCAAGATCGACCGCAGCCTTCCTCACTGCTTCGCCGGCGGCTTTTACTGAATCTTTTACTACTTTCAAATCAGCATGCAATGCCTGGCGAGCTCTTTGAACGGCTTGCTTCAATCCTTCTTCAGTGGCGACTTCGATAGTATAGGTTTTTCCGGCTTGAGCGGCAATAGCTTCTTTCGCCTTGGCAATGGCATTCGTGGCCGCGTCAATGTCCGCTCGAACGGTTGAAACATCCGCGCCGGCCGTTTCGGCTTTGCTGGCCCGTTCAGCGATGCGGTTTAAAATCGAAGAGAGCTTTTCAAGCGAGTTGGCAAAGTGATTCAGCATCCGCTGATTCAAGGCGTCAATATTCTTGTCAATTTTTTTGACTGCCTCAACTTTCCGCTCGTCTTTAATCTTCGTGAGACGCTCCTTCAGCTCGGCTTCTTTTGCCTTAATGCGCGTTTGAGCCTCTTTGCGCTTGGTTTCGATTTGGGATTTAAGTTCTTTTCTTTTTTCCTCCAGGTCGGCACGCACTGCTTGAGGGTCTACTTTCCGCTCTTCTTTAATGGCCCGAATATCTTGCTTCGCTTCAGTTTTTATTTCCCGTACCGTATTTTGAGTTTCTTTTTTAATATCTTGAACTTCTTTACGAATAGCTGGTTTTACGGTTTGCCTTACAGGTTTGCTTCCATGCGTAGGAGTTGGCTCTTCAGCGTGAGCAGAAAAAGTAAAAGCAAAAATAACCGCTAACATTAGATACGTTATTTTCATATCTTAAGTATAAAGCCCCAACATGAAGATGCAAGAGGACTTATACACCACTGTCTAGAGGCTTAGCCTCTAGAGTTAATCAATGAAGGTGAGGGCTTTTCCTCGCTTCGTGCCGCGGCCCGTGCGGCCGATGCGATGGATATAGTCCTCGTACGTGGCCGGGAGATCGAAATTAATGACATGGCTGATGTCGGCGATGTCCAAGCCGCGGGCGGCAACGTCCGTCGCTACGAGAATCTTGACCCGGTTGTCTTTGAACGAACCCAGCGCGCGCTGGCGCTTGGAATGATTCTTGTCGCCATGAATCGATTCGACTTTGAGCCCCCGTTCGGCCAATACCATCGATAGCTTTTCCACTCCGTGCTTCGTGCGGCCGAAGATTAGCACTTTGTTGAATTCGGCCTGAATCAACAGGTCGTGCAAAACATTAATTTTATTGTTGCCCTGGATTCTAACCACATCCTGATCAATCGTATGAGCGGTATCACGGGTTTTTACTGAGATGGAAACCGGTTCGCGGAGAAATTCTTTGATCAAGCCCTCGATTTCCCGTGAAATCGTAGCGGAGAAAAACAAGGTATGGCGACCCGGCGGCATGCCTTTCATAAGAAAGCGCATGTCGGCGATGAAGCCCATGTCCAGCATCCGATCCGCTTCGTCCAATACAATCGTGCCAAAGCGAGAGAGAGTAATATGCCGGCGTTCGATCAAATCCTTCAGCCGGCCGGGCGTACCGATGATGACCTGATGTTTGCGGCGCAATTGAGAAATCTGCATACCGATGCTCGCACCGCCGATGCAGACGACCGAGAAAATACCCAATCCGCGGGTAAAGCCCCGAAGCTCCTGATCAATTTGAATCGCCAATTCCCGCGTGGGAACTACGATCAGCTGATGCTCGCTCGGATTCTTGAGGATTTTCTCAATAAGCGGGATTAGAAACGCGGCGGTTTTGCCGGTTCCAGTGTTAGCAATTCCGACGACGTCGGATCCGCGCAGGACATGCGGGATAATCTTGTCTTGGATCGGCGTCGGACTGACATAACCCTTGGCGACAATATTCCTTTTCAGCCGCGCATCAATCGCAAAATCCGCGAATTGATGTTCGGGCTTGAAATGTTCGGCGGCTTCAGTGATAACCGCGTTATTGACAAACTTTGAGAGGTCGAAAAACTGGCCGGTACCGGCTTTTTTCCGAGTCCGTGCGAACGGCCTACTACCTCCAAATGAGCGCGGTTTCCGACCAAAAGACTGCCTGCTGAAACTTCTAGTTGACATGATTACAGGAATTGAAATTCCTGTAAGAGACGATGCGATCGTTCAACCGACTAAGGAGATCAATTCAATATGATATAGCCATTATATACCCAAAATAACGGAAAGTCAATAGGCGTGAAGTTAATCGATTATTCACGCCTGCTCGCTACGCTTCAAACATGAATAAGATACGATCAATTGCGGTAGGGACCGCCTCACTCGGATTGCTCGCATTATGGTCAGGCCCCGCCTCGGCATATTATGGCGCGCCCTACGCGCAATATCATCAGCCGGGATATTCGTTTTCCGCATACCCGGGCCCATATTACCAGCCGGCCACGCCGTATTCGCCCCATATCTACCAAACTCAGGATCCATTCCGACAACTTCTCGGCGATCAATTGAGTCTTTTGAACAGCTTCCGCTATGTCCCTGGTCCGGTTCACCAGTATTTCTATCAGTATTACCAACCGTACCACTATAGGCCTTGGTGGTAATCCTTACGAGGCTAAACCTCTATAGTTAATCTGCCTCTTTCTTTACTTTCGATCGGCCCAGCTTGGATACTTTTTTTGGATTTCAGACGCGCGCTTGGGCGGAATGATTTCATGCACTGCTAGCCAATTGTTCGCCATCAATTGCTGGGCCGCTTCTAATGCAATGCGGCCGGCGCAGATTTCGTCGCGCAGATACACTGCGGCGATATTTTTTTCCCGGAAACCGGGCCGCGGTTCGCCGCGGACCGGCGATAAGTTCGCAATATCATTACTGCCTCCGATCGCCAGCGGGACAAGATGATCCAATTCATAGGTACCGAATGGCGGTGGATACGTGATGCCATACGATCGGTAGACTTGTTTTTTTAAACTCACTGATACGTCCCGTACTGTTTTGCTGTACCCTGATACGCAGATGTCATCCAGGGTTTTATCAGAAAACACGGCACCTGGCGTGCATTCCGGATCAGGTAGCGGCCCGAGCGGCTGGCACGCGCTATCTTGAGTCCGCGAGCCGATCGGTTCCAAGAGTTCTTCAAAAATAGTCGGCGTCGAGACGCTGGCTAACTGGCCAGCGGGAGAAAGCGGCATTGATCCCGGCCGCGTGTTATAAAATATGCCGATTAGTAGGGCCAGAATAAAAATCTTCTGCCACGCAGTAAGTTGTCGCATAATTAAAGAGTCGCGGGTATTTCCTGCAATTCCGGCGAGGCTGGCGCGACTTCGCAGCGCTGATCAATCGGATCGAATATCGATTGTTCAAGCTGTTCACCGGACAAAAGTTGAGAGATTCTTTTCCCGCCATAGATCGATGGCAGGATACCGACCCCATTGCAACCTAGATTATACATCAGGACCGGATTGCAGGGTTCGAAGCCGATGCGACGAATGCCATTAGGCGTATAGCCCATCAGGCCATGCCAGCAGAAAGCATACTCCGTCCCACCCTCCGGATAATTCTTATAGTTGTCAATTAAAAAGGAATCGATAATCTCGCGCATCTCTTCATTGCACAATTCCTGCCGAGAATACAGAGCCTGATTCGGCAGTACTTTCTCCGGTCCGCCTGTGCATACTAAGTTATCAGTTCCGTCTTTTTCGTGAGGCCGGCGAGTAAGGTAAAAATATCCTTCGCCCGTCGGATCGTCTGGATGCTCTCGGACTTTAGGGAAGTAGCTTATTGTTATAGGCGGACTGGCGAGGGGTTCGATATACCCGGCCATATAGCCGATTCGGCCAAGCACTAAATGATGGAATTTAGTATCGATATCCGCGCCAGCCTCGTTTTTTATGTGAAAATTTTCGAATCCGTTCGTACACAGTAAAATGCGTTCGGCAGTTACTTGGTGGCCGAGAACTTCGACACCCCCGATTCCTTCCTTAAGCACGACCCTGGAAACAGGACTTTCTTCGAATAAATCAAACCGGCCGCGATGCTTTGCTAAAAGATAGCCAACAAGCTCTTCAGTAAACAAGGCGCTGTTGAGACAGCCCTTTGGCTGCGCGACCGCGGCAATATATTCGTCTTTTTTGGCTTCCAAAATAGACAGAATATCGGATTGAGGAACGACCGAATAAAACTTTTTGAACTCTCCAGGAATTGAGTGTTCAATTCCTGACTCATCCGAAATCATGATCGGATCCGGAATTAATCCCCCGGTTGCGCGGCATGACGCATTCTTCAATTCTGCCAGCAACTGATCCTCGTTTGTAAATCCGGTATATCCGGTAAATCGGTATAGCGGAGTTTGCAGTCCGGTTTCGGAATAAATTTCCTCCAATATAAGCCAGGCTGATTCAATTGACTTCTGGCCGCTAATCGCGGCTTCCAATCCAAACTCTGCGACGATATCAACCAGAGGACGTTCAAAGTGCCCTGTAATCTGACCCGCATTATGTCCAGTGGCTCCGTGAGCTATCCTGTCCGCTTCCAAGAGCACTACATCCTTGTCGGTATCGCGAAGCGTAAAATATGCGCTGACTACACCGGCGATGCCGCCGCCGACGATAGCGACGTCAGTTTTGAGATCTTCGCCGAGCGGAATCGCCGGCCGCGTCCGATTGAGCTGTTTTATCCAAGGAGAATAATTGGGAATCACTTCCCTATCTTACCAGAAAGTCTTTCCACAATCTATTCGACGATCAGCGTGCCTTTCATGCCCAGCTGGCGATGATTCCCGACCGAACAGTAATACTCAAATGATCCTGTTTTGTTAGCGACGAATTGGACAGTCGCAGTCGAACCGGCGCCGATCACCGGCGTACGGGCGTTAAATTCATCAATTGTCCAGTCATGGTTGCCCTGATTATTTTTGAATACGATCCTAACAGTGTCGCCTTTCTTGACTCTAATTTCAGTCGGTGTGAAAGAAAACGCTACGCCGGTTACATTAAACGTTTTTATGCCGACCGAAATGATCGGGGTCG
>Ga0209541_10015741_pt1 | contig 11259 bp, 12 predicted proteins | sample RifCSPlowO2_01_FD_184027 | JGI IMG/M metagenome (GOLD analysis project Ga0209541, IMG submission 184027) | Groundwater microbial communities from Rifle, Colorado - Rifle CSP2_plank lowO2_0.1 (SPAdes) (version 2) | ecosystem: Environmental > Aquatic > Deep subsurface > Groundwater | place...
CCCGCCGATAACGAGAGATATCTCTTTTGTTGTGAAAAATGATTTTGTTCCCAATAATTATTTCGATTTAATAAGGGACTTGGGCGGGGATTTGGTGGAGCAGGTGGAACTATTAGATAAGTATGAGAACGCCGAAAAATTCGGCAAGGAAAAGACGAGCTATACATATCGCATTGTATATCGTTCCAATGAAAGGACATTAACCACCGAAGAAATAGATCCGATTCAGGATAAAATCTACAAGCAAACAAGTAGCCAATTTGAGGCTGAAATGAGGTGATTTTTGGCTTGATTTGCAATCCATAAAATGCTACAATTAGGGCATATTGAAGTCCCGCCAACAGAGAGTTTTACCGGCTAAAGCACGGTACACTCCGAGAGGCGGGATACTCGTTTGAAATAGATATAAAATATGGCTAAAAAAGAAGTCAAAAAAGAAGAGAAAAAACAACCCACCCCTCCTGCAGGCACTTCGTATACAGCCAAAGATATCCAGGTTTTGGAAGGGTTAGAGCCGGTCCGGAAAAGACCGGGAATGTATATCGGTTCTACCGGAGTTGAGGGCTTACACCATTTGATATGGGAGGTTTTTGATAACTCGCTTGACGAGGCGATGGCCGGCCACGCTCATAATATCGAAGTAGTGTTGATGCCCGATAATAAAGTCCGAGTTTCCGATGATGGCCGAGGCATCCCAACCGATCCCCACCCTAAATTGAAAAAGTCAGCACTGGAATTGGCCGCTACCACGCTTCATGCGGGCGGTAAATTTGAACAGGGCGCTTACAAGGTCTCCGGCGGTCTTCATGGCGTCGGTTTGTCGGTTGTAAATGCTCTTTCAACTTGGATGCGGGCTGAAGTACACCGCAAGCCGGATATTTTTGCCCAAGAATATAAAATTGGCAAACCGACCGGCCCGGTCAAAAAAGTAGGTACTACTAAAAAAACCGGCACTATCATCACATTCCAGCCTGATCCTTCAATTTTTAAGGAGATAAATTTTGATCTTACGACAATCTTGAACCACCTTCGCCAACAGGCGTATCTGACGAAAGGCGTTAAGGTCACCATCAAAGATGAACGGAATGAGATTCCTCATGACTACACTTTTTACTTTGAGGGCGGAATTGTTTCATATGTAGAATATTTAAACCGCAGCGAGGAAGCAAAACACAAGACGGTGTTTTATGTTGCCAAAGAGCAGGATAATATTTTTGTTGAGGTTGCCATGCAGTATGTGGATGAGATATCCGGCAAGGAATTAAGCTTCGCCAACAATGTCCACACCATAGAAGGGGGTATGCACCTGACCGGTTTCAAATCGGCTATTACTAGAACCTTGAATGATTATGCCCGCAAGAATGCTTTTCTTAAAGAAAAAGACGACAATCTTTCCGGGGATGACGTCAGAGAAGGTTTAACTTCAATTATTTCCGTTAAATTAAAAGATCCTCAGTTTGAAGGACAAACAAAATCTAAACTTGGTACACCTGATGCCAGAACTGCCGTAGAAACAGTTGTTAATATTGAATTTGCCGATTGGCTGGAGCGCAACCCCTTGGATGCCAGACAGATTATGGAAAAGATAATTTTGGCTTCAAAGGCCCGCCTTGCCGCCAAAGCAGCCCGCGAGACCGTCTTGAGAAAGGGAGCTATGGAGGGTATGACCTTGCCGGGCAAACTGGCCGACTGTTCAAGCCGGGATCCATCCGAATCAGAATTATTTATTGTTGAGGGAGATAGCGCCGGCGGTTCATCTAAACAAGGCCGCGATCGGAGAACCCAGGCCATTCTTCCTTTGAGGGGCAAGATTCTTAATGTCGAAAAAGCCCGTATCGACAAAATGCTGGCTCATCAAGAGATCAGAGCGCTAATCATTGCCATGGGGACTGCAATTTCAGAAGAATTTGACCTGGGAAAGCTCCGCTATCATAAAATAGTTATTATGACTGATGCCGATACCGACGGTTCGCATATTAGGACACTTCTGCTCACTTTGTTTTACAGGTATTTCCCCCAGATAATCGAGAAGGGACATTTGTATATTGCTCAACCGCCTTTGTATAGAGTCCAAAAAGGAAACAAGGTCCAGTATGCTTATAATGACGCAGAGAAAGAAAAGATACTTGAGGAATTAAGAAAAGTATTAGCTGAAGGTCAATTAACGAAGGCCAAGCCCAAAAAATCTAAAAAAGAAGAGTGGGAGGTTACTCCTGTTGATGGTAATGAGGTAACGGAAAGCGAAGAAGAATTTTCAATAGATAATACTGCCGAAAAAATAGCCGGAGTTGCGATTCAGCGCTACAAGGGTTTAGGAGAAATGAACCCGGAACAATTATGGGAAACTACTCTTAATCCGCAGAACAGAGTACTTCTTCAGGTTATGATCAAAGATGCCCAGGAAGCCGATAGGGTGTTTGATGTCCTTATGGGCGCGGAAGTATTGCCCCGCAAAAAATTCATTCAAACCCACGCCAAGTCGGTAACTAATTTAGACGTATAATGTCCGAATCACACGAATCTTTTGAGGGGAAAAGCCGGATAGAGAATATGCCTCAGCCACCGGTGGATTCTTCGTCTCTTTTGGAAAATGGAGAAATTAGAAGCGTTAAAGAGCTTGAGGGTTATTGGGGCATGCATTTAGTAGGGATTAAGGATGGTGATGACGCTTTTTTCAGACCGGATAAGGAAACCGCTTTTATTTTTGAGAGTACAGGCAAAGATGCCAGAAGGTCCGATTTGGAGGTGGTAGCGTTTAAGATAGATAAGACATTGGGATTTGGATTAGTCCCCCCGGTTGTTTATAGAACCGTGAATGGCACAGAAGGATCTTTACAAAAATTTATAAAGGATTCTCCAATTGCAAAGCAGTTGAAATGGCGGGGAACGGTAAAACCGGAAGAACTGACCAAGGCGGCTGTTTTTGATTATCTTTTGGACGTAAAAGACAGGCGAGGGGATAATTTTTTAGTCAACCAAGCAAGTGGAAAGATTTGGCTAATAGACCATGACTACTGGATGTTTTGGAATGAAATTTTGCGCTCGGACATTTTACAAGAGACGCAAACTCGAGGCCTTAATCATATAACCCCGGAAACACAATCGGCACTAGAACGATTTATAACCAGTATCGACCCCTTAATTATCGGAGCTAAATCAGAAGTGGTAAAGATAGTAAAAAAAGCCCAAGAACGGGCTAAGTTAATATTAGATAAAGGTAAAATACCATCATGATAATGCTTTACTTTGTTGATCTGTTTGAGTTAGACCATGATGCTAATCAAAAAAAGATTGCAACATTTAAATTATTGGAAGGAGAAGGGGGTAAGGTAGAAATAGAGGGAGAGCACAATCATCCGGTTGTCGAAGGCATTTGTGGGGAAGGAATCTTTGATTACAAATACGCCCGTCCGGGGAAATTATACCCCTACGATGGAATGAATTTTCTTGAAAACCTGAAGTATCATTTTAGATCTGGATATCTATTGGCCACCGATGTTAAAAAACAGGTTATTGACAATTAAAAATAATTTTGCTAATATTGCCTAAATAAATATACGCCTTCGGGCGATTTTTAAATCCAACCAAGATGAGTAAATTAGTACAATTTTTAAAGGAAGTTCGAGTAGAGTTAGCAAAAGTAAGCTGGCCGACAAGGAACCAGACAGTTTTATACACTCTTGTTGTAATCGGAATCAGTTTATTTATGGCCGCATTCTTGGGACTACTTGATTTTGGATACAAGTTAATAATTGATAAGTTTTTGCTTAAATAATTTAGAGTTTAGAACGCAGTCTATTTAATATGCCCAAACAAGCTAAAACAGAGGAGCGCCATTGGTATGCCATCCATACCTATTCGGGCTACGAAGATAATGTCGCCCGCAATTTGAAGCAAAGGGTAGAATCGCTCGGTTTTGAAAATAAGATTTTCAACGTTCTTGTGCCGAAAGAAAAAAAGATCAGGATTAAGGGTGGAAAACGTGAGACAATTGAAGAAAAATTATATGCCGGCTATGTGCTTGTAGAGATGATAGTGGACGATGCTTCTTGGTATGTTGTCAGAAATACTCCCAATGTTACCGGTTTTATCGGTGCGGGAACAATACCAACTCCTTTGGCGGCTTCCGAAATAGATATTTTAATGAAGAGAATGGGTGTTCAGGAGCCCAAATACAAGATTGACATTGCTGTTGAAGATAGGGTAAAAATAACCGACGGACCCTTCAAGGATTTTGATGGCAAGGTATCTGAAGTTGATGCCGAAAAAGGAAGGGTTAAGGTTCTGGTTACCATTTTTGGAAGAGAAACCCCAGTAGAACTAGATTTCCTTCAGATTAAAAAACTTTAAATACCATGGCAAAGAAAATAAAAACAATCGTAAAACTTCAAGTGGAAGGAGGAAAAGCAACCCCGGCTCCTCCTGTTGGAACAGCTCTTGGTCCTCATGGAATCAATCTCCAGCAGTTTGTAATGCAATTTAATGAAGCTACTAGAGATAAAATGGGCCAAGTCACTCCTGTTGAGATAACTATCTATGAAGACAGAACTTTTGAGTTTAAGCTCAAAACTCCGCCTGCGGCCTACCTATTGAGGGTTGCCGCGGGACTGGAAAAAGGTTCCGGAGTGCCCAACAAAGACAAGGTCGGCAAAGTTACCAAAGCTCAAGTGAAACAAATTGCCGAACAGAAAATGGTTGATCTAAATGCTAATGACGTTGAAGGTGCGATTAAAATTATTGAAGGCACTGCCCGCTCTATGGGGATAGAGGTAAAATAAAAACTAAAAAAACCGCCCCTTTAGCGGGCGGTTTTTTGTTGTCCACAATTGCCACACTAATTTTTTGGGAGTAAAATTCTAAGACCTATCAGGACTTTTAAAACAGGGGAACAATGATTACCAATCCTTACGCCGGAAAAATTATTCATTTCGAAGGTATTGACGCCTCTGGGAAGAGTGAACAATACAAAAGATGGGAGAATGTTCTTCGGGCTTACCATGAGGCTCAGTTTCGGAAAATGTTTTTTACCAAAGAACCGAACGTCGAACATCCTTCAGGCGAAGATATTTATAAACTTCTTTTAGGGAGGCATACTGATTTGAAGATAGAAAACCTGCATCCTTTTGTAATGCAGAGCAGATATTTCCGGAACCGCATCTGGCATTATCGCGCGAGGGTCATTCCGAATCTTGCCAAGGAATTTGATGTTATTTCCGACAGGGGCGTAGCCTCGATGTGTTATGGGGTTTCTTCTCCGGCTGATTTTGAACCGCTTATGGGAATTCAGGAGCAAGCTTTTCTCGGAGCGGAAGTTCCTTTAATCTGGCCTGATGCAATACTTATTTATAATGTTTCAGCTGAAGAAGCTAGAAAACGTCTTTTGGCCAAGGGTAAAGAGCTTGATGCTTTTGAAAAGAATCTTAATTTTCAAATGATGGTCAAGGAAAATTATCTTGCGTTCGCAAAGCAGTATCCGAACTGCCATGTCATTGACGGTTCCGGCCAGCCAGAAGAAGTGTTTACCAAGACCAAAGAGATTCTTGTTCCTATTTTGGGACTAAATATATAGAGGCGTAATGCCTCTTTTTTTGTTTTTTATAAAATGCTAACATTTCAAAACCTCAAGAACATTAACAAGGAGGACACCATGGGCAAGTTTGTTGAACCTAAAGTTTATTGGGTCGGTTATCAGAAGATAAACGAAGCTGAGGTCCGTCGCTACCTCAAAGATAGTGGCAACGAGGACTTTCTTGCGTCAATGGAGGCCGCCCGGAAAGTCGGCTTAACTGATGCCGAGATACTTTGCAGTATGTTTGCCAAGCTATGCTACAAGAGTTTGACTCTCGGTCATAACGAAAACATTTCAAGGGTCAGAGATATTGAAGATAATATCCGGAATTGTTTCGATGTTGGCCACGGTTCGGTATTTGAGCATGTAAACTTTAACTTTATTATCGCTGATTGCAGCCGTGTTTTTACTCACGAACTTGTCAGGCATAGAGCCGGTACCGCTTTTTCTCAGAATTCCGGCCGATTTATCCGACTTGATGAGATTGATATCGTCTTCGATCCTGTCTTGGAGTCAATTAGAGATCTTTGTCTTGAAAAACAATCTTATGATGAAGTTTGGTACCGTAAGGCGGTTGAAACTATCGGCCTGAAGGATATGAAGAATTTTACGCAGAAAAAGAAAATTACTTCGGCCTTGAGACGCTTTGCTCCTAATGGTCAGAGCAATGAGATAGGTTTTTCGGTCAATCTACGCAGTTTGCGTCATACTGTAATGATGAGAACAGGAAGACATGCCGAATGGGAAATTAGGAAAGTATTCGAACAAATATACTTGCTCTTAAAAAATGTGTATCCTACCATTTTTCATGGAGCAAAAGAAGAAGTCATCGACGGGATAATTGAAGTAACTGGCATGCTGATGCAGCCATATGAAAAGACCGCTGATGTTCTTTTGGGCGAGCTTTCCGATGAACAGTTGGAAGCAGAATTAGGGAATAGACGATTATCGCGTCTTGAAAAAATGAAGCCCGAATAGGGCTTTTTTTATTGCTCAATTTCTGTTATTTTGAATAAATGAAATACAAGCCGGTAATAGGGTTAGAAATCCACGCGGAGCTGAAAACTAAGACCAAAATGTTCTGCGATTCTCTCAATGATCCGGATGAAAAACATCCCAATATTAATGTCTGCCCGATTTGCATGGGCCATCCCGGAACTCTTCCTGTCATTAACTATGAAGCGGTCAAAAAAGTAATTATGGCCGGACTTGCTCTGAATTGCAAAATATCCGAGGATACTTTTTTTGAAAGAAAGAATTATTTTTATCCCGACCTGCCTAAGGGCTACCAGATAACTCAATACCAGAAACCTCTTTGCGAAGGCGGTTGGCTTGATATTAAAACAAACCCTTCGACAGGCTCAGGGCTCAAGAGAATTCGCATAACACGAATTCATCTCGAGGAAGATGCTGGCCGGCTTTATCACTTGCCGGGAAAAGATTATTCGTTGGTTGATTATAACCGGGCAGGAATGCCGTTGATGGAACTTGTCACTGAACCGGACTTGGAAACCGGATTGGAGGTAAAAAAATTCGCGGAAGAATTGCAATTAATTTTAAGATATCTTGGCGCATCAGATGCCGATATGGAAAAAGGTCTGATGAGAGTTGAGGTTAATATCTCGTTGAGCCCTTCGACAAGCTCAGGGCAAGCTCCTTCGTCGCTTGGGACAAAAGTTGAAATAAAGAATCTAAATTCCATCAAAGCCGCTTCCGACGGAGTTGATTACGAGGTTAAGAGGCAAACTGAACTTTTGGATGCGGGGGAGAAAGTGGTTCAGGAGACCAGGGGCTGGGATGATTCAAAAAAAGCAACTGTCAGCCAGCGTTCAAAAGAAGAGGCCCACGACTACAGATATTTTCCCGAACCGGACTTGCCTCCGCTTAAATTTACTCCGACTCAAATTGACGCCATTAGGGATGGATTACTGGAACTGCCCTCGCAAAGGCGTGCCAGATTTGCCCAGTATGGCCTTACCGAGGCCCAGATCGAGATATTTACAGTAGCACGACATCTTGGCGACTACTATGAACATGTGGCGACTGAGCTTGATTCCTCTGCGAAAGATTTTCATATAAAAAGGGGTCTTAAGGGAGAATTCCCTACAGAGATTCCGGGCTTCGCGCCGGAACCTTCTCCGAGAAGTGAACCGCACTTGAGCAGACGGCTTCATGAGCTTTCGGCCAATTATATTATTACGGAATTTCCGTCTCTGATGAACGCACGAGGATTGGAGATTGATGACCTTGAGGGGTTTAAGATTTCTCCGGAGGCCTTTGCTGAGCTGATGGTGCTGATATTTCATGAAGAACTTTCTTCTACGGGGGCAAAGGTGGTGCTGAAAGAAATGGCGGAGACCGGCCTGCATCCCGAACAAATAATGAAAGAAAAAAATCTGGGCCAAGTTTCTGACAAAGGCGAACTGGAAACGGTAGTGGATAAAATTGTTGCAAATAACCCGAAAGCAGTAGAAGATTACAAAAAAGGAAAGGAAGCATCGCTTAAATTCTTGATTGGGATGGTCATGCGGGAATCGGGGGGCAAGGCCAATCCACAAACGGTCGAAGAAATAATTAAAAGAAAACTAAAATGATTAAAAAAATATTAGCAAAATTGATGAATTTCACGGAGCAGAAAGAGGACTTCGCAAAAAGCGCATTCAGAGCTGCCCAGAAAGACGAGGAAAAAATGGCACGGGAACGCCAAGAACAAATCATGGCCGGACGAGATAAAAAATATGTCTCAGAACAGACGGTGTCAACAGAAGGAGAGATACTTGGCCCCAGTGAATCTAAAGAGGAGAAATAAATTTTCTGATTAGTTTTTCGGCTTCTCTTTGACTTTTTATCCCCTCGGCTCCGCTCAGGGCAAGCCAGTGAATATCTTTGTTTCTTTTGAACCAGGTCATCTGGCGTTTTGAATATTTTACTATGGCTTTATAGAGTCCATCTTTCATTTCAGTGTAATTTATTTTGCCGGCCAGATATTCACTGATCCATCTATATTCTAAGCCAAAGTCGTAAAGCCGTTTTCGGCTGACACCTGACCGCAAAAGATTCTTAACTTCTTTGACCATTCCTTGTTTTAACCTTTTATCTAAACGTAGTTTAATTCTTTTCTCTAAGTTTTTAGGTTTTAAACCCAGCCATAAAATTTGATACTTAATACTTGATACTAATTCGGGAACTGGTTTGCCAGTTGTTTTTACTATTTCCAAAGCCCTGATGAGTCGGCGTTTATTGTGCTTATCAATAGTTTGGGCTCTTTTTTTATCCAATTTTCGGAGCATCTTGAAAAGGTGCTCCGCGCTAAGATTGTTGAAGTGTTTCCTCAATTCTTTATCAGGAGGAACTTCCGGGAGAGCGAGGTCTTTAACTAAAGCATCAATATAGAAACCTGTTCCACCTACGACAAACGGAGTTTTATGTTTATTTAGAATCTTTTTAATTGATTTTTCTCCCGACTTTTTAAAATCAGAAACAGTAAATACTTTTTTAGGGTTAGCCACGTCAAGCAGGTGGTGTTTTACTAATTGCTGTTCTTTTTTGGTAATTTTACCTGTTCCAATATCCATTCCTCGATAAACCTGTCTGGAGTCGGCTGATATTATCTCGCCGTCGAATTTTTGGGTCAAAAAAATTCCCAGATCCGATTTTCCCGACGCAGTCGGGCCGACAATGACTACAATTTTTTGTCTTTGATTTCTCGGCATTTTCGTGGTATATTATACAGCATCTTCCTTTTTGGGGAAAGGGCGTGGTCTTTGAAAGAAGAAGCAGGAAAAAAAGGGGTAGGCAAATGGCCTCTTAGAATCATTACGGCAATGTGGATTTTTAATGCCGATGCTATATTAATCGGATTGATATATTTTAATATAGCAAGTCCATTTAATGCATTTTTAATCGCTTTTTTTGTTAGCGTGCCAGAAATACCATTATGGTATTGGGCTTTAAGTAAATTATATTTAAGTTATGTAATTCCGGCTGCTAAAGAAGTTGTAGAAAATGCAACAAAAAGGGGATACTTTTATTGGGATGTCGAGTACTGGATTAAAAAATTTAAATCGATGCAAAATCCCAAGTCATGGCATATGAAGATTTTGTTGAAAGCTATGAAACCATTGGGATATTATGGTTTGTTCATAATTTCTGCAGAACCGCTTCCGTTTGGCAGGACCCTAACTATTACGAGTTGCGTTGTAGCCCGATCCCGACTCGGACTCATCCCTATTAGTTTGGGGAATATAGTACACTTATACGGGGCCTCTGTTTTGTGGAGTAGTATATTGCAATAAACCGCCTCTCGGCGGTTTATTTTTATGATTTGGAAGATATTTCTTTCTTAAGTTTTTCTAGGAATTTATCAATCGTCATTTGGCCCATGTCGCCTTTACCTCTTTTTCTGATAGCTATGGACCCAGCTTCAACTTCTTTTTCGCCGATTACCAGTAAATAAGGAATTTTTTGAAGTTCTGCCTCTCTTATTTTTTTGCCTAAGGTCTCATTGTTTCTATTTATTTCTACACGGATGCCCTCGTTTTTTAACTCTTTATATGTTTTTTCGGCCCATTCGTTTTGTTTGTCGGATATCGGCAGGATTATGGCCTGAACAGGGGACAACCACAATGGCAAAGCTCCTCCGGTATGTTCAAGTAATACTCCGACAAAACGTTCAAATGAACCAAAAATAGCCCGATGGATGACCCAGGGCATTTTTTGTTCGCCTTTTTCGTCAATATAAAAAACATCAAATTGTTTTGGGAGCATGACTAAATCTAATTGAGCCGTGCCCATCTGCCAGTCACGATTCTGAGAGTCCCGCAGGTGTGCTTCTATTTTGGGGCCGTAAAAAGCCCCCTCGCCCTCAGCAAGCGTGTGTTTTACACCAGCATTCCTCAAGGCATTTTTCAGCGCTGTTTCTGCTATATCCCACTCCTCTTTACTCCCCAGGGCGTCTTTGGGGCGGGTGGCCAAAACATAAGTTGTCTCAAAGCCAAACATTCCATAAAAACTCTTAATTGTATTAATAATTTTTACTACTTCACTTTCTGCTTGGTCGGGCATCAGATAAATATGTGCGTCATCCATTGTAATTTGTCTGACGCGAAAAAGTCCACCCAATGTGCCCGAAAGTTCATTACGGTTTAAGCGCCCTATCTCAGCTAATCGTAATGGCAGATTTCGATAACTTCTCACGCTGGCGTTGTAAACATAAGTTGATTCCGGACAATTCATTGGTTTTATAACAAGAGATTCATTCTTATCACGCGGATTAGTGAAATAAAACATATTGTCGCGGTAATGTTTCCAGTGGCCTGATTTTTCAAACACATTTTTCTTAACTAAAATCGGAGTCGATATTTCTAGATAATCATCACGATCATTGATTTCTCTGGCTAATTTTTCCAGTTCTTTAAAAATTACCATGCCCTTGGGATGCCAAAATGGCGCGCCTGGGGCGATTTCATGGAAACTAAAAAGATCCAATGCCTGACCAATATCGCGATGGTTCTGTGAGGCAGTTTTTACGTTCTTGTCCATATAATCTATTTAGAATAACAAATACGAGCAAAAATCAAAAGACTTGACTTAGCTAAAACTTTATTATACCTTAATTGCACAGATTGCTTCTTAACAATAGGGAGAATTACATGAAGATTAGGGTGCTTTATGTTGTTTTGTTTTCTCTC
>Ga0209541_10015745_pt1 | contig 11257 bp, 8 predicted proteins | sample RifCSPlowO2_01_FD_184027 | JGI IMG/M metagenome (GOLD analysis project Ga0209541, IMG submission 184027) | Groundwater microbial communities from Rifle, Colorado - Rifle CSP2_plank lowO2_0.1 (SPAdes) (version 2) | ecosystem: Environmental > Aquatic > Deep subsurface > Groundwater | place: Rifle...
AAATGATAAAAAAATCCGGGCAGATGGGAGTGCCGGTGATCGAGGTTGATGGTAAGATGGTGGTTGGCTTTGATCAGAAGGCAATCGATGGACTGTTGGCAAAATCGTAAAACCGTGTTCGCGCTTTAAACATTTAAGATAAAAATTAAACACGCAGGGTATGCCGTATCAGTGTATGTGCGGATACAGCGCCGAGGAGGCCGGACCGTGCCCGATCTGCCAGGTGGACCTCGACGAGGTGTGTCCGGTCTGCGACAAGGCAGTCGGCGAGTGCAGTTGTCGCGAGCTTACGTAGCCGTGTTGAACGGACGGGGCAATTCCGGTAACTCCGGGGTTGCTTTTTGCGTCATGTTTGTTATGATAGTGGTTACAATCTTTTAGAGCTATCCAGGGGAACTTTTCGGTTCCCTAGTTCGGCTATGAAAAAAGATCAGTCTAAACGGGTGACCCTTAAGGGAGGAACGCCCAAATCTCGGCGCGCGGTGTCGGGTGGGTTTTCTCTTCAGGCGCCGTACCAGCCATCGGGCGATCAGCCGAAAGCAATTGCGGCGCTCCTGGCGGGGGTAAAAAAAACCGGCGGCCAGACGCTTTTGGGCGTCACGGGTTCCGGTAAAACGTACACCATCGCGAACATTATTGAACGTTTGCAGCGGCCGACGCTGGTATTGTCGCACAACAAGACATTGGCCGCGCAGCTCTACCAGGAATTTCAGGAGTTTTTTCCGAGCAACCGCGTTTGTTATTTTGTTTCCTATTATGACTACTACCAGCCGGAGAGCTATTTGCCGGTGTCGGATACGTTTATTGAAAAGGATGTGCTGATTAATGAGAAAATTGAGCAGCTGCGCTTGGAGGCCGCAACCAGCCTGCTCACCCGGCACGACGTCATTATCGTTTCCTCGGTATCCTGCATCTATGGATTCGGTCGGCCAAAAGACTACGAAGCCGGCCGCGTGGAGTACCGCGTGGGGCAGAAAATTGAACGAGAAAATTTGCTGAGGAAGCTGGTTTCGATGCAGTATGAGCGAAACGATATCGAACTCAAACCCGGAAGATTTAGGGTACGTGGCGATACCGTGGATATTCTTCCCGGTTCGGCGTTCTCTGAAGTTGTGCGGATCCAGCTCGACGGAGATGCCGTTGCAAAAATTTCCAAGCTGCAACGCAGCGACGGCCGTCCGATCGGAAAGCTGTCGGAAATTATGTTGTATCCGGCAAAATCGTTCGTAGTGCCGCTCGACCGACGTCCGGCAGCAATTACCGCCATCCGGGCGGAGCTGGTCGAGCGGTTGCCGCAGCTTGGTCCAGTCGAAGCGTACCGTTTGCGGCAGCGCACCGAGTACGATTTGGAGATGATCGAGCAGCTCGGGTACTGCAAGGGGATTGAAAACTACTCGCGGCACTTCGACGGCCGCGTACCGGGTACGCATCCATTCACGCTGTTGGATTTTTTTGATTACGCGGCCAAGGACTGGTTGTTGGTGATTGACGAATCGCACGCCACGCTGCCGCAGGTTTCCGGGATGTACCACGGCGATTATGCCAGGAAGAAAAATCTCATTGATTACGGTTTCCGCTTGCCCTCGGCGTACGATAATCGGCCGCTGAAATTTGAGGAGTTTGAGCCGTACCTCAAACATGTTATCTATACCTCAGCGACGCCCGCCGCGGAAGAAATTTCTCGTTCGTCGCAGGTAGTGGAGCAGATCATTCGGCCGACCGGCCTGGTCGACCCGCCGATTGAGGTGCGGCCAATCGCAAACCAAATTCCCGACTTAACCGCGGAAATTAAAACAACGATCGCCAAAGGATACCGCGTGCTCGTCACCACGCTGACAAAAAAGCTTGCCGAAGAATTGAGCCAGTATCTTGTTTCTGCCGGTATCAAAAGTGAGTATCTGCATTCGGAAATTGACACGATCGAGAGAACAGAAATTCTTCGTAAACTGCGTTTGGGAGTCATCGAAGTCATCGTTGGCATTAATCTTTTACGCGAGGGCCTTGATTTGCCGGAGGTAGCGTTGGTGGCGATTTTGGATGCCGATCGCGAAGGATTTTTGCGGAATGCCGTGAGTTTGATCCAGACCATTGGTCGCGCTGCCCGTAATGTCGATTCCAAAGTCATTATGTACGCCGACTCCGTCACCGGCTCGATGCGCGAGGCGATTGCGGAGACTAAACGGCGTCGAAAAATTCAAATGGCCTATAATGTGGAGCATAAAATAACGCCACAGTCCGTCCACAAGGCGATTCGCGAGATGGGTGATCGCGTCGCTCCGGTAAGGGTGAAATCAGCCAAACAAATCGCTGTCATTATTGAAGATCTCGATTTGCAGATGCAAGCAGCGGCGGTGGGGTTGGATTTTGAAAAGGCAATTGAGCTGCGAGATAGAATCACGCAGCTGCGGGCGGAGGCCGCCACATAAACACTTGATATGGAAAATACATTCATTCAAATTCGCGGCGCGCGCGTCCATAACCTGAAAAATATCGACGTGGATATACCGATCGATCGGTTGACCGTGGTAACCGGGCTGTCGGGGTCGGGGAAGTCCAGTTTGGCATTCGATACGCTTTACGCCGAGGGGCAGCGCCGGTATGTGGAGAGTTTGTCGGCCTACGCGCGGCAATTTTTGGGTGTGATGGATAAACCGGACGTCGACAAGATCACCGGGCTATCCCCGGCGATCTCGATCGAGCAAAAATCGGTGTCAAAAAATCCGCGTTCGACCGTCGGCACGGTTACAGAAATTTATGACTATCTGCGGTTACTGTTTGCCCGCATCGGCATCCCACACTGCCCAAATTGCGGAAAAATCATCCAGCCGCAATCAGCCGAAGATATCACCCAGACGCTCTGCAAGCAGCCGGAAGGCACAAAAGTCACCATTCTTGCACCGATGGTCCGTGGGCGCAAGGGAACGTATGGGGCGCTGTTTTCCGAGCTCGTCGAGCAGGGGTATACCCGCGCACGCGTTGACGGGAAGACCGTTGAGCTTGAAGGCTGGGAACGGTTCAATCTGGACAAGCAGATAAAACATACGATTGATGTGTGGGTTGACCGCGTAGCGGTCAGTCAGAAAACCGTGACTCGCCTCACCGATGCCGTGGAAACGGCGCTCGGTCTGGCTAAGGGACTGGCTATGGCGGTTATTGGCGAGGGCAAAAATCCGCGCGAGCAGATTTTTTCGCAGCAGAATGCGTGCGCGGACTGCGGCATATCGATTGCCGAACTTGAACCCCGTTTGTTCTCATTCAATTCACCGTTCGGCGCGTGCCCGGAATGCCATGGTCTAGGGATTACCCAAAAATTTGACGCTGACCTCATTATTCCGGATGACCGCCGTTCGATCGCGGAAGGCGCGGTAAAGCCGTGGCAAACGCACCTGGATGGCTGGCGCGCGCGGATGTTGGAAGCTGTCGCGCGGCACTACAAAGTCGACCCTTGGACGCCGTGGCGGAAATTGCCGCAGAAGTTCAAAGACATCATTCTTTTTGGCAGCCACGAAGCGATCGATTTCAAGTTGGAGTCGTATGCCGGGGATTCCTCCTGGCAATTCACGAAAGAATTTGAGGGTGTAATGCCACAGCTTGAGCGGCTCTACCGGCAGACCACGTCGAATTACCGGCAGGAGGAAATGGCAAAGTTTATGCGGGTGAGCACGTGTTCGGTGTGCCAAGGGAAGCGCCTCAAGCCGGAAGCGCTCGGCGTCACCATAGCAGACAAAAATATTTGGGACGTGTGCGAGTTTTCGGTGAACGCGCTGCTGAAGTTTTTTGCTGTTGTAACGATGACGGCAACACAACGGGCGATTGCCGGTGTGGTCATCAAGGAGGTTGTCTCGCGCTTGACGTTTCTCGATGACGTCGGTTTGGGGTATCTGACGTTAGCTAGACAAGCCGGCACGTTAGCCGGCGGTGAAGCGCAGCGCATTCGGCTTGCCACGCAAATCGGTTCCGAATTGCGTGGCGTGCTCTATATCCTCGATGAACCATCGATCGGCTTACACCAGCGCGACAATGCCAAATTAATCACCACGCTTAAACGGCTGCGCGACCTCGGGAATACCGTGGTGGTGGTTGAACACGATGAGGAGACCATCCGGACCGCCGATCACGTGGTGGATTTGGGTCCGGGTGCCGGCATCCATGGCGGGGAAGTGGTATTTACTGGGACACCATCGGAAATCGTGAAAAGTACGGCGTCGTTGACGGGTCAATATCTGGCTGGAATCCAAAAAATTTCGGTGCCCGAAAATCGGCGCAAGGCGTTCGAGCATCTTGAGATCATTGGTGCCGCCGAGCACAATCTTAAAGGCATCGACGTACGTATTCCGTTGAATGTTTTGACGTGCGTGTCCGGAGTTTCCGGTTCCGGTAAATCCACCCTGGTCAACGATATTTTGTATCAGGCGCTGTATAAAATATTCAATGCGGCGAGTCTCCGGCCCGGGAAGCATAAGGCGCTCCGGGGCTACGGTAAGCTCGATAAGGTGGTGCTCGTGGATCAATCGCCGATTGGGAGAACGCCGCGCTCCAATCCCGTGACCTACATTGGCGCGTTCACGCCGATCCGCGAGCTGTTCGCGCAAATGCCGGAATCAAAACTCCGCGGTTACCAGCCGGGTCGGTTTTCTTTCAATGTGTCCGGTGGACGCTGCGAAGAATGCGAGGGCGACGGCGTAAAAAAAATCGAGATGCATTTTTTGCCCGACGTGTACGTACAGTGCGAGCGATGCATTGGGCTGCGGTATAACAGCGAAACCTTGAAAGTCCTGTATAAAGGGAAAAATATCGCAGAAGTTTTGGCGATGACCGTTGAAGAGGCGCTTGAATTTTTTGGGCCAATCCCGCGCGTCGCCCATAAACTGGAAACTCTCAACGATGTCGGACTCGGCTACATCAGCCTGGGCCAGTCGGCAACGACACTGTCGGGCGGCGAGGCCCAGCGCATTAAGCTGACTTCGGAGCTTTCGCGCAAGGGCGGCCGCGCGCTCTACATTCTTGACGAACCAACTACCGGTTTGCATTTTGCCGACGTGCAGCGGCTCCTCGACGTGTTTAACCGGCTGGTTGATAAAGGCAACTCGGTGCTCGTCATCGAACATAACCTCGACGTGCTGAAATCCGCGGATTGGATCATTGACTTGGGACCGGAGGGGGGGGAGCGCGGTGGCCGCGTGATTGCCGAAGGCACGCCGGAAAAAATCGCCAAATGCAGCCGCTGGTCGTCAACCGGACAGTATTTGAAACCGATGCTCAAAAATATTCAGAAACAAAAACGCGCCGCAAGTGCAAAGCGGCGGCCCGTTCGAGACTATCGGGCGGCAATGGAAGTGTGAAAAAAAGAGGGGTCGACGCAGGTGGTCGACCCGTGGTGAAGGAGCAATGTGGTGCGACCTACATGAGTAGGTCTGGTGGAACGTCGTTGTCGCCGTTTCGGATGAGAAGACTGTGGCCGTTGTTGCCGCCATTCGGTGCGACGACGAGGATAAGGTGCGGGATCTGAATCCCAAGACGGGCCATTTCCTCAGCACTCGTGAGGAACTCGAGTTCACCACCGCAGCAGGGGCACAGGCGTTGTTCGTTTGGTTCGACCGGACGCCGGCACTTTACACCGTGACAGTAGGGGATCTGAACCGTGATCATCGCAACTCTCTCCTCTCCAGGAAAACGGGGGACTAGCCAGGAACCAGTTTTAAAAAATTCCGCTTCGGGCGGATCAGCAGCGCGGGATGAATACGCCCGCCTCGGTACTACTCCTTTCGCTGTCAAAGATCTGATCTCGTGTACCCAAATTGTTAAAAGTGTAATCCTCCTCAGAGGTACTGTCAAGGGGAGAGGTGTGGAAAACTAAAAAAAGGCCAGTGAGGCCTTTTACGGGGCGGAGCAGTTGATATGGCAAAGTGCAACGTCAGTGCGGAGTGGGGTGGTTTTTTTCTGGTGGCGGGTTCACGATGCGGTTGTGGATAGATATAGCGGTTTCTTTGTCGACGATAACGGATTGGCAATTTGGGCATCGATGTGTTACCCCGCGTTGTGGCGGCGGAAGCGGCTGACCGCAGTAGGAACATCGGCCATTGAAAAGTACGTAGGCGGTCGACATCAATTCCCTCCAAAAAAACAAAAAAGTTATTGCCCAGTGATGGGCATCAAAGCAACAAATTGGTAAGGTTTACGTCCGTAGTCTGTATAACCTTACTAAAATCAGTTGTCAAGTAAAAAAGGAAGGGGCCGAGTCGCATGGACCCGGCCCCGAATGTGCGTCGATCGCGTGTCTTCAGCAGTGGAAGACACGGAGTTCGTGGTCGAAGTGGCACTTATTGCAGATGCTGCCTTCGTCCACGAGCCCCCCGCAGGAGCACCTTGCCCCGTTGAGCGTGGGTTTCCCGCTGGTGTTGATGGCGTGAAAATCACGCGACATTGCGCCGTGTGGGCGTTGTGAATGAACTGCCTCAATAGGTGCAACTTTCTTGTCGTCCACGTTAGATCTCCTAAAAAAGTTTTGGTTTGTGAAAAAAAGGAAAACGGTCCAATAATTATTTCAAATATACAATAAATATATAAAATTGTCAAGTTTTTTAAAAGTATCAGTTCACAAGGCTGAGGAACAACTATTTCCCCTCCTTACCAAGGCGGGGTCAGGGGAGGTCGGGCGGTGGTGTATGAAGGGTGTTTCTCCCCCTACCTCCCCATCGGGCAGGGGGAGAAACGGATATGGTACGCGTTTTCCCTGTAATTTTGCTTAGGTGTGAACTGATACTTTTAAAATAAAAAAAGTGGGGTGCATCTCAGTCAGTCGTCAGAATGACTTTGATGCACCCCTGGGGCAGTTGTGGGCGGAATGATGATTCCGAGCAGTTTCTATGTGGCCGATTGATTGCCCACCTGCTTTACGATTCGTCGAATCGAATAAAGAGCTTGTTGAGTAGTTGTAGTCTACTCCTTAATTACGATTTTGTCAAGGAATGGGGTACGAGGGTATACTAAGACGGAAAGTAAGCAATAGGTAAATTAGCTTATGTTAGAGAAAATTTTGCATAAGATACAGTTGCCAGATGTTCCCGGGAGCTACCAGTTTTTGGATTCTTCTGGTCGTATCATATACATCGGAAAGGCTAAGAATTTGGCGCACCGGGTTGGCAGCTATCGACGAGCAGCGGAACCCAAAACGTCCCGGCTGGTGTCGGAGATCGCTGAAGTCCAATACACCGTTACCCGCACCGAAGCGGAGGCGTTACTGCTCGAGGCAAAGCTCGTGCGGGAACATCAGCCGAAGTATAACATCGTGCTCAAGGGCGGTGAGCGGTATGCGTACATACAAGTCACGGATGAAAAATTTCCACGGCTGATGACCACGCGACTGCCCAAGCGCGGCGACCGGGTGTTTGGGCCGTACACGTCGGGCGAGGCCCGCGTGCAGGCGTTGCATTTGTGCAACACCATTTTCAAACTGCGCGTCTGCAAGCGGCTGTCGAAACGCGCCTGCCTGTTGTATCACCTGAAATTATGTACCGCACCCTGCATCGGAAAAATCTCGGAAACCGAGTATCGGAAAAACGTGCGCAAGGCGGAAGTGTTGCTGCGCGGAAACGTGGAGCCGTTGATTACACAGCTGGAAATTGAGATGCAGGAGTATTCCTCGCGGCAGGCCTACGAGCAGGCGAAACTGCGCCGTGACCAGATCCGGGCGCTGCGGCGCATCGGCAGCGATCAGGCCATGCATTTACGCAAAGCGTATGACCAGGATGTCGTAAACTTCGTGTCAACAAGCCGAAAGATGGTAGTACAGTTGTTTCACGTGAACCGTGGGGTCATTTCGCGCCGGCGCGAGTTCACGCTGCAGCGAGTCCTGGGCCAGACCGACTCCGAGCTCATGAGTGAATTTTTGGTCCAGTATTACTATACCGAAGATATCCCGCAGGAAGTCATTGTTCCCGAAGCGTTGGATGAGCAGGCCGTGGTTGTCGAATATCTGTCGCAGGCCGCGGGCCGGCGCGTTGCGATCACCGTTCCCAAGATTGGCGAAAAGAGGAAACTCCTGGAACTGTTGGCGGAAAACATTGCCGTCAGCGTCAAGGCGGGCGACAGCGCGCTGCTGGAGCTCCAAGAGAAACTCCGCTTGCCGCGGCTGCCGCGCGTGGTCGAATGTTTTGACATTTCCAATCTTGGGCCGACCAATCTCGTCGGTTCGCTGGTGACTTTTCGCGACGGGCACCCCGACAAAAATAATTACCGCCGATTTAAGATCCGCACCGTTTGCGGGCAGTCGGACTATGACGCTATGCGCGAAGTTATCGAGCGGCGATTTCGTCGGCTGATTACCGAACGTTTACCACTGCCGGATCTGGTGCTCGTCGACGGTGGCAAACCTCAGCTGTCCGCCGCGCTGTCGGTTTTCCGGCAGCTCGGAGTAGTGCAGCCAGTCGCGGGACTTGCCAAGAAATTTGAAGAGCTCTACACGACGAATGCGATGTATCCTCTCCGGCTGCCAAAAACTTCGGCGGCACTTAAACTCGTGCAGCGCATTCGTAACGAGGCGCACCGTTTCGCGATCTCTTACCAGCGGTTGTTGCGCAGTAAATCATTTTTGCGTACCTCGCGCGACGCTTGACCGAGATGTAATTCTGTGCTACCTTTTTTCAACAAGGCGGCTCTTTAAAATCCCTCGGTCCGTACATTGTGCGGACACGAACCCTGTAGTGTTGCTGCGCACATTCCGTTGCGTGCGAATGAGAGAATACTAACGAAGTGAAGGAAGGCGTAGTCCGCTCAGCGTTTGGACCAAGTTGGTCCGTCAGGGATTTCCCCCGCGTTTCCATGCAGAGCGCGGGGGTTTTTATTTTGAATTTTAGAGTCCAACTCATCAATTGAAAAATAATGCATTTTGTGGTAAAGTTTCCATAATCCTATGGGCACGTTGTATGTTGTGGCAACGCCGATCGGCAATCTTTCCGACTTGACTTTGCGCGCCATCGAAACGTTGAAGTCGGCGGATTTCGTTGCCTGCGAGGATACTCGGCATTCGAAAATACTATTGGAACGTTACGGGATTGTTAAGCCACTAGTGAGCTACCATCAGCACAGCGGTCCGTTAAAGACAGATAAGATTTTGGCAGAGCTTGGGATTGGCAAGTCAGTTGCGCTGGTGACCGATGCCGGAACGCCGGGCATCAACGATCCGGGCGGAAAGCTTGTGGAAGCCGCGGCCGCAGCTGGCCATACGGTCATTCCGATTCCCGGTGCAAGCGCGCTCGCTGCCGCATTGAGCGTGTCGGGTCTACCCGCCGACCGGTTTGAGTTCTTGGGTTTTTTGCCGCACAAAAAAGGCCGACAGACGCTGTTTCAATATATTGCATCGGCGGAAATTACCGTTGTGTTCTATGAATCAACCCACCGCATCATCAAGACACTGCAGCAGCTGGCGGTAACATTACCGCCGGAACGCCGCGTGGTGGTGTGCCGGGAACTCACCAAGCAATTTGAAAGCATCTACCGGGGAAGCGCTGCTCAAGTTTTGCAGCAAATCGAAAGCGGCGTGACCAAAGGGGAGTTTGTGGTGATGGTGGGAACCAGCGGCACGAAAAATCCTAATTCCTAATTTCTAATTCCTAAACAAATCCCAAACCCCAATGCCTAAAAAAGTTTAGACATTTAGTCATTGGACATTGTTTAGAAATTAGGTCAATTAGAAATTAGAAATTTCCGATGTTATGCCCAAGAAATTTTACCTGACCACGGCCATACCATACGTCAACGCCGCGCCTCACATTGGGTTCGCGCTTGAGTTGGTGCAGGCCGACGCCGTCGCACGCTTCCAGCGCGCCAACAAACGCGACGTTTTCTTTTTGACCGGCGCCGATGAAAACAGCCTCAAAAATGTCCAGGCGGCCGAGGCGGAAAAAATGACCACACAGAAACTGGTCGATCGGAATTCGAAAAAATTCGCCGAACTGGCGAAGGTGTTAAATATTTCCAATAATGCTTTTGTCCGGACTTCGCTCCCCGAACATTTCGCCGGGGCGCAGGCGCTCTGGCGGGCCTGCCGCCAGGAAGATATCTATCGGAAATCCTATCAAGGTTTATATTGTGTCGGTTGTGAAGCATTTTATCTGTCCAAGGATTTGGTGCAGGGGACCTGCCCGGAACATCGCACGGTGCCCGAACTCATCAATGAAGAAAACTATTTTTTCCGATTATCGAAGTATCAAGAGCAGCTCGTGAAACTCATCGAGAGCGGCGAGCTGAAAATTTTGCCTGAAAGCCGCCACAATGAGGTACTGAGCTTCGTCAAAATGGGTTTGGAGGATTTCAGTATTTCACGTTCCCGCGCGCGGGCTAAAAATTGGGGCGTGCCGGTACCGGGTGACCCGGACCAGGTGATGTACGTGTGGTTTGATGCGCTCTCCAATTACATTACCGCGCTCGGCTACGGCCAAGAAAAACAAACACTTTTCAAGCGGTTTTGGCCGGCCGATCTTCACATCATCGGCAAAGGCATTACGCGGTTCCATGCGATCTACTGGCCGGCAATGCTTTTGTCAGCTGGCGTGCCACTGCCAAAACAAATTTTCGTGCACGGTTACATCACCATTGAGGGGAACAAAATTTCCAAGTCGCTCGGCAATACTGTCAATCCATTTGAGATAGTTAGGGATTTTGGCGCCGATCCGTTGCGGTATTATTTACTGCGCTACGTGCATCCGACGCAAGACAGTGATTTCTCCGAGGAAAAAGTCGCCAACGCCTACCAGGCTGACCTGGCCAATGGCCTGGGCAACCTGGTCAGCCGCATCACTGGCTTGATCGAACAAAACCGGGCGGTCATCCCGACGCCCAGGCCAAAAAAATTCCCGGCGGAGTTTGGGAAATGGATAGACGCCGGGAGCTTCGATGATGTGCTGAAGGGCATTTGGAGCGAGATCAGGCGTTGTGACACGCTCATCGCCACGAGCGAACCGTGGAAGCTGGCGAAAGAAGGGAAGACCGCTAAACTTAACTCAGTTTTGAAGCAAGCCGTCAGCGGTATTGTGACGGTCGCGCACTGGCTGGAACCGTTTTTGCCCGAAACTGCGGGGAAGATCCAGCAGGCACTCGCCGCGCAACCGATCACAAAAGTCGCGCCACTATTCCCGCGGCGGGATTGGGAAGCAGGGGGGTAAGGAGCATAAAGAGTTTATTCACATGTCGTACTTTATTTTTTTAGCGATATGATCACCCTGAGCCTGCCTGATTTTGTCATGATTCTGGTAATCAT
>Ga0209541_10015747_pt1 | contig 11256 bp, 9 predicted proteins | sample RifCSPlowO2_01_FD_184027 | JGI IMG/M metagenome (GOLD analysis project Ga0209541, IMG submission 184027) | Groundwater microbial communities from Rifle, Colorado - Rifle CSP2_plank lowO2_0.1 (SPAdes) (version 2) | ecosystem: Environmental > Aquatic > Deep subsurface > Groundwater | place: Rifle...
TCGCCGAGCCACAATAAATCCGCTTTTTTCAATAAATAAATTATATCATAACGCAAATCATTAAAGGAGGGCGCCTGTTTGTTTGATAAAGAAACAAAAAACGCTATGTTATATTCTTCTTTAATTTTATTCTTCAGCGGTCTTATTATTTCTTTGATTCTTCGGCGCGTTTTATTTCTTGCGACGGCGTTCTTGTGAATTTTGCTTGATATAATAATCGCGAATTGTGTTTTCGCGTCCTTTTTTCTCTGTACGCGCATTGATACAAATTTTCCGCGAAAGCCAACAGATTTCTGCTTAAAAAACAGCTGAAGTTCTTTTCTTCCTAAATAAAAGTTTTTTTTCATTTGAAGTGAGGCGTTGTGCCTAAACAGCAATCCGCGCCCTTCCCTTTCTGCGCCTGCGGGAAAGAAGTTTTCGGCCGTTTGCAGTTCTCATCCTTCGTAAAAATCCGTGCGTTCTTGCTCTCTTTTTTTTCTTTGGCTGATATGTAACAGACATGTTGCAATATTACAATACTTTAAGCTTTTCTGCAATATTCACAACTCACGCACAACCTATTAACATCTATATCAAGCTTTTGTATTTAAAAATTTAGTATAGTTAATAATAATGACAAACGAAGAATTGTGGAACAAGGTATTGTCCGAAGTTGAGCTTGCTGTATCGCGCGCTAGTTTTGCAACGTGGTTTAAAGATACCTCCATCGCAGACAATGTAGATGGGGTTGTAACAATCGCGGTTCCAAATGGATTTTCAAAAGAATGGCTTGAAAACAAATATAATAAATTTATTCTTAAATCCCTCCGTTCTGCTTCTACAAATGCAAAATCCATACAATATATCATAAAGCCGCCTGCTTATGTAAAACACAGGGGATCAAAATTATATTTTGATAATTTTTTAGGACAGCAGAAATCGCCGTATGAAGGACAGCTTGAATTCAAAGAGTTTCAAGCAGACCCTAAAACTAACCTAAATCCAAAATATACTTTTGAAACTTTCATAGTCGGATCTTTCAACGAGCTTGCTCATGCGGCCGCAATATCAGTTCTTAAAAATCCAGGAAAAGTATATAATCCGCTTTTTATTTATGGCGGGTCTGGATTGGGAAAAACTCATTTGCTGCAAGCTATAGGCAACGGCCTTATAATAAAAAACCCTTCGGCAAAAATAAGATATATAACATCAGAAAAATTCAGCAATGAAATTGTAAATTTTATACAACAAAACACGCTTCATACATTCAAGGAAAAATACAGAGATTGTAATCTTTTAATCGTTGATGATGTTCAATTCTTTTCCGGAAAGGCAAGAACGCAGGAAGAATTTTTTCATACATTCAACACTCTTCACGAATCAGGAAATCAGGTTGTGTTTTCCTCCGATAGGCCGCCGAAATCTATACCTGATATAGAAGACAGGCTTAGATCAAGACTTGAAGCAGGAGTTATTATTGATATTTCGGAGCCGGAATACGAATCTAGGCTTGCAATTTTAAAATCAAAAGTTAATGAAAAGAATATTGACATTTCAGACGATATTCTTGAAGTAATTGCTTCTACGGTGCAAACAAACATAAGAGAGCTTGAAGGTGCGCTTAATATGATACACATACAAACAAGCCATATGCAAAAAAAATTAAATATTGATGAAACTAAATCTATACTTCAAAAAATTATAAAGCCTAAGTCTTCAATAACACAAAATCAAATTATACGAATCGTATCTGAGTATTATGATATTCCTGAAAAATCAATATTTGAAAGAACAAGAAAAACTGACGTTGTTCTTCCTAGACAAATTGCAATGTATTTAATAAGAGAGGATCTTCAGGGCTCTTATCCTTCAATAGGAGAAAAATTTGGTGGAAGAGATCATACTACAGCAATCCACGCTTATGAAAAAATAAAAAAAGATTTAAAGAAAAATATAAAAATTGAAGAGGATATAAGATCTATACGCCAAAAGTATAATGTTTCATAATATTCACAGAATATTTATAGTAACATGTGAATAATAAAATATAATTTTAAATCACAATATAATTTATTAAAAATAAACAATTAATCAACATTATAAAAAAATTTTAATCAATACAAATCAATAAAAAATAACTTTATTAAGATATTCACACAGCAATTATAATAATTATCTTTTTTATTTTATCTAAAGTTATATTAATTTAATTAAAATATGAAAATAACTTGCATTGAAAAATCCTTAAAAGAAGCTATAAACATAGCTGAAAGGAATACTTCAAAAAACAAATCTTTGCCTATACTGCAATCAATCTTATTAAGCGGAAAATCAAATGAACTTATTATACGAGCAACTAATTTAGAAACTGCCATAGAAATTAAAATTCATGCGAAAGTAGAAAATTCAGGAACATTTGTTGTGTCAGGAAAAATTTTATCTTCATTTCTTTCTTATACCGATAATGAAACAATAACAATTGAAGAAAAAAGCAACAATCTATTTATTAAAACAAAACAAACTCATACTACTATACGATGTTTTCAAAATAATGAATTTCCGTTATTTCCTTCAATTGAGTCTTTATTTTCTTTTTCACTTATTCCTGAAGAACTAAAAGAAAGTATAAAATGTGTTTTGCCCGCAGTAAGCAATTCTGATATAAAACCTGAATTGGCCAGTATATTTTTTAATATATTTAAAAATACTGCAAAATTAGCAGCAACAGATTCTTTTCGTCTTGCTGAAAAAACAATAATTTCAAAAAAACTAAATTTAAATTCAGTTGTTTCTTTTATGCTTCCTTATGAATCTTCAGTTGAATTATTTAAGCTTTTGGATTCATCCAATGATAATAATATTGCTTCTTTAGGCTCATGTGATGTTGTTAGTATTTCAGGAAATAAAAATCAAATTATATTTCAAGGAGACAATATAAGATTTATTTCAAGGCTTACTGACGGGAATTTTCCTGACTATAATCAAATAATACCAAAAAGCTTTAGTACAGAAACTGTTGCAAAAAAATCTGATTTTGTAAGTCAAGTTAAATTATCCGGCATTTTTGCAGGAAAACTTCAGGATATTGTTTTAGATTTTAACCAAAAACAGAAAAGTATAATAATAAATTCATCAAATTCTGATATAGGAGAAAATATTTCTACAATAGAATCTTCAGTTCAAGGAGAGGGAGGAAAGGCAAAATTCAACTGGAGATATATTTCTGACGGAGTTAATTTTATACAATCTGATTATATAATATTTGGGTTTAATGGAGATCAATCGCCGCTTTCTATTAAAGGAAAAGGCGATAATTCTTATATTTATTTAGCAATGCCGATGCGAGGAATATGATAAACTACTCTACTTGTATATTCTGGATAAATTCGGATTGATTTTCAACAGAATCATATATTTTTAGGCGCATTTCAAAATTTCCAGCGCCTAATAAATTATTTATTAATGAAAGATTTATTGAAATTGAAAACGGGTTTTTTGAAACAGAACCTATATATTCTTCTCCTATAAAATAATCAACCTGTTTTATATCATATTTGCTTGTAATTTTAGGATAAATATATAAAACTTCGTTTGTTTTATATGTTTCTTTTTTTGGAGACAAATCTATTGATTCTATTTTTGGAAAATATTCCGGAATATGAACGTCGTCTTTTTCTTTAGGAATTATATCATTTTCTTTATCAGATATATTTTGAGAAGTCGCCCAAAAACGAACAGAATTTTCCCAGTTTTTAAACTGTGGGTCGCTTGACGGATTTTCCGGAGGATTTCCAAGTGGGTCGTCTTTGTTTAGCCAATAAAGGATAGAGTGAATGGATTGAACAACCTTTCTTTCTTGAAATTTCTGAGGAGTATATTCCGTAGCAAGCTTACTGGAAATTTTATCAATAACAAATTCTTTTCCTCCGCGCCATTCACCTCGCAATACTGGTTTTGTTTCAGCAAACGGATCAGGTTTTTCAAATTTTTCTTCAGGAAAATTCATTAGCGCATTTTCCATAATTTCTTTCCAAATAGGAGCTATTATAAATCCCGCAACCTTTTTTTTCATTGGAGTGTTATCGTTATTTCCGGCCCAAGCTCCTATTGTTATTGACGGCGTATATCCGACAATCCACGCATCTCTATGGTCGTTTGTTGTTCCTGTTTTGGCGGCTACGTTTTTGCCGGGTATATACAGCGATGAAAATTCTCCAAATACAGGAGACCTGGCGTTATTGTCAGAAAGTATATCATTTATGACTTTTGCTATGTTTGTATCAATAACCTGCGAGGTTTGTGACTCGGATTCATAAATTATATTATTATTTGCATCTTCTATTTTTTTGATGAATTGATATTTGTTTCTTGCGCCATTGTTGGCAAACGCGCTATATGCAGAGGAAAGCTCAAGTAATGACACTTCTCCTCCTCCCAATACAAGCGTTAGACCAAATCTATCGGGGTCGTTAAGGGTCGTAATGCCAAAATCCATTGCTGTTGAGATTGACTTGTTAATTCCCGCAAGATATAAAAGCTTGACAGACGGAACATTCAGCGATTGCGCAAGCGCTTCGCGAAGCGTTACTGGACCCCTGAATTTTTCATCGTAGTTTTGTGGATGGTAGCATGTTTTTGGGTCAACGCCTTGCGGAGCGACGCCATTAGGATTGCATACAGGGCTAAATTCTGTAAATAAATCAAAAATTGATGTTTCCGGAGTATAGCCCTTTTTAAAAGCTGTTGCGTATACGAACGGCTTAAATGCGGACCCCGGTTGCCGCTTCATAATTGAAACGTTCACCTGTGGGTCAAAAAGGCACGATATTCCTGCCGCACATCCATCCGGATATGATTTTCCGAAATAATCTTTTGAGCCGACCATTGCCAGAACACTTCCCGTTTTCGGGTCTATCGCGACAACACTTATATTATTTGCATTGAAATTTTCTTTTATTTGTTCTGAATATTTTTTTACAATGTCTTCGGCATTTTTTTGAATATCTGCATTTAGTGTTGTTGTAACTTTATAGCCTTCTTTTTCTACAAAATCTTCACCAAAACGTTCATTTAATATGTCTCTCACTTCTATTACAAAATGCGGCGCTACGATTTTTTGAAAACAAGACCCGCTGAATTTTACGCGTTCGTTTACCGCGTCGCGGTATTCGCTGTCATCAATGAAGCCGAGTTCTTTCATTCTGTTTAGCGCAAAATCGGCTCTTGCCGCAAGCCTATCTGCGTGTTTTCCGCATGGCGAATAATAGCTCGGGGCTTTTGGCAGCGAAGCAAGATACGTTGCTTCGCGCAATGTAAGCTCGCTCGCGCCTTTTTCAAAAAATGTTTGCGAAGCGGCTTCTATGCCATAAGCAGAGCTCCCGTACGGAATCTGATTTAAATATAAATTTAAAATTTCATCCTTTGTATATTTTCTTTCTATTTTCAACGCAAGCGCGATTTCTTTAATTTTTCTTGTAATTGTGCGTACCGGAGTCAGATATGTGTTTTTTATTAGCTGCTGCGTTATTGTAGAACCGCCTTGCTGCACGCTTCCGCTTATTATGTTTGAAAAAAAAGCGCGAGCGATTGCAAACGGGCGGATTCCGCTGTGCTGATAAAATGTGTTATCTTCAAGTGCGATTGTCGCGTTTTTTATATGTCTTGGAATTTCTTCAAAAGGAATTACAGTGCGCTTTTCTTCTCCATGAATGTCATAAATAAGTATTTTTCCTGTTCTGTCGTAAATTTTTGTTGATTGCGCGACTACGCGCTCAGATGTACTTGTCAGGTCGGGCACATTAATTGATATGGCGAAAAAAGCAATTGTCACTGCCAATGCCGCGCCGCCGATTACAAAGCACAGCAAACACAAAATGATCAGTTTTTTTGCGATTTTGATTTTTTTTATCACATCGCAATTATATGCGATTTTTTTAATTTGTGGTAGAGTATAAATAACAATATGAGCGTTGTTACGGACAAAAAACGCATAGATGAAATTTTTAGCAGAGGAATCGTTTCTGAAATTATTCCGTCAAAAGACGAATTTTTACAGCTTCTTCTGTCCGGCAGGAAACTAAAGATATATATTGGCGCAGATCCAACTTCAAGCTCGCTACATTTAAGCCACGCGAAAAATTATATGTTTTTAGAAGAATTGCGCGAACTCGGACACGAGGCAGTAATTCTTGTTGGCGACTTTACAGCGCAGATTGGCGATCCGTCCGAAAGAACGGAGACCAGAAAACAAATCAGCGAAGAGAAAATAAAAGAAAACGTTAGAGAATGGATATCGCAGATAAAGCCGCTGACGAATTTTGAGGATTCAGAAAATCCGCCACGGATTGTCTATAACAGCGAATGGCTTTCCAAATTGTCTTTAAAAGACCTTATTCCTTTGGCATCAAATTTTACGGTCCAGCAAATGCTTGAACGAGATATGTTTGAAAAGCGATTAAATAAAAACATCCCAATTTATCTTCACGAATTTCTATATCCGCTTATGCAGGGGTACGACAGCGCGGTTCTTGACGTTGATGTTGAGCTTTGCGGTACTGACCAGATATTCAACGCTCTTGCCGGAAGAACTTTATTAAAGCGCCTGAAAAACAAAGATAAGTTTATAATTGCTTTAAATCTTATGGAAAATCCAAAAACCAAAGAATTAATGTCAAAAAGCAAGGGAACCGGCGTGTTTCTTTCATCGTTGCCGAACGAAATGTACGGAGCGATTATGGCTCAGCCAGACGAAATGATTGAAATTTTGTTTATTAATTGCACGCGCATTCCTCTTTCAGAGAAAGATTCAATTATGGCGCTTGGACCGAGGAATGCAAAGGCGCGCGTTGCTTTTGAAATAGTAAAAAAATTTTATGGCGACGGATCGGCCACACAAGCAGAGCAAGAATTTATATCAACGTTTTCTAAAAAAGAAGCCCCAAAAGATATTCCTGTTGAAAACGCGCGCAATGGCGAGCGATGGGATGAATTTTTGATTAGGACAAAGCTGGTAGAATCCAAAGCCGAGGCGAAACGATTGATTAACGGAGGCGGGGTGGATTTCAATGACAAGCGGGTAAAAGAGCCGGGCGCCGTTATCACAAAATCAGGAACGGCAAAAATAGGAAAAACTCGTTTTATTCGCATTGAGGTTGGGGTTTAAGAAAAACAGCCCAGCAAGTGGGCTGTTTTTCTACTTATTTACTCAAAATCTTCAATATCAGATTCAGAGCCAGCATCTTCTTTGTCTTCGTCGCCTTCTTCTGCATCATCCAGATCATCAAGTGCGCCGCTTGAGTCAGAGCTTAATTCTTCTTCAAGCATGTTCATTGAATCGTGAGCGTGTTTCATAAAAATACCCAATTTCAACAAAATTTTATTGCTATAATGATCTGCAATTACGACCTTTTTGACCCATAATACTGCTATAAAATTTTGGGTCAAGAGCTCTTTCTTAAAAAGAATACGAAAGATTTGTTTTCAGCGCAATAGGGCAATCTGTGGATAACTTATATCGTAGCGGCAAGCGCGATTGCCAAAGCATCGGTTTCGTCGTCAAGCATTTTTTTATTCGGCAAAACCATTGATAATTGCAGCATTGAGGCCACCTCTTTTTTATCTGCGTTGCCGTGCCCGCAAACAATCATTTTAATTTCCTGAGGTGAAAATTCTTTAATATTTAAGCCATGTTTTTGGGCGGCTACTAAAATAACGCCGCGAACTTCGCCGATAATCATGGCGGTTTTTACGTTTTTTGAAAAAAACAGCTTCTCAACGCCGACCATCTCCGGTTGTTCTTTCTGAATTAGCTTATTAAGAAATTCGTAAATTTCCAAAAGCCGCTCGCTCGTGTTTTTTGACTTAAGCGTTTTTTTAACTCCGGAATTGATATATTCAAATCCGCCGTGCGTTTTTTTAAGCAATCCCCATCCAAGCCGTTCAATCCCGGGGTCAATACCAAGAACTTTCATATTGCGGAATTTACACGCACTTCCTGAATATCATCATGTTCATCAAGCGCCTCCATTAGCGCCTCAAGTTTTTTGGCGTCATCCGGCGAGAGACTGATGGGAAATTTTGCTACAAACTCTTTTCCTTCCTTTATGAAGGCCCACATTGCCGATCCCTGCTCTCCCATTTTTGCGTTATTTTCTAAAAGCAGATGTTTTATTTCATTTGTTGTGCGATTTGAATTGTCGGTAACGGCAGTAATAATAAGCGCAGATCCTCCTGGGCCATGTGCTTCATAAACAACTTCTTTTAATTCGGCGGCACCTTTTTCTACTGCTTTCTTGATAGCGCGCTCAATATTGTCGTTCGGCATATTTACTGCTCGCGCCTCTTCAATCAAGCTTGCCAGCTTGTTATTTGTTTTTGGGTCCCCTCCGAACTCTTTTGCCGCCAATGTAAGCGCGCGCGAAAGTTTTGAGAACACTTTTCCACGCTTAGCGTCAGACGCCGCCTTTTTATATTTAATTTGTTTCCACTTACTGTGCCCGGACATAAAATTACGCTGTATTTTGCTATTTTAATATTGTTGATATTTCTAGAGTCCAGCCCCATTTATTCGCTTTGCAAATTTTGCGGAGTTTTCACTTACTGTGCCCTGACATGCGAATTAGATTGTTTTGAATTATCTAGAATTAAATTTTTTGCTTCGTATGCACGAGGAATTTGTTTTATGGAAAACGATTTCTCGCCGGCAGTTTGAATAACGATGTTGCCGAATTTAAGAAACGCCGCAAGCATGCCCGGTATTTCTATTGTAACGTCCTGCACATTTTTCAAGCGAAACTCGGATATTTCACGATTAAAAAGGCTGCGCTGTTCAATATCAATAATTCTGTCGGTTGTAATTATCCACACATCCAAATAATATTCAATCCAGAAAACAAAAATTACAAGCACTACAATCATGAAATAAACAACGAACAAGAACATTACTGCTCCGGTGTACGCAAAAACCGATGAAAAAAATACCGCAAGCAATGGAACAGCAATCAATGGAAACAGCAAAAGAAACGCGCCTACAATTATTTTTTCCAAAATGACAATCCAGTGCCTGTGAAGCACCATCAAAATTTTTTCTTGCGGGTCCAGATGTATCATGTTTGTTTAAAATTTTATTGGAAGCGAAAATAAAAGCCCAAATGATATAAGCGACAATGCAATTGCTATCGCGAAAAACGAGCTTATGAACCATCTGGATTTGTCATCAGGCATTGTGTATTCGCGCACATGCCAATATATTGACCATACAAAAAACCAATATACGGCCAAAAATAAAATATAAATCAGTAAGATAATCCAGAAGTTCATGTTTTAATTATATCATAAATCCAGTGTTGATTGATTTGCTGTTGATTGCGGCGCGGCGGCGCCAAGATGCGCATAAGCGCGCGATGTTGCAACGCGCCCGCGCGGCGTGCGGTGCAAAAATCCGACTTGCATCAGATACGGCTCGGCGACGTCTTCAATGGTTTCAACCTCTTCCATAAGAGACGCCGCTATTGTTTGAATACCAACTGGGCCGCCGGAAAATTTATTGATAATCGTGTCCAGAATTTTAATGTCAAGCGCGTCTAATCCTTGCTCATCAATATCCAAAAGCCGCAGAGCTTCTTCTGCTATATGCGCCGAAATTGTTTCTGCTCCGCCAACTTGCGCATAATCTCTGGCGCGCTTAAGCAGGCGATTTGCTATGCGCGGAGTAAAGCGCGAGCGGGAGGCTATAATTGAAATTGCCTGCGTATCAATTATTATTCCTAAAATTTTTGCGGAGCGTTCAATAATTTTTTCAATCTGCTCTTCTTCATAAAAGTCCAGCCTAAAAGTACCGCCGGAGAATCGCGACCTCAATGGAGAAGAAAGTAATGACGGCCGAGTTGTTGCGGCAATAAGCGTAAACGGCGGAAGTTCAAGCTGAATGTTGCGCGCTGACGGACCCTTTCCAATCATAATATCAAGCACCCTGTTTTCCATTGCCGGATACAGAATTTCCTCAATAAGCTTATTAAGTCTATGCGCTTCATCAATAAAAAGGACGTCTCCTGCTGAAAGATTTGTAAGAATAGAGGCAAGGTCTCCAACCTTTTCAATGGCTGGACCGGAGGTCGTTTTCATCTGCGCGTTTATTTCTTTCGCGACAAGATTGGCAAGCGTTGTTTTGCCAAGCCCAGCCGGTCCGTAAAAAAGCAGATGTTCAACCGGGTCGCCGCGTTTTTTTGCGGCCCCGATCAGAATTTTTAAGTTTTGTTTTGTTTTGTCTTGCCCTATATATTCATCAAAATTTCTTGGCCGCAAAGCCAAATCAAGCGATTGGTCATCGCTCCGTTTTTTTGGAGAAACAAAGGGATTTTTTTGTTCGCTTGACAAACCCATTTTATTTTATTATAATATATAGCATATTGACAAGGTTGTTTGTTTTGATTTTAATTACTGATACTGCTTTTTGCGCGCGTTCTCCTTATTAGTCTCCCGGTAATTATCCGCCTATCGGCGGACAGCTGGTTTTTCTTTAGTTTCGGATAGCCAGGTTCCCCGCCCTTTCCTAATCTCTAGATATTTTTACTTAGCAACATTCATGCAGTAAAATATTTGCTTTCGTTAACGACATTGAGATTATGAAAGGGCGGGGCTACTCGACTATTCCTCGGGAAAAACTTAAGCTCTATCTACCCATGGAAGAGCAATTACCGAGAGACTAATCAGGAGAAACTATTCTCAAAAGTTCCTCTAGCGTTGTAATGCCGGCGAGGATTTTTAATGTGCCGTCTTGAAACATAGTAAGCATTCCTGCTTTCATTGCCGCGTCTTTTATATCTGCTTCCGGCGGATTTGAAATAAGAAGCCTTTCCATTGCATCATCAACCAAAAACGCTTCATATATTCCGATGCGCCCTTTATATCCCGTAAAATTGCATGCTTCGCACCCAGGCGCTTTTTGTACTTTAAAATTTACCGGAACATCGCGTTTGTATTGTTGTGGAAATTTTGAAGCGCTTGTTAGAAGTATTTTTTTATCCTCTTCGGATGGCACCGCTTCTGTTTTACATTTTATGCAAAGTTTGCGTACCAATCGTTGCGCCATTGCCACATTTACGGCTGGCGCAATAATGCTCGGCTTGACGCCAAGTTCTATCAATCTCGGGAAAACACCCGCTGCGTTATTTGTATGAAGCGTTGAAAAGACTAAATGTCCAGTAAGCGCCGCTTGCACGGCAATTTCAGCGGTTTCAAGGTCGCGAATTTCTCCTACGAGGATGATATCCGGGTCTT
>Ga0209541_10015748_pt1 | contig 11256 bp, 9 predicted proteins | sample RifCSPlowO2_01_FD_184027 | JGI IMG/M metagenome (GOLD analysis project Ga0209541, IMG submission 184027) | Groundwater microbial communities from Rifle, Colorado - Rifle CSP2_plank lowO2_0.1 (SPAdes) (version 2) | ecosystem: Environmental > Aquatic > Deep subsurface > Groundwater | place: Rifle...
CTCGAACGGGTCGCCGCCCTGCAATTGCCGACAAAGGTTGATAAACCGCTGCCGTCCCAGCTCGTCGATAAGATAATTGACGATACTGGCGGATTCCGCGTAAAAAAGCTGAATTTGTTCGGTGTTCATTCTACCAGATAATTCCAGCGCTGTCATGTCCTTGAGTGACATAAATTTTTCGTCCCTGATGGCCTGGTGCACGACTTCATTGGCGCCCCAGCGCCGCGCTTTCTCTTGATACATGGCCACCCCCTCCTCGAACCAAATGGGGATCTTCGCCTTGAACCCGACGAATTCCCGGAAAATGATGTGCCCCATTTCATGCGGCAGGGTGGAATCAAAAAATCCGTGCGCGGCGGGAAAACTACGGATGACCCGCTGACGCGAGGACACCACGCCTTCGGCCCACATCGCGTACTCGCCGACTTGCTGGAAATCTTCGGCGTTGTCGTAAATGTAAATCTTGGCCCGCTCGTCCCAAGTCCAGCCCTTGTAGCGCGTAAAACCCATATTGCGCGTAATCTCCTCGTAATAATACTCGGCCATTTCCTCAACGCTTTTGATAAAATCCAGCGGCGCGTTTTTGTAATAAACAATAAAATGATTGCCCTTACGTTCCTGCCATTCCTCTTCGGCGTGGGCGGGGTCCCAAAACATTGCGGCGAGACAAACAGTGAGCACGAAAATTCTTATCTTCATTTCTTTAACCTGATTACTTCCTCCGCCACGAGGACGGCTGGATCCATTGCTAAAAAATCGTCGAAATGCCGCTCCCACTCTTGCGGGGAAAGCGTCTTCGCCAGCCTTCGTTCCACGGCTGTAGTCAGCCCTGCTGCGGTAAGATCTTTTTGCTCGATAAATTCCCCGACGCCGGCCTGCGCCAAAACGTCGGCATTCTTTTTCTGGTGCCCGCCCGCGTACGGATATGGAATTAAGATTGAGGGTTTACGAAAACGTATCAATTCCGTTACGCTGACCGCCCCCGCGCGGCTGATGACCAAATCCGCCGCCGGATACACGCGCTCCATCGCTTCAAAAAACGTGAACAAAGCGAACGGAATTCCTGAACGCGCGTACTTCTCCTTAAGGATTTGGTAATCGTCTTTCCCGCAAAGGTGGATCGCCTGCAAAGGCACTTTACTTTTTAATCCCGCCACGGCCTCCAGAAATATTTCGTTGAGCCGGCGGCTCCCCTGGCTGCCCCCGAGAACCAAAACAGTTTTACGCCCCTCCCCCAGTCCGAATCCTTTGAGAAGTTCCGCTCTCTCCATTCCCATGACCGGCGCGTGCGAAGGACACCCGGTCAAAACAACATTGTCGCCGTGCAAATATTCCCGGCTTTGGGCAAAACTAATCGCCACCTTGCTCACCGCTCCGGCTAAAATCGCGTTGGCCTTGCCCGGAAGGACATTCTGTTCGTGGATCAGCGTCGGGCGCTGAGAAATGACCGCCGCCAGCACGACCGGGAACGATCCATAGCCTCCGAAACCCACCACCGCGTCGGTTTTGTATTTTCTTAAAAAACCGCCGGCTGCGAAGGTCCCTTTTAAATACAGCCAAAGTGTGCGGGGCAATTCCAGGGGGCGCGTAAAATTTATTCCGCGCAGTTCAAGTTCATCGAAGGAAAATCCGGCTTGGGCGATACGTTCTTTCCAGACGTTGAACGCGCCCGCGAAACGTACCTCACATTTTCTTTTCTGAAGTTCCCGGGCGACTTTTAACGCCGGGATCACGTGGCCGCCGGAACCGCCCGTGGCGATTGTGATATTCATTGGTCCTGGATCCGTGAAATGTTCAAGAGCAACCCGACCGAGATCATATTAAAGATCAACGCGGAGCCGCCATAACTGATAAAAGGAAGCGGCAGTCCTTTCGTGGGCAGGGCGCCAATGCTCACCCCGATATTGACGACCGTTTGTAACCCCAGCATCGCCACGATCCCCACGGCCAGGTAATAACCAAAGGGGTCCGTGACGCGTTTGGCCAGGCGCGCGCCTTGCCAGATAAAAATCACGAACATCGAAATGACGGCCAGTGTCCCGGCTAGGCCAAGCTCTTCGCCGATAATGGAAAAAATAAAATCAGTATGCGCGGCGGGCAGATAAAAAAGTTTTTGCGCGCTTTTCCCTAACCCGACTCCGAAAAGCCCGCCGGACCCAAGGGCTATTTGCGACTGGGTCAGCTGGAACCCGATCCCCTTGCTATCCTCCCACGGATTCAAGAACGCCACAATACGCGCCCAGCGGTAAGGCACGTGGACAACGAGGACGTATAAAAATGGCATGGCCGCCAATGCCAAAAGCCCGATATGGCCGAGCTTGCCGCCGGCCACATACAACAGGATGACGACCATGCTCGCCATCAGCACGCAATTGCCCAGATCCGGCTGCTTGATGATCAAAAGACACATCACGCCCAGGATCATGATCGGCGGCAAAAAGCCGTTCCAGAACCCGCTGACCTTCGTTTGTTTGCGGGCCAAAAAATCCGCCATATAAACAAGCATAGCGAGTTTAGCGAATTCCGAGGGCTGGAAGCTCAATACGCCGACCTTGAACCACCGCCGCGCGCCGTAGCTGGCCTTTCCGATCCCCGGGACCAGGACCAGGACCAGCAGGATCACCGCACAAATAATGAGCGGCTTCGCCCACGGGCGCAAGTCCCGGTAATCGACGGCCATCACGCCGCCGGCGAGAATCAGTCCAATAAAGAGAAAAAATAAATGCCGGTTGAGAAAATAGGCCTTGTCCCCCAGCTCCCTCATCGCGTAGACACCGCTGGAACTGTAGATCATGATCGTCCCGATACAAATAAATAACGTTACCAGGACCGCGATGGATAAACGAATCTCACGCATAGGATTTTGACACTAATCCATTGACAATTTGTTTAAATGCACGTCCTCGTTCCTCGTAATTGGCGAACATATCGAAGCTTGTGCACATCGGGCTCAAAAGCACGTTGTCCCCTTTTTGGGCGATCTCTTTGGCCCGCGCGACGGCATCGGGCAGAGTGGCATATTCTTCCAACGCAACGACCGACTCAAAGGTTTTTTTCAATTTCGCCCGGGCCTCGCCGATGATGATCATCTTCCTAACCTTTTGGCGGACAAAAGGCGCCACGACGGAATAATCGATATTCTTGTCTCGTCCGCCGCAGATCATGATGACGGGTGAATTAAGGCTCTCCAGCGCCCAGATCGCGGCTTGGGCGGTGGTGGCTTTCGAATCATTGATAAAAGTGACTCCGTCGATCTGCCGCACCAGTTCCAGCCGGTGTTCCACTCCTTTAAAATTCTTAAAGACGCGCACACAAACCTCATCTTTAATGCCGAGGATGTTCGCCACCTCCCGCGCGACGGCAAAATTCGGGTTCGCCGTGACTCCGGCCAACGCCAGCGGTGCGGCGTTAAAAAACCGCACCTGCGTTTTTAACCGCGGCGCCAAAGCCTTTAATCCCTGGTCCTGAAAATTCAGGACCGCATAATCTTGAGCGTCCTGATTCAGGAAAATCCTTTTCTTGGCGTCGAAGTATTCCTGAAAATCCTTATGGCGGTCGAGATGATTCTGGTTGACGTTCAAAATAACCGCGATATGCGGCTTGAATCCGCGAATGCCCGGAGTTCCCGGCGCAACGACTGTTTCCAGCTGGAACGAACTGGTTTCCAGGACGACAAAATCCTTATTGTCCAGATCCAGAACCTGTCCGGAGAACGGCGCGCCGATGTTACCGCACAGACACGAGCGCCGGCCGGAGGATTCCAGCACCTGGTGGATCAAAGTCACGACCGTTGTCTTGCCGTTACTGCCGGTGACCGCGATAACGGGTTTGGAGCAAAACTGAAACGCGAACTCGATCTCCCCCAAGACCGGAATATTTTTCGCCCGTGCCCAAGAAACCGCTTCGCTGTTATGCGGCACGCCGGGGCTCAAGACGACCACGTCGCTCTCTTCAATAAAAAGACGGGTGTGTCCCTGGAATTCACAGGCTACTTGATGCTGTTTGGCCCACTGCCGAAAATCCTCGGACACGGCATTCTCGCCGTCCTTTTCGGAAATCTTTGCCTTGCCATCCAAACGGGCCGCCAGCCTGGCCAAGGCCATTCCCGTGCGCTGCGCTCCCAGGATCGTTACTGTTTTATTTTTGAGATCCATTAACGAATTTTCAACGTCATGAGGGTGATGATGGCCAGGATGATGGAAATAATCCAGAAACGAATAATAATTTGCGATTCATGCCAACCCGAGAGCTGCAAATGATGATGCAGCGGGGACATCTTGAAAATTCTTTTGCGCCGTAACTTGAAGGAAACAATCTGCAGGATCACCGACAACGTTTCAATGACAAAAACACCGCCCATGATGACCAAAAGCAATTCCTTCTTTGTAATGACCGCGATCATCCCCAGCGTCCCGCCCAGCGCCAGCGAGCCCACGTCTCCCATAAAAACCGACGCGGGCGGACAATTGAACCAAAGGAATCCCAGACTGGCCCCCAAAATGGCGGCGCACACCACGGTGAGCTCTCCCGCGCCGGGGACAAAAGGGATAAAAAGGTATTCACTGAATTGCGCGTGACCGGTGATATAACTCAAAATCGCCAGCGTCAGGCTCACCATCATAATGGATCCGATCGCCAGCCCGTCGAGGCCGTCGGTCATGTTAACGGCGTTCGAGGTGCCCACCACCACCAGCACCACGAACGGGACGTAAAAAACACCCAGGTCCCAGATGATGCTCTTCAAAAACGGCACGTCCAGTTTCGTTGAAGTTCCGGGATGAAAATAAATGTAGGAACCGACAAAACATCCCAACAAAATTTCCCAGAGCAGTTTCGTGCGTTTGGGCAATCCACGTTTGGGGCCGCGGTGGGTCAGCTTGACGTAATCATCAACGCCGCCTAAAACAGCGAGGTACGCGCCGGCGAACATGGTCAAGAGAACATAATGATTCCCCAGGTCGGCCCAAAGGGCGACCGAGATCAGGATCGATGCCAGGATGAAGATCCCGCCCATCGTGGGCGTCCCCTGCTTGGAATGCTGGAACTTGTCGAGGTCGGGGGCGTCTTCGCGCTTGGCAATCTCGCGGATCTTGAGCTCTTTGAGCTTGCGAATGAACCACGGCGCCAGGATAACGCACAGGACGAACGTCGTCAAGCCGGCCATTGCGGCCCGGAAAGTAATATAACGAAAAATGTTGAACCCGAAAAAAACGTCCCGCAACTGGGACAAATAATAGAACATCACGACTCCCGCTAATAATTTTTGTTCAAATGCTGCTGCAAGCAGCATTTGAAAGATGCCGCTCCAGGGATTCGACAACCCGTTCCATCTTCATCCCGCGCGAACCCTTGACCAGAACGATATCTCCCGGCCGGCAGAGCTTTTTAAGCCGCTCGGAGATCCCCGCGAAGCTGGCGTGGTGAAATACGTCGATACTCCGGTTACCTTGCCGAATACTACCGGCGGCGTGCCTGGAAAACTTTCCCACCGTGATGGCTACATCCGTCGTGGAACGGGCGATCCAGCGGCCCTTTTCCCGGTGTAACGGCGTGCTTTGCGCGCCCAGCTCCAGCATATCCGCCGTGATGAAAATTTTTTTTCCCTTCGCCTGCAAGGCGTCCAGCGTCTTGAGGGCGTTACGCACCGACACCGGATTGGAGTTGTAGGTATCGTCGATGACGGTGACACCGCCGATTGTCCGCATCTGCTGGCGATGGCTGCCGAAGGTCAGCTTCGCAAGCGCTTTTTTGCTCTCGCGGTCACTGACCCCAAACAAGCGCCCGCAGGCAATCGCCGCCAGCGCGTTGTACACATAGTACGGCGCGGGTGTATTTAATATAAATCCATGACCGTTGACATGGAAACAAGTTTTTCGATTATTTTTTACGCGAATCTGCCGGGCTTGTAAATCGGACTTTCGTTCGATCCCGCAGGTAAGGATCCCCGGGCGTTTTTTTTCGCCGTGAATTTTGCGTAAATACGGATCGTCGTTATTGAAAATGACATGCCCCTTCGCGCCGATGCCGCGAAAGATCGCGGATTTTTCTTTATACACTCCGGATCTGTTCTTGAGCCCTTTGAGGTGGGATTCGCCGATGTTGGTCAAGATGGCAACGGTCGGCTGGGCGATTGCGGCAAGCCGCTGGATCTCTCCGGGATTGCTGGTCCCCAGCTCAATAACCAGCGCGTCATGGCTGGGCTTTAATCCCAGCACCGTCAGGGAAACACCGTATTGATTGTTCAAAGTCCTCACGTTTTTGAGCACCTTAAACTTTGCTCCCAGCACGGCGGCAATCATGTCTTTGGTGGTCGTTTTCCCGGCGCTGCCGGTAATAGCGATGACGGGGATATCAAAACTCTTACGGTACGCGCCGGCGATTTGCCCCAGGGCCGCAGTCGTATCTTTGACGAGGATAACCGGCAGATTGGCCGCGCCGGATATTTTTTCCGACACAACTAACAGCGAAGCGCCTTTGCGCACGGCCGGCGCGATGAAACGGTGTCCATCAAGATTCTTTCCGCGGATGGCGACAAAGACGTTGCCGCGCTTAAGCGTGCGGGAGTCGATCGAAACACCGTTGCAGCGCCCCGATCCGCCGCGGCCGTGGATCAGCGTGCCATCGGTCGCCGCCAATATCCGGGTGAGGGTCATCATTTCAAATATTTCTCTACAATCTTGCGTTCATTAAAGGGAATCGTTTTATCCTTGAAGATCTGGTAATCTTCGTGTCCTTTGCCCGCGATGAGGACGATATCACCGGCGTCAGCCATGGCGATGGCCGTCGCAATGGCCCTTTCCCGGTCCGCGACGACCTGGTAATTATCTGTGGAAAATCCGAGGATGATCCCGGAGATGATCGACTGCGGGTCCTCACCGCGGGGATTGTCGTTGGTCACGATGACAACATCCGAGAGTTGTCCGGCCACCCGTCCCATTTTCGGACGCTTGGTCTTGTCGCGGTCCCCGCCGCAGCCAAAGACCGTGATGATCCGTTTGAGCTTGATCTTGCGCAGCGCCTCCAGGACATTCTTTAACGCGTCCTCGGTATGCGCGTAATCGACGAACACGGCGAACCCTTTGGGACTTTCGATGCGCTCCAGCCGTCCGGGCACGTGCTCGAGGCGCGCAATCCCGCGGCTGATCCTCTCCGGCGCCACTCCTTCGTTAAGACAAACCCCGATCGCGGCCAGAATGTTGTACACGTTATGCACTCCGATGAGCTTGGTCTCGATCTTGAGTGACTGCCCGTTGGCGCGCACCGTAAAATGACTTTCATGCACATTCGTTTTAATATCTTTGGCACAAATATCTGCTTCGCCCAAAACACCATATTTCACCACGCGAGACTTCGTCAGCGAAACCAATTTCGCTCCGTAGGGATCATCGATATTGATGATACTAACACTTCGCGGGGAAAGGTCCGTGAACAAACGCGCCTTGGCCGAAAAATAGTTGTCCCGGGTGCGATGATAATCCAGATGATCGCTTGTCAGATTTGTAAATACGGCAGTCTTAAAATCGATGAGGTCGACCCGCCCCTGGTCGAGCCCGTGCGAGGAGACTTCCATCACGCAGTATTCGATATTTTTTTGCGCGAGGTTGGCGAGAAACTGCTGGTTCTCCACGAGGCCGGGGGTGGTATTTTTCGATGGCAGGACTTTTTTCCCGATCCGGTAATTGACAGTCCCCATGACGCCGCAGGTCTTGCCCGCTTCTTTTAAAATGGATTCAATGAGGTAGGTGATCGTTGTCTTGCCGTTGGTACCGGTTATGCCGATCGATTTCACTTTAGAGGAAAGCGGGCCGTAGAACCGGCGGGTCACCTCGTGCAGGAATTTATGCGGATCAGCAACTTGTAAAAATAAAACACCCTTGTGCTTTTCTGCCGGCGGATGGCTTGAGGCGATAACCCGCGCCCCACGCTGGATCGCCCCATTAATGAACTGCGCGCCGTCGTGTTTGGTCCCTTTGAGAGCGACGAACAGACTGTCTTTTTCGACCGTGCGGGAATCGGACCCGATCCCCCTGATGGCCAGTTGCCGGGGGGAAAAATCCCCGCGCGGCAGCGGACCGGAGTAGATATCTTTTAATAATTCTTTAAGAAACATTATCCGGAGCTCTCCAGGTATTTGAGAGCGTTCTCAATGACTTCCTTAAAAACCGGAGCGCACACTGTGCCTCCGAAATACGCGGGGTGCGGTTCGTCCATGATCACGATCGCCGCCAGGCGCGGGTCATCAGCCGGGGCGAACCCGGCGAAGGTAGCGTAATATTTCCCTTCGGAATACGCGCCGCCGATGACCTTGCGGGCCGTTCCTGTTTTTCCCGCGACCCTCATCCCCTTGATCTGTGCCTTCCGGGCCGTACCATGCTCAACCACATCGACTAAAATCTCTTTAACTCGCCGGGCCGTTTCCTTCCCAATAACATGCTCGGCCAGGACCTTACCTCCCAACGATTCGACGACGTGCCCCTGTTTGTCCTGGATATATCTTACCACAAACGGCTGTACATACGTCCCGTTATTGGCCACCGTCGCCATCATGCCTAAAAGCTGTAAAGGGGTGACCGTTACCTCATAGCCGATAGGGACCGCGCCGATACTGGTCCTGGACCAGCGCGAAGGGTCTTTGAGCCATCCTTTGACCTCGCCTTTGAGATCGATCCCCGTGGGCATGCCGAAACGGAATTTTTTCGCGTACCGATAAATGGTCGGTCCGCCAAGTTTTTGGGCTATTTTAGCCACGCCGATGTTGCTGGAAACGCTGAAGACTTCGGCGAAGCTAAGCGTCCCGTGCGGGGTATGGTCGGTCAAAATGTTCGTGGCGATCTTGTATTTGCCGTTCTCGCAAAAAATCTTGTCGCTCTCCGTGAATTTCCCTTCCTGCAGCGCGGCGGCGGCGGTCACCACTTTAAAGACCGAGCCCGGCTCGTAAACGTAACTGACCGCCCGGTTGGTGCGGCTCTCCGCGCCGCTGTCGGCATAATGCTCAAGGTCGTACGTCGGCTGGTTGGCCAAAGCGAGGATGGCGCCCGTGCGCGTGTCCATCACGATGATCGTGGCGGATTTCGCGTTATACTTTTCGCGGGCCTGCGCCAGGGCGCGTTCGGCGATGTACTGGATGGTCTCATCGATGGTCAAGACGAGATTAAGGCCGTCGCGCGCGGGCAGGAAATTATTGTCGAGCAACAATTCCGTCAGGCGCGCGTCGCGCATCACGCGCATCCAGCCGGGCTTGCCCTTTAATTCCTTGTTGTAATAAAGTTCGATCCCTTCCAGGCCGTTATTGTCAATATCAGCGAACCCAATCACGTGGGCGGCCAGTGTAGCACCGGGATAGAATCGTTTACTTTCCTTACGAAAACCCAGGCCTTTGAGCTTGAGCTTCTGTATCTTTTCGAAAGTTTCCTGCGGCAATTTTCGTTTTATCCAGACGAAATATTTATCCTTGTCCAGATTAGCGGACATCGCGTCCGGACTAACACCCAGTATCCCGGAAAGGTGTTCCAGGGCGACTTGCTTGTCGGCTTCGGACATCATTTTGGGGCTGGCGAACAGCGAATAGACCGACACGTTAAAGGCGATGGGACGCATCTTGCGGTCGTAGATGGTGCCGCGGAGGGGTTCGAGTTCGACGAGATGACGCTGCTGCTTTGCCGCGAGATTGGTGAGATAACCGGAACGGAAGGTCTGAATCAATACGAGCTTAACGACGAAAACGCCCAGGCAGGCAATGAGGATCAGAAATACAAGGCTGAATCGAGGGACATGACGTCGGCTTTCCACACTCCTGCTCTTTCTCCTACTCCCTGCTCCTCGCCTCCGCCTGTGTCGCGAAGGATAATAAACTCGCCAAAATGTTCGGCTTTTGTTCGACCGGCAACGCCTGTTCCAGATCATTATTGCCGATCAGCTCTCCGTTGGCGGCGACGTAGATGATGTCGTTGCCCCCGGCAAATTGCATACCCGAATGTTCGCTCAACAGTTTATCCCCGAGATGATTCGCCGATTTTAATTTGGATATCGCGTAAAACGTGCTGCCGTTTTTATCGATCAGGTCTTTGATCCGGGCTTCCTTGCGCTGTCCCTGGTAAGCCAGATCAACAATCTGCATCTGCAAATGGATATAGACCAGGATCAGGAAGGTCGTCGAAAATGTGTATTTCATAAACCGGACTAAACTCATGGGACCTTGATCCTTTCTCGAGTGTGTTTCAGGCCGTACGTTCGGCTATTCTTAACCGGGCGCTTCGGGCGCGCGGATTTTCCTGACATTCTTTTTCGCCGGGGCGCAAAGGTTTCTTGACGACCAGTTTCACCCTGCCGTCCCTGGCCCAGTCACAAAACTGTTGTTTGACGATTCTGTCTTCCAGCGAATGAAACGCGATAACGGCGATACGCCCGCCGGGGGCCAGCAGATCGACGCACTTCTTTAAAACGATGGCGATACTTTCCAGCTCGCGGTTGACCGCGATGCGGATCGCCTGAAATGTCCGGGTGGCCGGATGAATCCGCTCGCCTTTGCCCTTGCGGGAGGGAACAGCTTTCAGGACAACCTCTCTTAGATCACTGGTTGTTTCGATGGGGTGCATTGAACGTTGCCGCACGATTGTGCGGGCGATACGGTTATGCCAGCGTTCTTCGCCGTAATCGCGCAGGATCACAGCAAGCTCTTCCTCGGGAAGTGAATTGACCAGTTCAAACGCCGAAACCGGATTGTTCTGATCCAGGCGCATATCCAGCGGGCCCTGCGTCTGAAAACTAAAACCTCTTTGCGGGTCGCCCAGTTGAGCGCTGGAGATCCCCAGGTCCAAAAGGATCCCGTTGACCTTCGTGATTCCCAACTCGCTCAAAATACGATCCAGATCCCGAAAATCTCCCGGCACGAAATAAGTTTGCTCAACGTACGGCCGCAATCTTTCTTTGGCCGTATCCAATGATCGCTGATCTTTGTCGATGCCAACCAACCGGCCACGCGGACCTATTCTCTTGAGGATCGCTTCGGCGTGTCCGCCCAGCCCCATCGTGCAGTCCACGATCACGTCATTCTCCCGAGGCTGCAAATATTCCAGGACTTCCTGCTGCATGACGGGGATGTGATCTTTTTTTATATCGTCCATTTTTTGGGGCACACAAGTGTCATCATGAAAAAAGCCTTCAGTCTTCGGTCTGACAGCTGATGACTGATGACTGATGACTGATGACTGATGACTGATGACTGATGACTGATGACTGAAGTTTATCTCAAAGATT
>Ga0209541_10015749_pt1 | contig 11256 bp, 10 predicted proteins | sample RifCSPlowO2_01_FD_184027 | JGI IMG/M metagenome (GOLD analysis project Ga0209541, IMG submission 184027) | Groundwater microbial communities from Rifle, Colorado - Rifle CSP2_plank lowO2_0.1 (SPAdes) (version 2) | ecosystem: Environmental > Aquatic > Deep subsurface > Groundwater | place...
TCCCTAACTGCTGCACCCCGTAGGGCTGGGAATAGTGTCTCAGATTCCCTCTCAGGGCTCCCTCGCTAAAGGCCCTTACAGATCTTCGGCTTGGTGGGCCATTACCCCGCCAACAACCTAATCTGCCGCAGCCCCATCCTAAGTTCAAGGAAAACTCATTCCAGAAGTCATCCTCTATCCTCCTTTAGCCTCAGTTTCCCGAGGTTATGTCGGGCCTTAGGGCAGGTTAGCTACGTGTTACTGAGCAGTCCGCCCCTTGTATTGCTACAAGAAACTTGCATGTCTAAGTGCAAACCAGATAGCCGCAACCTCCAGCAGGATAAACTGGAATTTAATTCACAGCTTATTGCTGAAATGATTGTTATTCACTATTGTTTTTGTGAATGCAAAGCTCGTTCTCCATACCTAACTATTATGTTAAAGTACTACGACAACAACACAACTCTTCAGTTAATAAAATATTTCATCATCTTTAGCCAGCCATATAAATTAGCCATTTCATTCCGCCATCTCAACCAATAATTAACCATTACAAGCTGATTATTAGTTATCATCGACGGCAGATTTCATTAATTACTAATTATCTCAGCTAACTTTAATCAGAATTTTTTAGTTTATTAACTAGAATGGATACTCTAAATCATACCTTAGACATTTTGGTAACTTAAGGTAATCATTCCAGTTAACATTTTAACAAAGAAGTGACGCGGAAGCGAGTATATAAAGGTTTCGGGAAATTTATGGGAAAATGAGGGGTTTTTACTTGAAATTACTTGTTAATATGTAATACAGAAATTATTATATACTTATTTGTTTTCTTTAGTAAATGGCTATTTATATTCCTAAGATTTCCGAATCAGAACGCAGGGATTATCTTCCCGTTAATCTTTCTTTTGATAATATTAAGTTAAAGATAGTATTGGAAAATTTTGTTAAGTATTATGATTGGCTTGGCGCTCTTGCATTTATCGGAGTTAGTTTTTCTGAAGAGGGTTTAATCAGTTATGATTGCGGCAGGAGAACCGCTAATTCCTGTTTTGCTATTGTTAATTTGATTAATAATAAGATGGTCAAATCTGGCGGTAGAGTATTACATAACCCTCCTCAAGCTCTGGGGGATGTTGCTATGGAAGAAATGGAAAGAAGCCAAAGAGATTATGACAGGTTGTTATCTGATTTCACTCAGGAACTTAAAGGAGAAAACCCCTTTTTGTATCATTTCATAATTGCCCGTTCCAAGCTGGAAGCTGAAGTAAGAGATGAAAATTTTCATCGCGATCATACTCTTTTTATAGCAAAACTGGTTAATAATCAATTAGAAGCCAGAATTTTGGAAGAAAACCTGAGAAGTTAATCTCTCACTCTATTTGTGAGATTAGGACATATGTCCTGAACCTATGCACGGAAATTTAGAGGGAAAAACAGGTTTCAGGAGCGTATAATTCATAGGAGATATAATATAAAGCACATGCCACCCGCTCTCTGCTTCGCTGCTCCTGGGAAACTTTATTTGGGGGAAAGAAGTCTTGCTATTTCTTTGTCTTTGAACAGAAAGGCAGTTGTTTTAAATTTTTGATTCAGAATAGCTTCGTTTGTAAAATGCACATCAAAATCGCTGATATTTTTTACGGAATAAGATTTATCCCATGTGGATATTGATTCTTTTGGTACATATACATTCAGGATATAATCATTTAAAATTATCAGCCTGTCTGTAGGTATCTCTGATCCCAGCCTGATTTTGACCCCCATTTTTTTCCATTGCTTTGCATTCCATTTATCCATTGGCGTGGCCTTTTTTGAGATGATGGTCCATTTTATCTTCGGCATTAGATTTTTCATTATTTTTATCTCTTCGTTTGATAATACATGGGGGTACGGCACGTGCCTGTAATAAAATATCATCTTTACCTTTCCCTCTTTTCTTATCAGCTCTTCCACCAATTCTATATGAAATTTTATAAATTCTCTGTGTGAATTGAACGTTATTTTGCGGAAAGTTTTACTCTGGCTGTTATATGCCTTGTGCTCAAGTTTATCCTTTAGCGCGTGCGAGAATTCTCCCATTTTCACAACCCATTCTTTATTTATGAAATACCCTTCTTTGTTTTTTTGCAGAATGCTGTTGTCTATTAATTCCCTTAATGATTTATGCACTCCTTGGTAAGTTATAGAAGTTTTGTAATTTTTTATTACCCTTCTGTAAATCTTCTTTGCTGTCAGAGGCCATTCATGTGACAATAATTCTATAATATTCTCCTTGGTCGGGCTGTTAGATAATGAAGGTATAGGCATTAAGTTATAGAATTTTTAGTGATTATAAACTTTTAGGTTGATTTTTATTATACGTAGCATTTATTACATTTTTAGTGCTATTAAAAGGAATAAATGGGAGGAGGAAAATAAAATGGGAATATCTAAAGAAGAAAGGAAGGCTTACGAGAATGGCAGAAAGGAAGCAGAATACATAAGGGAACATCCAGTGAGTTATTTAATTAGTGGAGGAATAAGAAGCCGTCCGTCTGATCTGTCCAAAGCAGTAGCTTATGACAAGGGTCTTAGAGAAGAAAGGCTTGATGAAGATAAGGAGAGATAAGATGGGAAGAAAGAACAGGAGAGATTGGGCGCATGCAAAAGGTCAGAAAGATTTTCAAAAAAATAAGGGTATGGCCGACAGTAATCCATTTACAGCTTTCTTTCATCCAAATTATAGGCCTCCTAGCGGGCGTCATAGGGAGTATAAATCTGGATGGGATAATGCAAAGAAGCAGCATAGGAAGGGCGGCTGTTTCATAACAACTGCATGTGTAGGGGCGAGAGGATTGCCTGATGATTGTCTGGAGTTAACAACACTAAGGAATTTTAGAGATAATTATCTTAGAGGGTTACCAGATGGCGAGAGAATGATAGGAAATTATTACGAAGTAGCTCCGAGAATAGTCGCCGCGATAGGAAGAAGGCATAATGCTCATGAATTATTCTGCAGGATATATGGAGAAGATGTAGCAAGAGCTATAGATTTGGTTTTGGCTGGCAATTTTGAAGGAGCTTTAAGCCATTATGGCTCCATGGTGGAGAGATTGTCTGGGGAATTTTTGGAGTAAGTTCTGAAACAAAACTTATTATAACGTGCCTATGAAATTTCCTTATATTGTTCAGAAAAACCTAAGTGAAGAGCAAATTATTATATGGCTCAAGGTATATGCTCCATCTAAAGGAAGCATGAATGATAAAACAATTGAGGAGGGACTGTGGCGCAGAACCCAAAATGAACAAAATGCCGAGATGTCTGGCTGGGCAAAACCTTCTGATAAGCGACGTAAAATTTTATATTACAAACATTGTTATGACATTATTGATGATAAAGGCGCAAAACACCTCGTACTTTCCAGTACTTATATTTTTCTTTGTTTGACTATGCCTCGTGATGAGATAACGGAATACCATAAGCTATTTGGTTTGGATAGGGTTTGTGATGAGGAAGGGATTTTTAGTTTTGCTGTTGATGATTTAATTTTTTCGCTTGTTATCTTCAACGATCCATCAGAATATGCATATGAAATAGACACTTTTCCAGAGGATTATAAAACATTAGTCATTAGTGTTTGTTCAAAAGGGTATGTGGCAGATGAAAAGACTAAAGAAAAGCCCTGGGCTGTATTAAAAACTGGAATGAGAAAAGCTCTTAGGCGCGGGACCCCCACTTACCTTTCCGAAGCGAAAGAGATAGTAAAATTCTTTCCTGTTCAGGTTATGCTTGGTTGCGGTCCTTCATGTGAAGCCGGAATTCCCCCGCTTCATTATCTCCATGATTTATATTCAATAGAGCAGCCGTTTGCAAGAAAGTTTATCTTTGAAGCGGAGAGAGATATTTTCGTCCAGCGCCTAGCAAAGGATACTGAAGGATTGTATAAGGATTTACTAAGAGTCTTTACAAATTTAATAAATGCTAAGCCTACACCTTTTTACTTTGTTTTAAAAGAACTTTTTGAGTGCGGTTTTGCGGTTGGACCAATTATCACAAACAATTTTGATGGACTTCATCTTAGACTAAGTTTGCCAGAGAAATATATTCGCAGATATGAAGAGGAAAATATTATTCCATCGTTTGATTTTGATCCTAGAGCAAAGGCACTCTTGGTTGTTGGCAGCCATGCCGATAGGCGTCGGATTGAAGAAAGGGCTAGGGTTGTTGGTCTTACAATAGTGTACATAGATCCAGAGGGGTGGTTTAAGAACGGGAAATTTTACCCTTATATTCTAGAATCTCCTCAAGATAATGACTTTATCTTAAAGAAAGGGGCTACCAAAGCTTTTCTTGAGATGAAAGAATATATCCAAAACACAAATAATAAGTAATAACCCTGCATTAAGGAAAGGGTGGAGTATTCAGATAGAGAGTTCAAAGAACAGATAAGTAGGAGTAAAGATTAACATTTATAAATTCCTCTCTTCTCTCTAATTCATGCCCATCAGCCAGGGTGGTGTGATTCATCACATTTCAAAAAGAAAAAGAGGTCTGAAGGATTTTATCCATAAATTCCCAGCCGAAAGCAGGTTCGTCAGATGGTTTGACAAGCTAATGCTCTTCATTGCTGTTATCAATCCGCTGGTAACTCTGCCCCAGGCGATTAAGATTTATTCTACGCAAAATGCTTCAGGGCTTTCAGTATTTTCCTGGGCTGGCTATACTTTATTTGCCATTCCCTGGCTTATTTACGGAATTATTCACAAAGAAAAGCCCCTCATCATAGCTTATATCTTAGTATTTCTCCTGAACCTGTCGGTGCTTGTGGGGATATTGATGTATAGATAGGTTTTCTAATTACCAATAGATATGCCACTGGCAATTATTAAGTGAAATGTATATTTTATTTAATTCTAGGTGATTAAGTAATATTAGCACCAGATTTTAATTAGACCGCCAATAATAACATTTATAGATATTATAAAAGAGGATTTTAGATATTAATTGATGTCTGACAATTATTTGTAAGTTAATTTGTCTTTATAGGTTATATTAGCAGATTATTTGATGACTTAGTAATTTATCTTGGTTCGGAAAATGGCCAATCACCAATTCTATTTTAAATTTTCCTCAATTATCTTCTTCTCTGTTATCACCTTTCAGAATCTTCTCCACCTTGCTCTTTGCCTTTGCAAGTTCTTCCTCTCTTTCCTTGTCTATTTTCTTTTCTTTCAGGAAGTCTTCCAGTTCCTCGCCTATAAATTCTTTAAGGGGAGGCAGGGGCTTGTTAATTCTTTGTATTTTCATGTATTCTCTTGCAAGAATGTAGAATATCACTCCAAGAGATTTATTGCTCTTGTTGTTGGAAGGTATCATTTTATCTACCCCAAATGTGAAATTATTTGTGTCGCATATAGCAAGGACTTTCTTCTTCATCCTTACTGCGTCTTTCAGGGCATTCTTGTCAATCCATGGGTCGCAAATTACAATCAGTTCAGTTTCAAAAAAGTCAGGCAAAGTAATGTTAGTTATTATGCCTGCAGGATATTTCTTAGTGAAGCATCTTATTCCCGTTAGTTCAGAGAATAATTTTACAGCTCTCCATCCGGATTCTCTCTTGCATACAACAATGACATTGTCTGGATTGTAATCTCCCAAAAACCTCGCGGCTTCCTTGAGTTTCTCGTCAATGAAGTTTGTGTTGATTATCGCGATTCCGTCATTTCTTCTCCTGTAAATGAACGGCCTCATGTGCGGAGTTATTACTTTTGTTCCAATATAGGCGCCGGCTCTTATGTAATCATTCAGGGGAATTAGGGTATTTTCACCTGCTTCTTTAGGCACTTCTCCGTCTGTCTTGGCGGATTTCTTTGGTTTTTTTTCTGATGATTTTTCCTCTTTAATCCCTGTAACTTCAACAGGCTGCGCTATTGCTTCTTTAGGTTCTTTAGGGTCCTCAGATTTGTCCTCTTTCTCTGTTTTCTTAGATCTCTTGGCAACTTTCTTAGTCTCAGCTTCTTCTGGATTTCTATCTGCTTCCTTGTCAATTTCTGTCGGTTCAGCAGTTACCTCCTCTTTCAGCTTCTCGCCTGTTTCTTTTTTCCTTGGCATGAAGTGTTGAGAAAAAGTGGATATTTAAACCTTGAGATTGCTTATTTTTTAGTTTCTCGCAATCTCGAGGCCTCAAAAATTAATATTTTTGGAGCTTTCAGCTGATGTGTATAAGTTTTATTTTCTTTAACAAATCTGCTCGAGATTAAGAGGACTTATTGACCAGTGTCTGTTTTTTAATACTTTTTTAGGGTTGTAAACGCCCTTCTTAGCACCTATCATACTCATATTCATTTCTCCTACGCCTCTGCTTTCAAGAAGGCCTTCTGAATTTACAAAATATCCTATGTCTGGTGCCGGGCTATTATCAACACTTACAAAAGTTACTCCTGGAATCATTAAACCCCTCTTTCTAATTATCTCAAAGTATTTTGGTCCGAAGAAATGGTTATCTGTGGTTAGTCCATCATGACTTGTCAAATACTTCAATAAGTCGCCTCTAATTTCTGGAGAGTAGGGTTTAAACATATCATCAAAACTCATAGGATTAGAGTATTTTAGTAACTTATAATGTTTATTGTGATTGGTTATTGGTTCTTCTTTCCTCTTATCTTCCTCTCTATCTCCATTATCCTCTTAAGCTTCGCTCTTCTTTCCTTCCCATGAATCCCGCATTTAATGAAATCTGCCTGCCACGTCACAGCCAAGTCAGCAATGGTGTCGTCCATTGTTTCGCCGGAGCGGTGAGAAACAATAATTTTTATATTGTGCTCTCTTGCAAGCTTAACGACCTTAGCAGTCTCAAAAATGCTTCCGTTCTGGTTTGGCTTGATTATAATTGCATTTATTGATTTTTTTCTTATGGCTTTTTTTAATCGTGAGAAGTTAGTAGCTGTTAAATCGTCTCCGACTATTAACACATTTGTTCCTGAACCTGAATATTTTATATCCTCCATTAATTTCCCGAACCAGTAAAACTCCTTTTCATCAATAGGGTCTTCAACATAGAATAATTCATATTCTGATATTAAGTGCTGCATTAGTTTGACTTGAGACAGGTCGTTCAGCTTCCTTTCTTTGTAGTTGTAAAAGCTGTCATAGAAGCTTGATGCCGCAGCGTCAATGCCTATTCTTATGTTTAACTTCTTTGCGATTATGTACATTATTTTAAGCACGTGCTCGTTTGCCAGAAATGTTTTCCATGCTCCTTCGTCATTTCTCCTGCCTTCAAAATCCGGGTCAAATTTCTTAAGCTCCTCTCCAGCCATTCTGTAAGCCATATCATTAAGCTTTACTGCTTCTTTGAAAGTTTTTGCTCTATGGTTTGGTAAGGGAATGAACAAAAACTCCTGGAACTCCGGACCTTCCTCAATTTCCATGCCGTAACTTGAATGCAATCCTCCCCCAATAGCATTTCCGACGGGCATCGGCATCTTTATCTTCTTCTTGACTTTTCCCTTACCTTTCCCGAAATTCCCAAGCAATTGCCATAATTCCATTCCGTGCTCTTTAGCCAATGCTTTAAGAAGGCTTGCCTCAAGAACAAACCTTGAATTAGCGCCTATGAGTTTGCCATAAACTCTGCTTACTCTTTCAATATCACCAATATTATCTATCCTGAAGATTTTGAATTCATTTAAGATATCAACATCATGAAGAATTGAGCTCCCCCACGGCTTCGCTTCGTATCTTCCCCTGCTCTTCCCACTGGGCGCGCTTGTTTTAAACTTTCCTTTGTCAGTCCTTATAGAGAAGCAGATAGTTGTCTCCTCGCGTGAATTAAGAATTATTTCAGCTTTCGCCTCTTTAATTATCATGATAATAGTTATTATCTCTTGTTTATTAATTATGCGGTTATTGTGATTGTTTGCATGGTAATTTTGATAAGGAGTTATACAATAATTTTACTAACTCCTTGAATGAGCTGTTTTAATAAACTTTATAGCCCATATAAAATACTTGTTTTTGGCCTGACTTTTATAATTTATAAAAGTAAGAATGGGCATTTTAGGGCAGATTATTGGTGCTAAAATGTAACAATCACTAAGATTCATCGCACGTAGCATATAGGGCACTTCACAAGACTTTACAGAGCATTCACACCAGCCTTATGAACTGCTTTTTTCTGTTGAGCATCTTCAGAACATCGTAAATTACTATCATTAAAGCTGTCAATCCAAGTGCAACAAGCCAGTAATTCAGCCCTATTGGCACAGTTTCAAATATCCTGTTGAGCGGGGTGTAAATTATTATGAGAGTTGCAATTATTGATATTACAGAAGCATAGAACAGGTACTTGTTGACCAATGGAGATCTGCTGATAGTGTATTTTCTGAATGACCTGAAATTGAATGCATTCCCTATTTCCAGGAGTATGAGCGTCATTAAGGCCACTGTTCTTGCTGTTTCATGGCTTGCTCCGAGCAAATTGAATGATATAAGATAAGAGGCCAAAGCCAGCAGCCCCATTATAAGTCCGGAAAATATCATTAATGCTATTATCGGCTTTGTTATTATTGAGCGGTCCTTCCTTGGCCTTGCGTCCATTATGTCTCTTGACGACGGGTTGAATGAAAGAGTTATTGCAGGAAAGTCGTCAGTAACTATATTCATGAATAATATCTGAATTCCAAGAAGAAGAGGCACCTGCCACCCCAGCAAAGGCGCCAGTAAAACGCCCATTATTATTATGAACAACTCCGCATGGCTGCATGACAGCTGATAGCTTGAGAATTTTTTTATGTTGTTAAAAACCGTCCTTCCTTCATCAACGGCAGATACTATAGTCGCGAAATTATCATCCTTCAAAACAAGGTCTGCAACGGACCTTGAGACGTCCGTGCCGTTCTTTCCCATTGCTATTCCTATATGCGCTTCTTTAAGCGCCGGAGCATCATTGACTCCGTCTCCGGTCATTGCTACAACTTCTCCATTTGCTTTTAGTGCTTTAACAATCCGCAGCTTGTGCTCAGGAGCTACCCGGGCGAATATATTTATTTTTATTACAGTTCTTGAAAGCTCATTGTCAGTAAGTTTATCAATCTCCTCTCCATTCATTATTGCATTTCCAAGCCCGATCTGCCTTGCTATTGCCAGCGCAGTCTCTCTGTTATCCCCTGTTATCATCTTGACATCAATCCCCGCCTTCCTGCATATTAATATCGCTTCAGGAACTTCCTCTCTTGGAGGGTCTTCCATTCCGGCAAAGCCAAGAAATATCAGATTTTCTTCAGCTCTGTCAATCTCTGGCTTTTTTGAATAAGAATCAAATTTCTTGTAAGCAAATCCAAGAGTCCTGAAAGCAGAATTATTCATTTTCCTGTTTTCCTTTAGTATCCTTTCCCTCTCTGCTTCAGTGAGAGTAAATATTCCATTGCTCCTGTGTATCCTGGTGCATTTTTTCATCAGGAATTCCAGTGCTCCCTTTGCATATACAAAGTTTCCCTCCCTTGTCCTGCATATGACGGACATTATTTTTCTCTTTGAGCTGAAAGGAATTTCTTCAATTCTCTGATACTGCAGGTCATCCCCAAACATATTTGCCTTAGTTGCCATTATCATCAGGGCAGCTTCAGTAGGAGTGCCTATTACCTGATAGATGCTGTCTTCTCCTGACCTGTAGATTCTTGCATCATTACAATTAACAGCAACTTTTAGGAGCATATTTCCTACGGGGTCTTTCTTTAAGTCAACTTTCTTTCCATCATGCCTGAATTCTCCGTCAGCGCTGTATCCCGCTCCTGTTACTTCAAAAAGAGCATTGTCAAGGAAGGCTTTCTTTACAGTCATCTCCCCCTTAGTTATAGTGCCAGTCTTGTCAGAGCAGATTACTGTTGCCTCTCCAAGAGTCTCAATTATTGACATTCTGTTTACAATAGCATTCCTGTGAGCCATCCTGTAAGCTCCAAGCGAGAGTGCTGTTGTCAATACTACCGGGAAACCCTCGGGAAATGAGGCAATTGCTACTGCTATCACTAATAAAGCTATTTCAAGCAGAGACTCATAGTCAATACTTTGGAGCCTCAATGTCATCAAAACTCCTGTCAGAAGTGCTGCACTGATGCCTATTATTATCATATACCTTGAGATATTGTTTATCTTTTTCTGCAAGGGCAGTTCCTTTTCTGTCCTTGATATCAACCCCGCGATTTTCCCAAACTGTGTGTTCATCCCTGTATGAAGAACTCTTGCTATTCCTCTTCCGCTTATTATGAAGGAGCCCATGTAGAGCATTGTTGACCTGTCAATGTCCTTATTATCTCTGGCAGCGCGTTTTGCTATTTCTTTGCTCTCTCCTGTCAGTATTGATTCATCTGCAAGAATATTTCTCTCTTCAACCAAGACGCAGTCTGCAGGCACTCTTTCTCCTCCTCTGAGAATAATCATGTCTCCGGGGACAATCTCCCTTGAAAACACTTTTTGCTCCCTTCCGTTCCTGATGACTATTGATGTGGGAATTACAAGCCCCCTCAGCGCCTGCACCGCCTTCTCTGCCCTGTATTCCTGTATGAAAGTGGTAAAAACAACAAGGACAATTATAGCGAGGGTTGCATAAGCGGTGATACTCTTTCCTATAATAAAAGAGAGAAGGACAGCCACAAGCAGAAGATAAATGACTACGTTTCCCCTAACTGCCCGCAGTATTATCTTTAAGGGAGAAAGCTTTGAAACATCTTCTATCTCATTGAAGCCGTAAGTCTTCAGCTTCTCATCAACCTCTTTTTTGCTTAAGCCTTTTTCTCGCATGAATATTAATGAGAAATTATCTTTTAAAAATCTTTAATTAAGAACAGTTAAAGAAATGGCGAACAGCCGTTTTCAGCACTAAGTTTTAATTGAGCAATGTTAATAGATATTATAATCACTATAAGATACAACAATAGATGTTAATTGATGTTAGTTTCAATTTGAGAGCCCTCGCAAAAAAAGGAGTGCCTTGCATATTTACAAGCTTAAGCACTAAAAATTGAATATAAGATTAAGAGTCAGAAAATAATTTTTCTAACCTTTCAGTATCTGCACCTGTTTGACTAGCGATGAATGTAGCTAACGCCCTCAACCCTTCTTTATCTTCAGCATCTCTAAAAGCTCTATATGCTATCTCTGGAGCAGTTTCAACTAATCTTCTTCTAGCTTCACTCAACCCTTCTTTATCTTCAGCATCTCTAAAAGCTCTATATGCTATCTCTGGAGCAGTTTCAACTAATCTTCTTCTAGCTTCACTCAACCCTTCTTTA
>Ga0209541_10015750_pt1 | contig 11256 bp, 9 predicted proteins | sample RifCSPlowO2_01_FD_184027 | JGI IMG/M metagenome (GOLD analysis project Ga0209541, IMG submission 184027) | Groundwater microbial communities from Rifle, Colorado - Rifle CSP2_plank lowO2_0.1 (SPAdes) (version 2) | ecosystem: Environmental > Aquatic > Deep subsurface > Groundwater | place: Rifle...
CTAAATAAAATCATTCATTACTACGTGTCTTATGAAAATCCTCAGCCAAAGGAAAAATGCAGATCATGTGGATCAAAAAATCTAGTTGATATAATTTCTTTAGGTAATCAATTCATTACTGATTTTTATGATTCTGCAGATCATAAAACTGACTCCATGCCACTTGAATTGATTTTATGTGATCCAAAAAAAGACGGTTGCGGTTTGTTACAATTAAAACATACTACCTCTAGAGAAAGAATGTATAGGCAGTATTGGTATAGGTCAGGCATTAATCAAACCATGAGAGATGCACTTGCTGATGTCACTGCAAATATAGAATCACTAATATCTCTAGAACCTGGAGATGTGGTAATTGATATTGGTTCAAATGATTCTACACTCTTAAAGTCATACAAGACTTCTGGATTAAAACTAGTTGGATTTGAACCTGCAAAAAATTTAATGGAATATGCAAAAATAGAAAATGGAACTATAATTAACGATTATTTCAATTATGCTGAATATCAAAAAATTTTTGGTGATAAAAAAGCTAGAGCAATTACCAGTATTGCAATGTTTTATGACTTGGAAGACCCTAATATCTTTGTAGATGATATAAAAAACTCTCTTGCCGATGATGGCATCTTGATAATTCAAATGAATTATCTAGTTTCCATGTTAGAACAAAATGCATTTGACAATATAGGACATGAACATTTGGAGTATTATTCATTGTATGCTTTAGAACATTTGCTTAACAAACATGCACTTGAAGTATTTGATGTTGAGTTAAATGATATAAACGGAGGAAGTTTTAGAATTTATGTAAAACACAACGGTGCCAATACTAGAACACCTGATGGTGCTCAAGAACGACTGAATTCTCTAAGGCAAAAAGAATCTGAAATTGGATTAAATGATTTGAAAATATACAAAGAGTTTGCAAATAGATTAGAAGAATTGAAAAATAAAACAGTCAATTTCATAAAAGAAGAAACACAAAAAGGAAAAACTGTTTATCTTTATGGTGCATCAACTAGAGGAAATACCTTACTTCAGTATTATGACTTGGATTCAAAATTAATTACGGCTGCAGCTGAACGTAATCCTGATAAATGGGGAAAATATACGGTTGGAACTGCAATTCCTATAATTTCTGAAGAACAAGCTAGAAAAGAAAAGCCTGATTATTTTCTTGTATTGCCGTGGGCATTTATCAAAGAATTTGTTAAAAGAGAAACTGAATTTTTAAAAGATGGTAAATTTATTGTTCCTTTGCCCGAATTTGAAATAATTGGTTCATCACAGGAGTGAAATTTTGAATCTTAAAAACAAAAACGTATGTGTTACCGGTGCTAGTGGCTTTATAGGAACATTTCTTTGTGAGGCATTAATACAAAATGGTGCCAATGTAACTGCAGTTGATACCATTTTAAGCGACAATCTAAAAAGAGTTCAATCAAATTCTAATGAAAAACTAAAATTTGTCAAAGAAGATATTCTGAAAATTGATAATATGCGTTCCATTCTAGTAGATATGCAGATAATGATTCATCTTGCCAGTGTTGCTAGTCCTCGTGTTTGCAATTCCAATGCTGAAGTAGGATATCAAATGAACGTTGATGGGACAAAAAAAATTCTAGAATACTCTCATCATGTATCTCGTTTTATTTTCCCATCCAGTCAGGCAGTTTATGGCGAACATGAAGAAAAAATTCAAAAAGAATCCGATAACACAAATGGGCAAGATCTTTATTCTCTAACTAAAATTATGGGAGAATCACTTTGCAAAGCATATAACTATATGTTTAAAATGCCTTACACTATTTTGAGATTTGGAAATACATACGGACATTATCAGGCATCAAATTATCTAATCCCATCGTTAATTTTACAAGGAATAAACGAAGGCAAAATTGAAGTCTGGGATCCTAGAATAATTCGTGATTTTATTTTTGTTGAAGATACTATTAATGCAATTATTCAGGCACTCAAAAACGAATCAACAATTAATCAGACAATAAACGTTGGAACTGGCGTTGGATATAGTATCAAAGAAGTAGTTGAAATGATTTCTAATCAACTTGATGTTCCTTGGAAAGATCTTCAAAAATATCAAGATGTCCCAATATCATTAATTCTAGATAACTCAAAAATTACTCAATTGACTGGATGGAAACCTAATTATTCAATAGAACAAGGGTTGGAAAAAACAGTAAATTATTACAAAAGCATTTCTTCTGAAAAATGAATGGATTTTATTCAGAAAAAAATGTTCTTGTAACTGGCGGTACTGGTTTCATTGGTTCCCACATGGTAGAATCTCTAGTAAAACAGGGAGCAAATGTCAAGGTTACTGGAAGAAAAGAAGACTTGTCGAATCTTTCTAAAGTAATAGACAAAATAGAATATGTGAAAACTGATTTGAGTCAAATTGAAAATTGCAAAAATATATGCAAAGACATCGAAATAGTTTTTCATCTTGCCTCTACTGTAGGTGGAATTCATTTTAGTAAGGATCATCCTGCTAGTATGTTTACCCCTGATGTCCAGATGACTACAAATCTTTTGGATGCATGTTCTAAATCAAATACAGTTGAAAGAATTCTTGTTACTAGCTCAACATGCATCTACAAAAGAGGATGCACCGTACCTTTTGTTGAAGAAGATGGTTTCTTAGAAGATCCTGAACCTACTGCGATTGGATATGGCTGGGCAAAAAGGATTGCTGAAAAAACAGCCATGTTGTATCAAAAAGAATTTTCTTTGAAATCTGCAATAGTTAGACTTGAAAACGTATATGGTCCCAGAGATAATTTTCATAGGACATACTCTCATGTTATCCCCGCATTAATTTTACGAGCAATTGATGCCGAAAAGGAGTTAATTATTTGGGGAGATGGAAATCAATCTAGATCATTTCTTTATGTTAAAGATGCAGTAGAAGGTATGCTTATGGCACTAGAAAAATATAGTGAAACTGATCCTGTCAATATTGGAACTGATGAGGAAATTACAATTAGAAAACTGGCTGAAACGATATTGGATATATTAGATAAAAAACACATTAAACTAGTCTTTGATCTTTCTAAACCTACTGGTCAAATAAGAAAAGCAACTAGTATCAAAAAAATGAAATCTAAAATAGGTTTTACACCACGATATTCTATTCATGATGGTTTAAAAAAAACAATTTCATGGGTTTTAGAAAATAAAAATATTATTGAAACAAATGATCACTAATCTTTAATACATGAACATATATTTTCCAATTAAATCAGAAAAATAATGTCTACTGTTAGCGTAGTTGGTATTGGACGACTAGGACTTGGATTTGCATTGGCTCTTGAGAAATCTGGATTTAAAGTAATTGGAGTTGATAAAAATCAAACTTATGTTGATAAAATAAAACAAAAAAAATTAGTTACTGTAGAACCGTTTATTCAAGAATATCTTAATTCTTCAAAAAACTTTGATGTAACCACCCAATTAAAAAATGCACTTGATTCGGAGGTAATTTTTGTGCTGGTTGCTACTCCTGCATTATCAAGTGGCGAATATGATGCATCACAAATACAATCTGTCGTTGATGAATTAACTTCATTTGGAAAACAAGACATCACTAAACACTTGGTGATTTCCTGTACCGTAAATCCTGGATTATGTGATAATGTAGCAAAAATTCTAGAACCACTCAACTTTACGGTAAGCTACAATCCTGAATTTTTGGCTCAAGGAAGTATTATCAAAAATATTCAAAACCCCGATATGGTAGTAATTGGTGAGGGGTCTAAATTAGCTGGTGAAAAAATTCACGAAATTCATAAAAAACTATGTTTAACCAAACCTATTTTTCATCATATGAGTAGACTTAGCGCTGAGATAACTAAAATAGCATTAAACTGCTTTATGACAACCAAAATTTCATTTGCAAATTCAATTGGAGATCTTGCTAGAAAATCTGGAGCTGAACATGAAAAAATTCTTACTGCATTAGGAACTGACAGCAAAATTGGCTCTAAATGCCTAAATTATGGATTTGGATATGGAGGCCCATGTCTTCCAAAAGATAATGGTGCATTGTTATCTTTTGCAAAAAAAATCCAAATGGATTTACCAATAAGTAGAGCAACTGATGAGACAAACAAAATTCATCTTGAATTTCAGTTTAATGAGTACAAAAACCATCCAAAGGATGAAATTATTGTATTTGATGGAGTGACATACAAAAATGGTACTATTATTATTGAAGAATCTCAAAAACTAAAACTAGCTGAAAAACTTGCTAAAGAAGGATACAAAATTTTAGTAAAAGACATTCCTCAAGTAATTGAACAAGTTAAAAAATTGCATGGTTCATTATTTGAATATGAATATATCTAAGAACTAAATAGTTCTTGATATTCAATTTTATTGAATTTTACAAATTGGATGGAACAAACATTCCAAATTTGCATCTTTAAGATTAGTATTTGTCAAATCAGCTCCTACTAGTATAGTATTACTGGGATCTGTATTTCTTAAATTGGTATTTTGTAAATATGAATTTCTAAAATCGGCGTATTTAAAAAATCCTAGTAATCCAAGATTTCCAAGCTAGTTATGAAAAGCATTTTTTATCCTTTACGATTATTCAAAACATTTTGATATATCTTAAGATGGTTTTTAGCCATGTCTTCACAGCTGCGTGACTTGGCTATGACATCCAACTCTTTTTGCAGTATTTCTCTCAATTCTTTTTCGTTTGCTAATCTAAGAACTGCCTCTGCTAACTGAACCGCATTATCTGGCTCAACAAATATAGCTCCTTTTCCATCCAAAATTTCCATAAATGTATCTATTTTGCTTACCACTGCTAGCTTGTTATGTTGAAGTGCAAAGGAAAATGCACCTGAACCTGTAATGGTAGGCAAATATGGCCACAAAGTTATTTCTGCAATATCAAATAATGTGTTAATTTCATCATTTTCAAGAAAGCCAACTATTAAGATCCTTGATTCCATGTTTAATTTTTTTATGGTTTTTTCCAGATCATTCTCATATTCTTTAAATTCAAAATTTGTCTTTCCAGCAATTACAAGTATGTACTCAGGAAGCTTGTGAGCAATTTGAGCAAATGCATCTATTGCAATATGTTGTCCTTTTCGTGGAGATATGTTCCCAAAAAACAAAATAACTTTTTTTGATTGAAATTCTTTTATGAATTTTGATTGAATTTTTTGATCGATGACTGGTTTTTCAAAAAGCACCGCATTTTTCATCACATCTATTTTTCTTTCTTCAATTCCCAAATATTCAACCAAACCTAGTTTCAATACATTATTTTGTACTATTATCTTATCACTTAGATTGCAGATAGTTCTAATGTAGAATTTTATTAATGGTTTTAAAACAAATCTAGGAATTTTAATTGGTATGTCTTGCCAAACTGTCCATGATGATTTTGATTTTGTAATTAGCGGATTGTACAATGTTACTATGATTTTTGACTTTTGTTTTACAAAAAATAACAGGATTGGAAATTTTATGGCAGAACTTAATCTCCCAAATGTCCTCAACTCAAAGAAAAAATGAATCAATGAAGGCTGTTCTTGTTTAAAAAAATTTAGTAATGTACGAACATACTGATTGTTTTTCCACAAATATGTGATTTTTTTTGGCGGATTCTCATATGGCCATTTTGAATTTTCATTATTTGGGCAAACTAATGCAAAGTCAAAATTTTCTTCATATGATTCTGATAATATTTTAAAAATCTGTGCACTAGATCTATTAAGTAATGCATCAACAAAGATAATTTTTTCTACCATCTAAAATGATTTTTTTTATGTTATGTATATTTTTAATTAAATTAAACTAGTATTTTTACGGAAATTATCTTTGACCTAAGATGTAATCTGATTTTAGTGTCTTATTAGGAGACGTTTTTTCATTCCAGTGCTCTATAAACAATTTTGTTTTAAATCCCCTCTCTTTGAGAATATCCATAATGTCTTGCGGTTTTTGGCCATTTTGGTTTAAAATATGCTCATGTAGTTCTATTATGATATTTTGAGTTTTTTGTAGTATCTTTGAACTTCCTTTTAATACCTGTAATTCAGCACCTTCGACATCAATTTTAATCCAATTGATTTCTAAAAAGTTATCTGATAGCAATTCATCTAATGTAATTGAAGAAACTTTAATTGATGAATTTTTTGCTTTTGAAGAAAAAATAGAATTAGTTCCAGAATGTGTTTTTGATGTATACAGTGTAACTATTTCTTTTTTTTCACTTGCTGCATAATTGAAAATTTCAACATTTGAGATTTTGTTTAATCTACAATTTTCTTTCAAGATCTCACATGAATTAGGATCTGCCTCGATTGCAACAACCTTTCCATTTTCCCCTACATCTGATGCCCATTTCAAAGTATAATATCCAACATTTGCACCAACATCTATTACAATATCTTTTTCCTTGACTTTGATTTCATCTAGTGGTTCCCATTTTGCAACAGTACTTGAAAAAAGAAATCTAGCCAGATCTTCGTATTTGGGCCTTGCAATAAAATAAAGTCCTTTTGGTGATTTCATAATTATCTTATGAGGTAAATAGTCTGAAAGAAAATGTGATTTCTGTTTAGTATTATCTGTAATTGAATTTGGATTTCTTATCACTGTTACAAAAATTGAAAATGCAACATAAATCCAATCTGTTCTAGGAACTGTAGATGACTTGAAAAGAATTTTAATGCAGTCTACATATTTGTTTGACATTTATAAATCTCCATTAAACTAATTACAATTATCAATGTTGTTAAATCCAAAAACAATTAAACTCAGTTGATTTTTTCTTTTAACATAAATCTATATGTAATGATTCCTGCTATCATTCCTGCCCACAATGTAATTATTCTGACATAAAGAACGCCCAAGGTAGCCATAGTTAATCCTATGTTGAGTTTTAATAAAAGACCAATCATGCCTGATTCTGTTACTATCATTCCTGCTGGAATCAAGGTCAGAATTCCTGCCATTAAACTAGTATAGTATACAACACCTGATGTAACAATATCTAAATCAATTCCTACTGATAAAAAACAAAGATAAACAATTAACAGCTGGAAAAGTTTTCCAATCAAACTATATCCAAATGCTTCTGAAAAATTCTTTTTAGTATTAACTCTTGATAATGATTCTCTTGATTTTTCTAAACTCTCTACATATTTTTTTAAAAATTTTATCTTGTTGCATATGCTCCTAACTCCAAAATACATCTTTTTGTTGTATATTATTGCCAAACTCAAAAAAAACAAGGAATATCCTATTAACAAAATTATTTTTGATTCATATACGTCTATTTGTATAACTAGTATTGACATCAATACTAGAACAGCTAAAATCTCTGTCCATCTTTCCACTAGTAAATTTGGAAATGTTGATGAAATTGATTTTCCATAGTGTTTTTTTAAGAGATGTGATTTAATTAAAACTCCAGCACCTCCTGGTGTGACTCCCATGAATTTCCCCACATTGAATAGCTTGAAGCTTTGTTTGAATGGTATTTTGATGTCAGATTTTAGTAAAAGCCTATGATATTTTATAGCGCTGATAAATGTTTGCAAAACTTGTAGTGCTATTATTGCTGGCAAAAATCCAAAATTAATCTGAATGACTTTATCAAATAATTCACTAGAGTCTGAAAAAGTCAAAATAAACACATAAAAAATTATAGTTACAAAAATTATAATCACAGTTTTGTTTATCAGACTGTTTTTCATCATCCAAAAATTATTTCAGCTTGTTTTTCAGTCTACCTATTTCCAAATCTCATTAAGACTGATTTTGAGCCTGAGTTTGTTTTTAATTGATTTTGGCAGTCAAATATTACTGGAATCTCAGAATTTTTGTAAATCCTATTTAATAGAAATTTGGTCTTTGTGTGGTGTTGAACAATACAAATACAGTTGTATTCTTTTAGTTGCTTTTCAAGATCATTTAGAACAAAAAACTCTAAACTCTCTAAATAATTTTCAACTAGGTATTTTGCCTTTAATTCTTTTTTAAAATACGGATCATAGGCAGATATTTTGAAATTTCTATTATTAAACTCATTTAGGATTTTGAATCCTGGTGAATCTCTCATATCTTCAATGTCTGGTTTGTATGCAAGACCACATACAACTACCGATTTTTCTAGTTTCAGATTGTCTAAGATTTCTTCAATAGAACCAACTATGTATTTTGGAACAAACAAATTAGTCCTTAGTGCTTCTTTTATACTTGAAAACTGTAAATTATTTTCTCTGGCCGACTCTAGTAAAAAAATTGGATCTTTTGGAATGCAATGCCCTCCAGCACCTGCACCTGGATAAAATGGCATAAATCCAAAGGGTTTTGTTGCAGCTGCCTCTATCACTTCTTTTACATTAACATTTAGGTTATCGCACAAAATTGCAAGTTCGTTTACTAGTGAAATATTTACTAGTCTAAACGCATTTTCATATGATTTTACTATCTCCGCAGTTTTAGCAGAGCTAACTCTTGTCAAATGTGATTTGTTTACATGATGGTAAATTTTTTGAGCAATTGTAAATGTAGTGTCATCTGAAGCATAAATAATTCTTGGAATATTTTCTAAATTCCATTTTTTGTTTAGCGGATCTATTCTTTCGGGACAAAAACAAAGACCGTAATCACTTCCAACTTGAAAACCATTCTCTTCAATCATTTTTTTTACAGTCTCAGTAGTTCCATTCATTACACTACTTTCTAAAATTAACAGATCACCTGATTTTGATGATTTTAAAAAATTTTCAACTGCTGAAAAAACATAAACATTAGAATTTTGATTTTTGTTTGGAGTAGGAACACAAATAATTCCAATTTTCGGTTTATCTGATTTGGAAGGTACTTTGGAAAAACTCAGCAATTTGTTTTTTCTTGCCTCCAAAAATATTGGTTTTATATGTAATTCGGAATCTTCAAGCAAATTTTCTTCTAATCTGTTTATTCTTTTTTCATCTGTATCAATCCCAATAACTTTAATGCCTGAATCTGCAAGACGTGTTAAAAGAGGAAATCCAACATATCCAATACCAAACACTTCTACTAAAAAATCATTTGATTGGATTTTTTCTAAAGTATCTAAAAGCTGCATTTTTTATTTATGACATAACTGACTTAAGAGTTATTAGAAATGTCTACATAGTGGCGCAAATCTCTTTCTGCAAATGCTTGCCTTTTGAAAACCATACTTGCAAAAATTCCAAGCATGAAACTGACCACCCCTAATATTATAAAACCAGTTGACAAATCTGCTGAAACTCTTAAAATGTTTGTTATGGCAAGAATTTTTCCAGAAATCCCGCCTATCATTAGTATTACTCCTATTAATCCAAATGCCAGAATGGGTCTATGGAAAGTAAGTGTTCTTATAATTATTGAAAGTGCACGATAAGAATATTGAAAAATATTTTTTACCACTCGTGATTTTCTTTTCTCATCATAAGTAACTGAAACAGGAATTTCACCAATTCTCATTCCTTTGAATTTTAAATCAATTAAAACCTCTTGAGTATATGTGAATTCATTTACAATTGAAGTGTTTAATATGGCATCCCTTGAATATGCTCTCAGTCCTGTCTGTGTATCTGTGAATTTCTGTCCAACTATCCATGACACTATCTTTGAAAATATTTTGTTTCCAAAAAGCTTGATGCCTGGAATGTTTTTTGGATTTCCAAACAAAAATCTAGAACCAATCACAATGTCTAGTTGGTTATTTAGTATTGGTACAATTATATCTGGAATTTGGTTGGGATCAAACTGGGAATCTGCATCAATTGTAACAACAATATCCGCATTCATAGAAACTGCATTTCTAATTCCTGTCATAAATGCAGCACCAACTCCTGTATTTTTTCTATGAGTAACAACTTTATCAGCTCCACTATTTAGTGCCATATCTACTGTTTTATCCGTAGAGCCGTCATTTACTACTAAAACACTGACTTGATCAATCCCTTGAATTTTTCTGGGAATTTTTAAAATGACCTTTTCAATACTCTCTTCCTCATTAAATGCAGGAATCAATACTACTAATTTCAACTAATTTAGCTACTTGTATTCATTTATTTAACTATTCAAAAAATCTCTACATATAATTATTTAAAGTCATGTTTAGCAATTTCAAGATTATGAGCAAATTTTCTTCTGAATATATATATTAAGTAATAATTTTTTATCATTTTGTGAGTAGCTCAAAATTTTATTTTTTTCCTATTTTGCTACTGAGTTTATTTTCTGGCATGAATGTATATGCACAAGAATTTGATTTTACAAAAATTTTTCCAACTGATGATGCGTTTACTTTAACAGATCTTAATGATCCTGATGACTCTAGAGGTTTTAATAATATGCATACTGGAGAAAAAGATTTTTTAAAAGTTTGGTATGCATGGAATGCAACGCAAGGAAACGAGAAGATAATTACTGCTAACTTGCTAAAGTTTGATCTTTCTGAAGTTGATGTTGAAAAAATCAATCATGCAAAACTAAAGTTAAAACCTTTTATCGTAATGACTGAAGAACCTAGAGAAGTAACTGTTTTTAAAATATCAAATAATACTTGGACTGAATCAAGTCTTTCGTGGAATACCAGTCCCTCATTTGGACCAGAAAAATCTTACGATTTTCTGGTTTTTGAACCTGACAAATGGTATGAAATAGATGTTACTGATTCAATAAAAGAAAATTCTGCAACACAAATATCATTTGTTCTGACTATGAAAACTTTGTATCCTGGCTTGGAGGAGCAAATAGTTTTTCACTCAAAAGAATCTATCATTCCAGAAAACTCTCCATATATAGAAATAGAATATGGCGATGTGGGTGGTGGATGTCTTATAGCTACTGCCACCTATGGGACAGAGTTTGCACCACAAGTTCAACAACTCAGAGAAATTAGAGACAATACATTATTGCAAACCAGTTCTGGAAAATCATTTGTAGAATCATTTAATGCATTTTACTATTCATTCTCTCCTGAAATTGCTGATCTAGAACGACAAAGTCCTGCATTCAAAGAGATTGTAAAGATTGCAATAACACCAATGATTACCTCACTATCCATACTAAATCATGTAGACATTAATTCAGAAGCAGAAATGATATCCTATGGAATTAGTATGATCACACTAAATCTAGCAATGTATTTTGGATTGCCAATACTTGCAGTACTGAGAATTTCCAAACTACACCATAACTAATACTAAAACAAGTTAATTTTAT
>Ga0209541_10015751_pt1 | contig 11254 bp, 18 predicted proteins | sample RifCSPlowO2_01_FD_184027 | JGI IMG/M metagenome (GOLD analysis project Ga0209541, IMG submission 184027) | Groundwater microbial communities from Rifle, Colorado - Rifle CSP2_plank lowO2_0.1 (SPAdes) (version 2) | ecosystem: Environmental > Aquatic > Deep subsurface > Groundwater | place...
TATGGTTATGAAGAAAAAGATATAGTAAAAGAATCTGAAAAACTAAAACCTTTATTAAAAAATATTCACCTCTCAGATAATTTTGGATTTGAACATACTGAATTGCCAATGGGAATGGGCAATGTTCCTATAAAAGAAATTATGAAAAAACTTGGTAAAGAGGGGTATGATGTCAAAAAGATTATTGAAGCTGGAAATTGGTGGCAGTATTTCAAAACAGCGCCTGTTCAAGAAACATTAGAAGGATTTGGCGCTCCAATGTATTCTGCTCTCGGAGCACCTTATTGGAATCAGGTTCCAGGATTTCAACAAGGTTATTATTCTGGTTTAGGCCTTACACTACCGCAAATAAATTATCAAACTTTTGGTGGAGGATTTTCTCAGTTGCCAACAGAGCTTGGAGGACAGCAGCAAGGAGCGCAAGGAAGCAGAATGTCTGGAAAACCAATGGAATAATTTAAAAACTGAACTTTATTATTACTAAATATAAGATACAAAAAGAGGAAATATGGAAAAGAAAAAAAATTCTAAGTCAACGAAGAAAAAATCCAAAATTAATTTAAAAAATATTCCAACACTAAACATTAAAACAGAATCGGAAATTTCAATGGATTTTGCAACAAAAGCTTATCAGAAATTCAACAAAATAATAAAATCTATCATTCTTTTTGGCTCAAGTACGAAACAAACTGCAACATCTGGCTCTGATATTGACCTTATAATCATTATCGATGATATTACAATAAACTGGGATCAGGAATTAATAGCGTGGTATAGGGAAGAATTGGAAAAAATATTGAGAAAAAATCCGTATAGCAAAGAGCTCCATATAAATACAGTCAAGTTAAGCACATGGTGGGATGATTTAATGCGTGGAGACCCAATCATAATAAATGTGTTGAGATATGGTGAAGCAGTGATAGATTTTGCAGGATTTTTTGAGCCATTAAAGTATCTTTTAATTAAAGGTAAAATAAAATCCACGCAAGAAGCAATCTATAGCTGCCTCCAAAGAGCTCCGATACATTTAATGAAAAGCAAGACATCTGAATTGAATGCAATTGAAGGATTATACTGGGCAATGGTTGATTCTAGCCATGCAGCTTTAATTGCAGCAAATGTTCTTCCTCCGTCACCAGAGCATATTCCTATTGATTTAAAAGAAACCTTTGTCAACATAGGAAAACTAAAAATGAAATATGTAATTGATTATAGGGATTTACATATCCTGCATAAAAAAATAACGCATGGAGAAATCACTGACTTAAAAGGAGTAGAGATTGATGAATGGCAGGAAAAAGCAGAAGATTTCTTAAAAACAATGGCAGGGTTAGTTAATGATATTATAGGATAATCGTTTACACAAAGTAGCTATGTTTTTTGACTAAATTTTAATAAGATTTTATCATACGAATTTTGATATGATTAATTACTATAAAATGACACCTAAAGAAAGATTTAAAAAGCGGGTTTTCTATGAATTTATACAATGAAAGTAAAATCAAACTCATATGAACTAACAAAGCTTAATGGAAGTTATGATAAAGTAGCTGAAGCACTTAGAAGTGATGCAATGATGCATTCTGTTGTAGGTAACAGAGAACAATTCTACATGCCTGGTGGGCAGGTAACATTACAACTTAGAAGAGTAGATGCTAAGACTTTTCTTGATGTAACTAGAACTTGCTTACTTGAGCCAAGATATGTTAAGAATATTGTTAAAAAACTTGGTGGAGAATGGACTGAAAGTTGTGAACAGAGAGGGTCTCATCCAGACAAGACTATTGAATTATTTTTGGGCTCTGATTAGATAATTTTAGCCTAAAAAGTGTTTAATTAAAAAAGAACAATAATGTTATACTTATTTACACCGAGCATAATAGAGTTGTTCCAAGAAAATCAAAAGTGATTATCTGTTCATTTCAATTTTTCTTCTTTCTGTTTTTCTCTTTCTTCATCCTTATCTAATTTTTCATCTTTCTTTTAACTAAGATAATCACTAACTTTTCGTGTTCTATTTCAAAACAATTTCCCTAATTTGTTCTTTTTCTGAATCTTCGACTATTGGATTTAACAAGTTTCTACTCTCGTATTTTTCCAAAGCCTCAATTAATGTCATTATTTTTTGATATTTTTGAAGAGTTGCTGTAGCAGATTTTACATCAACTTCAGTATAAATATCAGGATTTTTCCTTATGTTGCTAGCTTCTACAACTCTCTTTTTTATGCTTCCATAAGTTTCTCCTGAATAAACATCAAAAACTTCTTTAACTTTGTTTAATTCATCGGGTGTAGAAAAGAATTTGTTTATTGCTCCAGAATAATGCTCAAACATCTCTGATATCCCTATTTTTCCTCTTGCTTGCTCATAAAGAGTATGATAAACAGAAACTGCAGTATTGATTCCTTCTCTACTTGCCTTAGTCCCTTCTAAAAGAGGTTTTACATCATCAGCATTAACTCCAGGAAGACCAAGAACCAAGTTATCCAGTGTTTTAGTAGCAGCTCTAAAGTCACCAGCTTCAGCTAATTGTGACGCTACTGGCCCTAATCTATATTTTTTTAAATCTTCTTCTATTGTCATTTTTTATTATTGTGAATTTATTGGAATTTTAATTTGTGCTTCTGGTCTAATTAAAACTGGAATTCTTATTCCTGGATTATCTGATAAAGCCATTAAATCTTCAATTATTTCTGAGTAAGATATTTTTCCACGAGCAAAATCATTATCAATCATTACAAGACGATTTAAGTTGCATAATGATCTCTCTACTCTTCCAATCTGTTCCTTACCAGCATTATATGGTTGAGTTTCCATATTATTTCACCGCTCTTTAACTTTATAAACATTTCTATATTGTAGTTACCTATAAATAGTAACAAAATTATGCCTTAACTTCCAGGTAAGTCATCTTTGTCTTGCAGGGCAGTTTTGGGCTTATTTGCTTTAACACTTTTCTTGTAAACTGAATTGCTTTTTGATTTGGCAAAGCAACAAAGAAAATCTCAGCTCCTTTTTTAACAAGCGCTGCTTTTCCCATAGATTTTCCAAAAGAAAGCTGCATTCCTGTCTGCATTCTATCGCTTCCAGCTCCTGTCAACATCTTATTCTCTCTTTGAATATGATGTGGAAAAGGAACAACCTTAAAATAATACTGGCCAAGAAAACCTTCATCTAATTTCTTGTTTATAAACTGCCTGCACGCCTCTAAGGCATTATGCCTTATCTGAATATTCTCCTCAGAGATAAGACTCAAATGATATGGAAACTTGCCTTTGTTAAAAAGCTCCTCATTGCCCATTGTAAACCTAACAATCTTTTGCGGTGGAACCATTTTTATGTAAGCCCTATTTTTCTGCTTAGAAATACGAGTAAAAGGCATGGCATGCCTCTTTGAATATGCTGATGCTTTTCTTAAGGCAGTCATTTTATTTTTCCCCTCCTTTTATCTCAACAGGTGTTCCAACAGCCTGTCCTGGCAGGCCTTTTTCAAAGATAGCTCTTACAACTCCTTTATTGCCATGACTGGCAGATATCTTGCCATGAATAATTTTCCCAGCAGGAGATTTCCATTCAATTTCTTTTCCAACAAATTTTTCAGCATCTTTTTTGTTTTTAATTCCTTCTATCTCTATCAAAAAATGCTTTTCTGTTATTGTATGCCTTCCTCTTCGAAATTGGATAACTTTTGCTTTAGTCATTGATAATTAATCATAAAATTAGTTTAAAAAACTTCCGTGTTTATATTTTTAGAAAATTGTTAATGTAATAATAATTTATAATCAAAAAGTCCTTGTGTTTTACCACACCTTAAAAGATGTGGTTTGTTTGGGACTTTTGGATGCTCAAGATTGCATTCATCCACATCCTGAAGGATGTGGTTTTCTACATCAGCAATCTTGACATAATATTTTTCAACCAATTTAATATATCAAAGAGAGTAGAAACATTTTTATACTATGTATAACTATAAATTATACATCAAGAAACCCTTATTTTTACTACATTTTAAAAGATGTGGTTTTTGTTTTGGGTTTCTAGCTGTTAAAATGCCGCCACTAGGTGTGTGTGGCTTCCAGCATTTAAACATGATAATAGAATCAAAATTAAAAAAATGGGGAAACTCCGTTGGAGTAATTATTCCTAGCAACGCCTTGAAAGAAGAGAATTTGAGAGAGGGAGAAGAAATAGTTGTAGAAGTTAAGAAAAAATCTTCAATTAAGGATTTATTTGGCTCTTTAAAAGAATGGAAGATTAACGCTCAAAAAGTAAAGGATGAAATAAGAAGAGAAGAGTGGGAGAATGAGTAGTTATTTTTTAGATACTTATGCGTTAATAGAAATAATTAGCGGAAATGTTGGCTATACTAAATTTCTTTCATCAAGACTTTTTACCTCTGTTTTTAATTTATTTGAGTTGTATTATAATATACTAAAAGATTACCCAGAGGAAACAGCCAAAAAATATTTTTTACAGTTTAAAAAGATAGCAATACCTATTAAAGATGAACATATATTTTTAGCGTCAAAATTTAGACTGGAAAATAAAAAGAAGAAGTTTTCTTATGCAGATTCTATAGGTTATTCTATATCCAGGCTGAATAATATTAAATTTTTAACTGGAGATAATCAATTTAAAGATATACAAAATGTTGAGTTTGTGAAATAAGTTTTTTTTAGAACAATCTGCTCGCGACCTCGCTCGTCAAAGCTTTTCGCTTAAGAAATAATAACTTTTTTGTAGCTTAAAATAGTTATCAGATTAACAATCTTTTAGCAGAGCATCGTGATGGAATCCGATGCGAAGCAATTATTTCCCATTATTATTCACCAACCTTCTGGTATTGCCCAATTAGAATCAGGAATAGAAACATGATAGATTTCTTCTGCTTGTTTTCTTGCCTCTCCCATATTTGCTCTAGAAGTTACATCAATAAAAATATAATGATATCCTTTCTCTTTTGTTAATCTGTCTTTAATTTGAATAGCTTTTTGTCTAGCAAAATCATATGCTTTGTCATAAGACTTTTGTTTTGCTAGTTCAAGCGTTCTTTCTCTAGAAATTTCTGGACTAAAATGTTCTACTCCATAAGTTTGTCTATCAACCTGAATTAAGATATGCTCTCCAATTAATTCTAAAGAAGCACGTATTTCATCTTCAACATGACATCGTTGTAATTGAGATTCAAGGTCTGGTTTAAAATCTGGAGGGCATTTATTATACCATGCTAATATTTCTCCAGCAGAAATCATGTAGGCAGGGACATTATCTTTTGAACGAGTATAAGAAGGAACATCTTTTCCATCTCGCAAAAAAACTCTATACATCATTGGATTTATTGGCATAAAAAGAGAATTAATTATTTGATATTTAAAGATTTGTATAGTGTAATATCAAATTTATAACTTAACATGGGAGTTAATAAACTGGAATAAAATACCTGCTCATAAACTCGCAGATTTTCTATATAACAATTAATATAAATCCTACGAGTGATTAGCGAGTAGCAAATGAAGTTAAATTTTAAGGTTTATTTAATATTTACTAAAATCAAAAAGTCCTTGTGTTTTACCACACCTTAAAAGGTGTGGTTTGTTTGGGACTTTTGGATGCTCAAGATTGCATTCATCCACATCCTGAAGGATGTGGTTTTCTGCATCAGCAATCTTGACATAAATAAACCTATTTCTTATTATTCACCAGCTCGCATCTTTGATTGTAATCAATCAAGTCATTAATCAAGATTGTGGCGTTTTTTCTCGCATCTTCAACTTTATGAACACTTGCCTTTCCTTTTTTAAAATCTTTCCTGACATGAACAATATTTTCCAAAATTCTCAAATCCTGAGGAGGAAACTGCCCCTTTTTGACAAAAATATTTTCAAAATCTTTTATCATCTGCTCTTGTGATTTTTTTCCAACAAGAGTTTTTAACAATTCAAAAACATCATTGTAAATCTGCTCTATAGTTTTTTCCTGCGCTCTTTTCTCAATTTGTTTTCTAAGCTCTTCAAGTCTTTTTAAATAATCTTCAGTATCTTTAATAAACTGGTCGATTTCTGCACCCTTGATTTCTTTAAGAGTTTCATGTTCATAATCTTTGTAAGCCTGAACAATTTTCTCAAGCATTTTTATGTATTTAACTTCAAGCATTTTCTCTTTTTCTACAAAAATCTTTTTCATCTCTGGAACTGTTTGTTTTGGAGTAGGCGGAGAAAGGCCATAAAGCATAATTAAAGCCTGGCTCGGAGTCAGCACACTCCAATAAATATCCTGGACAAGAATATCTACCAAAGCAAGTTTCGCCCTCTTCACAGTTTTATCTCCCATTGACATGAACATATCAATAGCTTCTGGGCTTGGTTTTAATTTACCCATTCTCAATAAGGATTTCCATGGCATAAAAGTTCCTCTGTCATGCAAAGGAACACCATCCCTTATAAAAGTAAAAATAACTGGATGAGCATCTTTAACACTCTCCCAAAAGTCAGTCAAAAGATAAACCTGAACATTTAAGGTATTTTTTGGAACTCCTGCAAGAGCAGATGCCTCTCCTATATACTGATAAATTATGCTTCTTAATCTCTCCTTTAATTCTAATCTCGGCATTCTTTTGACATCTGTATCATTAATAATAATGAAAACATCCACATCACTTGTTTTTGTAACATCTCCTCTAACCAAACTTCCTGCAATAACATAACTTGTAACATATTTCTCAAATTTTTGAAGAACCATTGATTTATGAATGCTTGCAACTCTCAAAGAACTAAGAAAGCCAGTATCGTGCAGAGGAAAAGACATTGCAACAGCGTCGACAATTTCAAATTTGCTATCCAAACATGCTTCCCAGATATCAACAGGTGTTTTAATCTGAAGCCAAACTTTTTGCTTCATATTCTTCTGAACACTATCTATCTGTTTGATAATCTCTGGCTTAATTTTTGGAAGTTCCTTGAACTGCTCTTCAGAAATAATCATATAGAGGTGAATACATTTCTCAGTTTCTTTTGGAATTTCTTCTTCATCCATAAAGACTTTAATCATTTGCGGAGGAAGAATACTGATAGATTGAATAAAAGAATATTTTTTAACAAGCCATGTCTTGAGTTTTTCAAGTTCTTTTTTTGTTTTCTCCATCTCTTTCTGAATTTTTTCTGTGTTTTCAGGGAGAATTGGTTTTTTTGCAGAATATTTATTATCTAATTGCATTCCAGGAATTTCCTGCTCTTTCTCATGTTCCTTTTTCTCTGAACTGTTGTCTTCCATAGTAAAAACAATCTGGGTGGTTTTATAAAGGTTGCTAAAGTGTTAAGTCAAGTTCATAACTTAACTAGCTAGTAAGGTAGGATAAAATACCTGCTCATAAATTCGCAGATTTTCTATATAATAATTAATATAAATCCTGCGAGCGATTAGCGAGTAGCAAAATCTATAATAATTAATATAATGTACATTTCATGGTTTACTTAATATGAATACCATTAAAAAGGCTTTTAAACTACATTATCAATTTTATTTTATAATTTATTGGCCCATTAGTCTAATGGCAGAATACATCGTTTACACCGATGGGGCGGAGGTCCGATTCCTCCATGGGCCATATTTTTAAAGGGATTATTAAGTAACTCGTTACAAAAGGTTACCTTTAGGATATAATCGTTTACACAAAGTATATCAAAAAGGATATACTTTCTAAATCAGATTTTGAGACAACCTAAACAACATTCAACTCTGTCATTATCTTCTCTTTTATCCTCATTAATACATCTTCTGCAATTTTAAAGTCTTTATTGTAAGGAGCATAATTTTTACCCCAACGTTCATCAATAAAAATTATTCCAAATACTTTTCTTTTGTCCTTATATCTGGGAATAAAATGTGTGTGTAAGTGAGGCGAGACATTTGCAAGAGTTGCATAATTGTATAAATCGGGTTTAAATAATCTTTTCAGGACTTTTTTTAATTCTTTTCCTATTTTAAAATATTCTCTCTGCTCTTCTTCAGTCATCTCAAAAAAATCAAGAGCGTCTTTCCTTTTAGCCCATATATAAACTCTACCCAAATAGTGATTTTCATGAAGATAAACTTCCCAATGCTTATAGTCTTTTATTAACAATTTCTTATAATCCATTTTATTTCAGACAATTCTCCATGATTATATTCTTACCTAAAACCATAAATTTAAAGTTTTCTCTTAACTCTTTTGAATATCCCTTTGAAAGAGAAACACTAAAAACTTCTTTTTTATTGTTTTGAGCTAGTTTCATAGCAGGAGTAAAATCAGCATCTCCTGAAAGAACGATTAAGACATCCGCTTTGTTTTTAATAGCAGACTCAACTAAATCAACTGCAATCATTATATCTACGCCTTTTTCTTTCTTCTTTACATTTCCAATTGTGTCTAAAATATTTTGCTCAACAATTGGCTTACAATTATCACATAACTCCATAGAATCAATAATCTCTTGTTTTTCCTTTAATAATTCTTTAGTCGAATGAACTTGTAATTTTCTTGTATGAATAGTAAATTTTGGAATTTTTCTTAAATCATCTATAAATTTGAGATGAGAAAAGTATAAGTCTTTTCCATCTTTTAAGGTGAGCATAGAATTGTAATACCTTACCTCTTTTAATTCTACATTAAACTCTTTACATATCAGATTTACTAATTTTTGGAAATCTAAATTAGAAGGTTTAATCTTCATTTGTTTTAGGTTATGATATAAATTATTGCCATCAATAGAAATAATTGCTTCTTTCACCATTTTAGAAAATATAAAACCCGGCATTGTCCGAAGACCATACCGGGGACTTAATAATTATTACAGTCTGCTGTAGTATTTAAGCTTTGCTTTTTGTCTAAAAAATAGATGGTTACAAAGTATATCCTTTAGGATACATTTGTTTACACCGAGCAATCTCACGAGTTCAGTGTAATCCAATTCGAGTGAGATTGTGAGCAGAGTAGTCAGGAGTTCAATTCTCTTCAGGTCCATATTTAATAAAATGGGAAGTAGAAATGTTTATATACTCCATATGCATTCCATATACATATAAAACCACATATTGATAAGAATGGAAAATTCAACTATTTCTGCCAGAGTAGATCTTGGAGAGTATGCAAATAAAGTATTAGGAATAATAAAGATAAAATATGGTTTGAATGATAAATCTGAAGCGATTAACAAATTTATCGAATTATATGGAGATGATATACTTGAATTAGAAGCGTCTGAAGAATATACAAAAAAAGTTGTAGAATTAACAAATAAGCACTTGAAGAAATATGGTATGAAAAAAATGCATGTTGAAGAACTTAACAAACTTTGCGAGGTTTAAATGTTCAACTTTGATTTGACAGATGAATTAAAGTTTATAATCCGAAAACTTTGCAAAAAAGATAGAAAAAGGGTAGAAATAATCAATAAAAAAATTAGGCAGATAATAAACTGCGATTCTGTATCAATTCAGCATTACAAAAATCTTAGGCATGATTTTGATCACCACGATAAGGTTTACAAGAAAATGTATTTATCTTAAATTTATATTTTTACAAAGTATATCCTTTAGGATATTATTATTATTTACACCGAATGAGCCGAGGTTCAACTCCTCGTGGGCCCATTAGTTAAAAGTAGGATAAAGATATAACTTTCGAGGTTACTTTAAGCGAATAGATAATTATTTAAATGAGAGTTTATTAAGATAAAAATGGAAAAACAAATAACAGATTTTATAGTTTTTATAGAACAAGATGAAGATGGAATTTATGTAGCGAGAGTTCCAGAGATAGATGGATGTTATACTCAGGGAAAAAACTTGCAAGAAACCTTAGAAAGAATCAAAGAAGCAATAGAAGTATGTTTAGAAGCAGATAAAAATGAAATTAATCCTATGAGATTTATTGGTATTCAAAAAATTCAAGTAGAAAGACCGCAATTTGCTTAAAAAGTTCATAATCAAAGAGGATAAATATGACAAAGTTGATAACTATTTCTGGAAGAGAACTTTGTAAGATACTAGAAAAATTAGGCTTTGTCAAAATTTATGGAAAAGGCAGTCATGTAAGGTTTAAACATCCTGATGGAAGAGTAACTGTTGTTCCGGTTCATGGAAATGAAGATTTAGGCAAAGGACTATTAAGAGAAATATTAAGGCAAATTAATGTAAGCAAAGAAGATTATGAAAAATTAAGAAGGTAAATTCGTTCGAGTCCTTTTTGAATTACTTCAATCTTCTCTGGAAACTCGCCAAAAAGTAAAAGTGCCTGTAACAAATTATATTCTTTTAGATATAATCTTTTACACCGAGGATTGGGAGGTCCGACTCCTCCTACGCTCATATAACAATAGGGCTTAAAGCTCATTTTACTAACATTTTTATACCCTCATTCTATTTATTTTTATGGAAGAAGAAACAAAAAAGGAAGAAGAAACCTCTGAAGACGAATCAGAGAACGAGGAAGAGAAAGAAGACGAAGAGAAAAAAGAAGAACCTTCTCCAGAAGAACAAAAATAAGTCTTCTTATCTTTATAATTTATTTTTTTTATTTTTTTAGTTTATTTGTAAATAAAGTGTTTTATTACAAAGTATATCCTTTTAGATATAATCGTTTACACCGAACAATCTCACGAGTTCAGCGTAATCCAATTCGAGTGAGATTGTGAGCAGAGTAGTCAGCAGTTCAATTCTGCTATAGGCCATTTTTAATCAAATTTTCAATTTTGTTTTTTTGCCGATTTTTATTCCTTTTTTTCCTATATCAAATCTGTATGTTCCTGTTGAGTGTTTTGTTCCGCGCATTTTCACTACTTCAATGAATCTTTCTCTCTCATCCTTGATTTTTACAAAATAAAGCAAGATTAGACTGTCAGAATGGTATTCTACTGAGGAGTCGTTTTCTTCATCTCTCTCTGATGGGTCTTTCTGCAAGGTCAACAGGGTTGTGCAATCCCACTTTTTTATAATATTAAATAATGCTAAAATCGCATGTCTTTTTTCTTGTTCTTCCCCGAAAAGCAAAGAAAAACTGCTTATGCTGTCTATGATCATCCTTTTGATTTTTTTAGTGTAGATTATACTTTCGATTGCTCCTCCCCCTTCATCAAGCATCATCTTAATTTTTTCAGGGGAATATTCTAAAAAAGTAAATTTTCCATCTCTTTCTAATTTTCCAAGGTCCCATCCAAATTTAGACATATTTTCAAAAAATTCCTCTTTGGATTCTTCAAAAGTTATGTAAAGTATATT